>Ga0210377_10001570_pt1 | contig 20844 bp, 11 predicted proteins | sample PLM4_65_b1redo_FD_155480 | JGI IMG/M metagenome (GOLD analysis project Ga0210377, IMG submission 155480) | Groundwater sediment microbial communities from an aquifer in East River, Colorado, USA - PLM4_65_b1 redo | ecosystem: Environmental > Terrestrial > Soil > Riparian zone | place: USA: East...
TCGAGGGTGCTGGCGTTGGCGCCATTCCCGGTGAAGGTGGCGTTGCCGTTCACCCTCAGCCAGGCGATGAACGTCTGCGTCGCACTCGAGGTCAGGTGGTTGACCGGTGACTGGTCCCGGGTGAAGAAATCGGTTTCGACGTTGACCGTGCCACCGGTGAGGTTGAGCCGGTGGTTGCCCGACCCCACGAAGGCCGACGGGCTGTTGGTGGGCCGTACCACGAAGGCCCGGGTGACCGTCAGGATGCCATCGGTGAGCCGGCCCGTTTCATCGCCGCCCTCGAACACCGCCGAATCCGCCGTCAGCTGCGCGGTGGAGCCGGTCATGATCAGGGTGCCGGCGCCGCTGGTCCGGAAGGTCCCGCCCACGGTCACGCTGCCGGTGGTGATGCTCAGCTGGCTTGGGACGTCGAGGTTCCCGGTCGTGGCGAGCGTGGGCCCGGCGAGGGTGTACGGGGTGCTTCCGGCCAGCTGGAGGTTGTTGTAGCTGACCGTCGGCGCCGCACCGCCGCCGGTGAGGATGGTCTGATTGACCCCATAGGTCCCTGCCACGGTGAGCCCGCTCGCGGGAACGGTGAGCTGGGACAGGCTGAGGGTGCTCCCCGTGCCCGTGATGACAGCCGCCGCGGTAACAGCGGTCGCCCCGGTCAGGGTCGCCCCGCTGGCCACATCGAGCGTCCCGTTCACCACCAGGATCGGCGTGGTGCCGCTCAGGGTGACGGCCCCGATGCCGTTGGCCACCCGCAGGTTCTGGAACCGGCTGGCGGCGGCGCCGCCGTTCGGGACGGTCACGAGCTGCGCCCCGGTGCCGTTGAAGAACGTCGTGTGGCTGCCGCTCGCGACGAAGCTGCTGGCGGTGTTCCCCTGGGTGAAGTTGCCGGCGACCCGAAGGTTCCCGTCCGTCAGCAGTCCGGTCTCATTCCCGCCGCCAAACAGCGCGTTCCCTGCCACCACCAGCAGACTCGCCGCCGTGTTACTGGTGAGGGTCCCGGTGCCGCTGGTAACGAACGTTCTCGCCACCGTGAGCGTCTGGCCGGCCAGTGTCACTGTTCCCCCGGTGATCTCCACCGCTCCCACGCTCGCGGCCGCCGTAAGCGTCGGCTGATTGGCGGTCGCTGGAATCACGACGCTGTCCGTCGCGGTCGGCACTAGGCCACCGCTCCAGTTGCCTCCCACGTTCCACGTGGTGCCGACGGTGCCGGTCCAGGTGATCAAGGCTGCCAGCGGCCAGTTCACCGTCGCGCCGGTGGTCTGCACGAATCCGCCGCTGGTCGCTGGGCTCGGCGCGGTCAGGTTCACCACCAGGGGGTTGGGATCCGCGGCGGCATTGTCGGTGGCGCTGAGGTAGAACCCCGTGGTGGGTACCGTACTGAAGGTCAGATTCGGCAGCAGCAGCGCCCCGGCCGGAATCCCCGGATGCTGGATGGTGAGCTGCGCCACCGTGGTGGGCATGTTGGTGAACGTGGCATTGCCGAGCCCGATCTGGCCTGGTGTGCCGGTCTGGACCGCGACGACCCGGGTACGGTTGAAGGTCACCGGGCCCGACGCAGCGATGCTGTTGAACTGCGCCCGCGGACTGGTCGTCACGATTCCCTGGAAGGTGACCGGGCCGGTGGCGGTAGTCGTGAGCGCATTCCCCACCACGATCCCGCTGTCGGCCAGTGACAGGGTGCCGGTACCGGTCCAGGTCAGGCTGGCAAAGCGGTTCTGGTTGGTGGCGGTGCCCATGTTGGTGAAGCCGACCGTCGGGTTGTTGCCGGTCAGCACGGTCATGTGGGTGCCGGTCGCCTGGAACATGGCGCCGCCGAACGGCGAGGTCTGACTGAAGTCCCCGCCCAGCACGAAGGTCCCCGCGGTCATGTTGCCGGGATTGACGGCCACCGCCGCCGAGAAGGTGGCGTTGCCGGCCACCAGCAGGCTGTCGAGCGCGTTGGTCATCCCGACCATGCTGCCGCCCAGTCCGCCGGTCGTGAGCGACCCCCCGACCACCAGGGTATTCCCGTTGAGATTGAGCCGCATCTGAGGCGACCCGCCATTGCCGCTCAGCAGCAGGTTGCCGGTGATCGTGGTGCGGCCGCTGAGCACCGCGGTGCTGTTGCCCGAGGCGTTGCCCGTAACGGTCAGGTTCCCGTAAGGCAGCACCGGAATCGGGATGACGGTCGGAGTCGGTAGCGCGAAGATGGTGGTGACGACGCTGTAGCTCCCGAGGGCGGTGACATTGGTTCCGACCTGGAGGCTCCCCGTCAGGTTCACGGTGGTGCCAGCCGCGGAGGAGAAACCGCGGGTCAACTGGAAAGTCGGGCTTCCCGCCAGCGTTCCCTGTAGTACCGCGATCGAATCGCCGGTGTACAGGAAACTTCCGAAGGTCACCGTCCCGCCGGGCTTGTCCACGATCGTCACGCCGATCTGGGTGTTGGAGACCCCCGACCCGGTGATCGCCTGCGCCCCGGACCCGTTCACCACGAATCGCAGGTTGCTGAAGTTCACCCCGGCGGTGATGTCCCCTCCCAGCACCATCACGCCACCGGTTCCGGAGGTCGGAGTGCCGAGGTTGCCGCGCACGATCAGCGAGTCCGTTGTGCCGGTGAGGGTGATAATGCGGTTGATTCCGGTGTTGCTCGTCGTACCCCGCAGGACTTCCAGCGCCCCCCCGTTGATCGTGAGCCGCCCGTCCTCGAACATGGCGCCCACCACCGCTCGCCCGGTGAGCGTGGGGTAGTTGGTCACCGCGTTGGGAATCACGACGCTGTCCCCCGACGTCGGCAGCCGCGCCGGGTTCCAGTTCCCCGCGGCATTCCAGTCGGTGCTGACCGCGCCGGTCCAGGCGATCACCGTCGGGGCCCCGGCCGGCCAGTTCACGATTGCGCCGTTGGTGGCTCGGGCGAACGCGCCCGGGCTCACCGGGGTTGGCGTCGTCAGGTCGATGGTCAACCCGCCGTCGGTCGGGCCGGTCACGTCGGTGACATCGATGTAGAACCCGTTGGGCGCCACCGGCGTGGTGTTGAACACCAGGTTGGATAAGATGAACGAGGTGCCCCCGCCGGGGTGACTCACCACCAGCTGGCTGACGTTGGTGGCCATGCCCTGGAAGGTGGTGTTGAACAGCGTCAGCGGCCCCACCGTGGTCTGGCTCAGGGTCAGTGGTACGCCGTTGAACACCAGCGGCGTCCCGGGGACCACGGTCACGTTGCCCACGGTCAGGCGGGAGCCGTTCGGTGTCGCGAAGGTCGAGGTGGTCTGGGAGGTGAGCGTCAGCGTTCCGTGAGCCATCACCGGCGATAACAGAGTCAGCGTGCCGCCGCCCACCCAGGCGAGTTCCTGGAAGTGGGAGGTGCCGGGGACCAGCCCCGGTGTGGCGAAGCTGACGGTGGGTGAGGTTCCCGCGAGCACCGTGATATGCGTGCCCGACGGGTGAAAGCTGTCTCCGCTGTTGGTGGCGCGCTGCGTGAGATTGCCGCCGACGCTCAGTCCGCCGGCCGAGAGCAGGTCGAGTTCGTTGCCGCCGTCGAACACCGCGTCACCGCCTACCGAGACCACGCCACCGACATCCTGCATGACCAGGACGCCGCTGCCGCCGGTCGCGAGGCCCCGGAGGGTGCCGAGACCATGCGGGCCGATGGTCAGGCGCCCGCCGGCGATGATGTTCACCGCGCCCGTCACCACGTCCGTCGTGAGCGTAGGCTGGAACTGCGCCGTCGCCCCGATCACCACGCTGTCGGTGGGTCCGGGCACCTGGGCCGGGTTCCAGTTGCCGGCGTTGGACCAGTCGGTGCTGGTACTGCCGGTCCACGTGAGAGTGACCGGGCCCGTCGCCGTTCCGGTCGCCGTGAATGTCACCGGATTGCCTGCCACGGCCAACGCACTCACCGTCGCGGTCACCTGGTTGGGGCCGGGAGTCGGGCCCATGGTCCAGTCGAAGGCGGAGGCGTTGCCGTTCGCGTCGGTCAAGAGGGTGATACTGGGGAGACCATCCAGGGTGCCGCCGCCCGTGGCTACCGTGAAGATCACCTCGACGCCGGGGATCCCGCCGCCGGTGCCGTCGGCCACCCTGACCACCAGTGGGTTGGCCACCGCTGAGAGTGGCGGGGCGGTCTGGTTGTTTCCACTGACGATCGCAACGCTCGCCGGAGCTCCGACCACCAGCACGGGGGTCGGCTGGCTGGTGCGGGTGACATCACCGGTCCCGAGCTGGCCGCCGTTGTCACTGCCCCAGCAGTAGGTCCCGTTCGCCGTGACCCCGCAGGTGTGGAGCCCGCCGGCGGCCATCACACTGAAATTGAGCCCGCCCGAGGGCGCCACCGGTGTCTGGTGGTCGGTGCTGGTGCCGTCGCCCAGCTGTCCGGCGCCTCCGTCGCCGCCACAGAGCCAGCCGGTCCCGGTCTTGCCGCAGACATGGTTCGCGCCCATGTCGATCGCGCTGTAAGTGAAGCCGCCCGCCACCGGTGTCGGTGCGGTCAGCTGCGCCCCGAAGTTGAAGCCCCAGCAGAAGCCCTGCCCCGTGGCGCTGAGGGCGCAACTGCTCTCATTGCCAAGCGAGATCTCGGCGAAGGTCAGGCCCCCGGTGACGGCCACGGGTACCGGGCTGTCGGTCAGATTGCCGGTGCCCAGCTGGCCCTGATTGTTGACGCCCCAGCACCAGGCCTGACCGGCGGCGTCGAGGGCGCAGGCGTGATCCGAGGAAGTGTCGAACATTCCCGCCGCGCTGATCCGGATGAAGGGGTGGGTACCGGCGACCGCTGTCGGTGTGTTCCGGTCGGTGGTCGTGCCATCCCCCAGTTGCCCGTCGAAGTTGGCGCCCCAGCAGAGAGCCTGGCCCTGCAGCGTGATGGCGCAGGTGAACTGGTTGGCCGCCGCGATCTGGGCGAACGTGAAGCTGCCGGCCACCGCCGTCGGGGTGTTGCGGTTCGTGTTGCTGCCGTCGCCCAGCGCGCCGGTGGAATTGTCGCCCCAGCAGAACGCCTGGCCCTGTGCAGTGAGGGCGCAGGTGTGGGAATTGCCCGCGGCAACCGCGACGAACGTCTGCCCGCCGGCCACCCGGGTGGGGACCAGCCGGTCGGTGTTGGTGCCGTCGCCCAGCTCGCCCAGGAAATTGCCGCCCCAGCAGTAGCTGCCGGCAGTCCGGATCTCACAGGTATGCTGGTCACCCGCCGCGAGCGGGGTCGGAATCACCGTGATCGGCGGCGGCGCCGCGGGTGGCGCCACGATGACCCGGGTCGAGTCCATGACCCCGGTGGGGATGTTGACCACCTTGACGTAGAAGGTGTCCCGCGCCGAGGGCGTGGTGACCGTTCCGGCGGCGTTGATCCTCGCCCCCAGCGGCGGGGCGTCGACCAGGCTCCAGTTGACGTAGTACTGCGGAACCGGCGATCCCTGGCCATCGAATGCGTCGAGCCGGAACGAGAACGTGGCACCCAGGTCCAGGGTGGTATCCCTCGGCGCGAGCTGCAGGGAGGCGACGTTTGCGCCGGGGCCGGTGTACACCAGGTCGACCTCAGTGGGGTCCGAGGTGCGACCCCGGATCGCGACCATGATCTGGCTGCCCTGGAACAACAGGGTGTTGTTCGCCAGCAGTTCGATGGTGACCTGGAAGTCCTCCGTGGGCTCCGACATCCGGAGACGGATGTCCCGGATCGTCAGCTGGTCCCGGTCGAGCGCGAAGGGAATCGTGTCGTCCACCACCGTCTCGCCGATCTCCTCTGAATTGACCACCCGCTGCACCAGGAGCCGCACCCGGTCGATGGCCAGCGGCGCCACCCTGGCGTTGGCCGGGAAGACCGGGACAACCCGGAGCCGGGCTTCGCCGCTCGCGGGTCCGATCGGGTCTTCAGCGCAGGTAATCAGGGAAAGGGCCGAGAGGGCGACGAGGGCGGGGCGCAGTATGCTGCGCGCCCCGGCGGCGCGGGGATGAGACACGGGCAGACCCATGTGGGAGATTTCCCTGGAGGAGTATCCCCAATTGGCCGCCCGATCAACCGAATGTCAAGCAGCCGGGAGGTAGCTGCCGGCGCGGATTCGGGGGCCGGGTACTGCCGGAGCTCGAAACGCAGAGGGCCCCGCCAGGGGGGCCCTCGACGCTTGCCGGACGGATGGGCCGGCTAGGGCCAGTTCACCACCGCGACTCCGGTGGCTGGCGTGCCCTGCCACAGCGTCTCACCGTTGCCGCCCGCCCCCCTTCCCTGATTGGACCCGGTCATGGTCATGACAAACGCGAAACCGTTGCTGCTCGTCAGGTCCACGTAGAAGTTGTTCCCCCCCACCGGAAGGGTCAGGAAGTTCACGCTATTCGTGGTCACCGCCGGTCGGGCCGCGGCAGCGCCACCCGGACCGATCACCGTGAGCAACGTGAGGTCGGTGGAGTTTCCAGGATAGCCGTTGAAGGTGACGTTGCTGAAGTTCTCGGTCTCGGCGACGCCCTGTTCGTCCAGGATGAACCGGGTGTTCTGGAACGTGAGGCCCGAGACCTGCACCCGCCTGGCAGTGAGCGCCACCAGCGGCCCCGAGATCGTGGCCGCAGCCGCCGTCGAGATCAGTGAGTCGGCCTGCATGTTCACGTCGAGGATGATCCCGCCCGTGGCCGGACTCACGTCGAGCACCTGGAAATGAGACCCATTGGCCCCCAGATCGGGCGAGCCCATCGAAACATCGCTGACTCCGGCGCCGCCCAGCACGGTCTTGTGCACTCCGCTGGGCGAGAAGCTGGCGACGTGGGTCACCGCCGACTGGGTGAAATCTCCCACCACTCTGAGCACGCCGTTGGTCAGGGTTGTCGCGGTGCTGCCCCCCGCGAAGGTGGCGCTTCCGGTGATGAAGAGGGAGTCTCCCGCGTTGGTCATGTTCAGCACGCCGGCGCCGGTGATCGCGAAATTCCCGCCGACATTCAGCCGCCGCCCGCTCGGCGTCAACTGCCCGCTGGTGACCGAGAGGTCCCCCGCCACGGTGACGGTCGAGGCATTGAGCACCGCGGGGAATCCTCCGGTGATGGCGATCTCGAGGTTCTGGAACCGTGAGCTGGTGGTGGCCGCGAACCCGATCGCCTGGGTCCGCGCCCCGTTGAGCACCACCTTGTGGGTCCCGCTGGCGACGAAGTGATTGGGAATGAACGCCGCGACCGTCATCCCTCCCTGCAGCGCGATCACTCCAGCGGTCAGCTGACCGGTCTCGTCGCCGCCCTGGAACACCAGCCCATTGCTGACGATCAGCGAGTCGTTCGGACTGGTCATCACCAGCAGCCCGCCGGTGGTGCTGACGGTGAGATTCTCCGTCCGGAGCCTTCGGCCGCCGAGTGCCAGTGTCCCCTGGACCTGTACGCTGGCACCCGCCGCGACCACCACATCGCCATTGAGGGCGTAGCTCCCCGAGACCACGGTGTTGCCGAGGTTGCCCGACAGGGCGCCACCGGTACCCGTCAGGCCGATCGTCGTCGACCCGGTGGTGACGATCGACCCGGCGGCGTTCACGTTGCCCGATGCGGTGAGGGAACCTGACGTCTGAAGCGTGAGGGTCGCTCCCGCTGCCACGGTCAGGTCCCGGACATTGGCGTTGAGTCCGGTCACGACCGGTGCGTTCGGGGTGCCCGCGGGAATGCTCGTGATGTTCTGGAAGGGAACGCGGAGACTGTTCCAGTTGCCGGGGATGAACCAGTCGGTGCTGACCGATCCGGTCCACTGCACCGGGGTGCCGGGCCAGAATACCAGGGCGCCACCGCTCACCTTGGTGAAGGTCGGCCCGTTGCCCGGATCATTGGAGATCACGTCGACCGTGAGTGTTCCTCCGGTCGCGCCGTTGACGTCGGTGGCATCGATGTAGGACCCGGTGTTGCCTGCCGCCAGGGTCTGCCAGCCGATACCGGTGAGGGTGAGGGGCGTGGCTCCCCCGGGATGGCGAACGGTGAGCTGGGTGAGGGCGTTGTCCAGGGTGATGAAGGTGATGCCGTTGAGCGCCGCAGTCTGGCCGGTGGGGTCGTCCAGGACGAGCGTCATTCCATCCAGCGTGACACAGCAGTTGAACGCCCGGGTGACGGTCAGCGCGAAGTTATTGGCCGTGAAGAACGTGCTCAGCGTACTGGTGGGACCGAGCAGGTCGCCGCCGAGGGCAATGTCACTGCCGGGACTGAACCCGTTATTGGCGTTTCCCTGGCGGAGGTTGCCGAAACGGGAGGCCGCGAGTCCGGGCGTGGCGAAGGTGACGAAGGCGGACGGACCGTCAAACCGCACCGTGTGCGGTGACGTGGCGGCGAAGCTCAGCGGGCTGGTCCCGCCTTGCTGGGTGAAGCTCCCGCCCACGGCGATGGTGCCATTGGTTAGGAGCCCGTCGGTCCTGTCGCCCGCAAACAGCACGTTCCCCTGAACCAGGAGAGCGTCCAGCGGGTTGGTCATGGTGAGGGTGCCGGTGCCGGTGGTGGCGAAAGTACGTGCCACCGTGAGGAGTTGCCCCGCCACGGTCAGCGTGCCAGAGGTCACATTCACGGCGCCGACCGAGGTCCCGGTGGTCAGGACCGGCTGGTTCACCGCCGAGGGGATCACCACGCTGTCGGCCGGACCAGGCACAACCCCGCCGATCCAGTTGCCCGCGGCGCTCCAGTTGGTACTCACGGCCCCGTTCCACAGCCGCACCGCTATCGTGCCGCTGGGCCAGTTCACCACCGCTCCGCCATTGGTCTGGACGAACGCACCCGGCGTGGCCGGAGTGGGGTTCTCCATATCGATGACGAGCCCGCCGTCGGTGGGCCCGGTGTTGTCGGTGACATCCAGGTAGAACCCGTTCGGCGCCACCGGGGTGGTGTTGAATACCAGGTTGGTGAAGGTGAACGAACCGCCGGGGTGACTCACGGTGAGCTGACTCACCGTGGTCGGCATGTTCTGGAAGGTGATGTTGGCCAGCGAAAGGGCGCCGTTGGTTGTCGTGCTCAACGCGAGCGGGGCATTGTTGAAGGCCAGCGGACCGACGGCGAAGAGATCGCTCACCGTCAGCCGCGAGCCATTGCTGCTGGCGATGATTGAGGCCCCCTGTGATTCGACCACCATTTCGTCGTGGGCCATTACCGGCGTAGCCAGCGTCAGGGTTCCGGTGCCGATCCACGCCAGCAGCTGGAAGTGCGAGGTGCCCGGAACCAGGCCAGGCGTGGCGAAACTCAAGGTCGGTGTGGCCCCGGCGAGCAGGGTGACGTGGGTGCCGGAAGGGTGGAAGCTGTCGCCGCTGTTGGTGGCCCGCTGCGTCAGGTTGCCACCGATGCTCAACCCGCCGGCGGACATCAGGTCCAGCTCGTTGCCCCCGTCGAACACCGCGTCTCCCTGCACCACCACGACATCGGCCGGATCGGTCATGGTGAGGACGCCGGTGCCGCCGGTGGTCAGGCCGCGCACGATGGAGATCGCCTGGCCGGCGATCGTCAGATTGCCGCCGGTCACTATGCTGACCGATCCGGTCACTACTACCTCCGACAGCGACGGCTGCCGCTGGGCCGCGCTGGTGCCGATGACGACGCTGTCGAGGAAGCCGGGCACCTGCGCCGGGCTCCAGTTGCCGGCCACACTCCAGTCGGTGCTCACCGCACCGGTCCAGGTCAGAGTGGTGGTCGGCGGCGTGGTGGACGAGGCGACCACTACCAGGGTCGAGTCCAGCACTCCGTTCGGCGCCGCCACCTTCACATAGAAGGTGTCGTTCACCGAGGAAGCGGTGAGCCGCCCAACCGCGTTGATCCCGGCGCTGGACGCGGCCCCGCCGGTGAGACTCCAGCCGGCGTAATACTGCGGCACCGGGGCGCCGCTCACATCGAAAGCATCCAGCCGGAAATCCACCGTTGCCCCGGGCTGCACCACTGTGTCCCTCGGGCCCAGCACCAGGCTGGTCAGGTTGTTCCCCGGTCCCTGATAGAAAACCGGGATCACAGTGTTGCCTGTCCTCTGCCCTCTCACGACGGTGACCGTCTGGCTGCCTTCAAACAGGAGGGTGGTGCCGGAGAGCAGTTGCAGCGTGACGAGCAGATCCTCGCTCGGCGCGTCCATGGTGATCGAGATATCGTCCAGGGTGAGCCGGTTCCGGTCGGCCGGGAACGCCACGGTATCGGAGTAGACCGTCTCGCTCGACTCGGTCTCGGGAATCAGCCGATCGACGATGATCCCGACCCGGTCGATCACCAGGGGAGCAACCCGGGCATAGGGCGGCAGGAGCGGTGTCAGCTTGAGGCGGGCAGCCCCTTCTCCCACGCCCACGGGATCCTCGGCGCAGGTAACCAGAGACAGGGTGGCCAGCGGCAGGCAGAACGCACGAATGCGGCGCAGCCACCGGCTCGATCGAAGGAGACTGGACACGAGGGGTTCCCAGGCTGGGGGTTCGGGACTACCCCCCAATAGCCGCCCGGGATTGGTACTTGTCAAGCACGACACGGCCCCGCGCCTTCGTTTACATCAGCCCGGACTTCGCGGCCTGCCAGAGCTTCACCAGCCGGTCAAACCCGTCCTGAAGGATCTCCACCTGCTGCGGGCTGGGCGAGGCGCCCACCGCCACTTCCAGCTCACCCACGATCCGGTTCATTTCCTTGCGGTTCTGCCGGTCACACTCGCCCCGGATCTCGACCAGCTTCTTGCCGATCTCGCCCCGAACCGTGTCATCCGTCGGCACCTGCCAGAGGTAGGCGGCGCTGTCCCGTCCACTGATGCACAGCTCGCCCAGCCGGTCGACCAGCGGAAACCCGCTCCGGTGCGGCTGCCCCAAGGTCGCTTCTTGCATAAGTTTGGCTCCTGGTTCTCGCGGGTCGCCCCCGGAAGTCGGAAGGCGTATCCGCTGGCCATACGTAAAGCACGAACCGCGCCCGCGGGCCGCTCTCGTGCGGCTCATCACCTTTCCCTGGTGTCACACATCCATGTCGATTCAGCGCCACTCTCTGCCTCTGCTCCGGGCCTTGCCCGTCGCGGTTGCACTGGCCGCTTGCCCGCCTGCCCGCCTGGCCGCGCAGCAGACCCGCCCCGAACAGACCGGTGGTGCCGAGACCTCCACCTACACCGATGTGCTCGGCTTCCTCGACTCGCTCAGCCGGGCCGGTGCCGGCATCCGGGTCGGCACCCTCGGGACCAGCCCGGAAGGCCGGCGCATCCCGTGGGTCCTCGCGGCTCGCCCCATGGTGGATGGACCGGCGGATGCCTGGCAGAGCGGAAAGCCGATCGTCTACATCCAGGGCAACATCCATTCGGGCGAGGTCGAGGGCAAGGAAGCCGCCCAGATGCTGCTCCGGGATCTCACGGTCGGCGCGCTCCGACCGCTGCTCGACAGCGTGATCGTACTGGTGGCGCCGATCTACAATGCCGACGGCAACGAGAAGTTCGGTCCGGGCGAGGTGAATCGACCGGGGCAGAACGGGCCGGCGCGGGTGGGGCCGAGCACCAACGGCCAGGGGCTCAATCTCAATCGCGACTACGTGAAGCTCGAGGCACCGGAGACACGGGCCTCCCTCGCCCTGATCGACCGGTGGCAGCCCGACATCTTCATCGATCTCCACACCACCAACGGCAGCTATCACGGGTACGCGCTGACCTGGTCTCCGGGGCTCAACCCCAATTCGAGCCCCGCCAACGACTACACCCGTGATCACTTTCTCCCCACGATTCGCGAACGGCTCCGCCGGCGGCAGAAGATCGAGACCTTCCCCTACGGCAACTTCCGCAACCAGGAGCCCGACTCGCTGGTCCAGGGATGGGAGACCTACGATGCCCGGCCCCGCTTCGGCACCAACAACATGGGTGTGCGGGGGAGGATCGCGATCCTGAGCGAGGGCTATAGCAACAACCCGTTTCCGGAGCGGATTCGCGCCACGTACGCCTTCCTGCGCGAAATCCTGTCGCTGGCGGCCGAGGAGCGTGTCACGGTGAAGCGGCTTATTGCGGAGGGTGCGGGGTGGCGTCCCGACTCCATCGGCCTGCGCTCCACCTTCGCGCCGCCCACCCGGCAAGACGTGATCGCGGAGATCACCCGCTCCGATGGTGACGGCAGCCATGGCTTCGCCCGGCGCACGCGGACCGGCGTCTTCCGGACCATCCGGATGCCAGTGTTCGATCGATTCACTGCCGCGGCCCGGGTCGCCCGGCCGGCGGCCTACCTGTTGCCCCCACAGTACGCCCCGCTGGCCGGCCTGCTCCGGCTCCAGGGCGTGGTCGTCGAGCGGCTTGCCGCACCCTGGCAGGGCCGGGTCGAGGCATTCACCGTGGACAGTCTCCAGGCGGCTCCCTTCGTCTTTGAAGGCCACCGGAACGTCACCCTCAGCGGCCGGTGGGCTCCGCGCGACGCCGAGATTCCGTCCGGCTGGTTCTACATCTCCAGCGACCAGCGCGCCGGCGTGCTCGCCGCCTGTCTGCTGGAGCCTGCCTCCGAGGATGGATTCGGCACCTGGAATTACTACGACCGCGAGCTGCGGCGCGGGGCAGAGGCCCCTGTCCTCCGGCTCCGCGCGCCGGCCTCGGTCCCACGCATCGGGTGGGAGAGACCGGCAGAGTCTGCCGGGCTGGAATGAGGAACCGAGTAAAGCGGGATGAGGGACTATTCCGGTGAACCTTGGAACACTTGAATTAAGCGGAGTGTATTAGTTCCGTTAAGCTGTGGGTTTACGGGGTTTGTTATGCAGGCCGCGCACTCCTCGCTGAAACCGGTTTCGATGCTCAAGCCCGGCGACAAAGCCCCCGCGTTCACCCTTCACGCCGACGGCGGGGACAAGGTCTCGCTCAAGGAGCTCAAGGGACGGAAGGTCGTGCTCTACTTCTACCCCAAGGACGATACGAGCGGCTGTACCACTGAGGCGTGCGAGTTCCGGGACAACTGGCGCGCCGTGAAGGACGCCGGCGCGGTGGTACTCGGCGTCTCGCCTGACAGTGTTGCCTCACACGACAAGTTCAAGGCCAAGTACCGGCTTCCCTTTCCCCTGCTGGCCGATCCCGACCACGCGGTGGCCGCGTCTTTCGGCGCCTGGGGTGAGAAGAGCATGTATGGCCGGAAGTACCAGGGCGTGCTGCGATCGACCTTCATCATCGATGAGACGGGGCATATCGCCGCACTGTTTCCGAAGGTGAGGCCCAAGGGCCACGCCGCCGAAGTCCTTGAAGCGCTGAGGGCCGGCTAGTGTGATATGGATCACACTGCGGCCGCAACGGTTGACCGACCTGACCTCGGTTGCTAGTCTCGGCGCCGTCGGAGCGAACCGTACACATCAATGGGAGGTTCCATGCGAATGAAAAGTCTACTGCTCGCGGGCGCGCTGCTTTCACTCGGGGCCGCGGCTGCGCACGCCCAGAAGGCGGGCGCGATTGAGCTTGGAGTATTCGGGCGGTACAGCAAGTTCGACGACGCGCTGCACTTCGACAGCCGGGTCGGCGTCGGCGGGCGGCTGGGTGTCTTCGTGCTTCCCAACCTGGCCATCGAAGGCGATGCCTCGTACACCGCGACCGCCTCGGCCGATCAGGACTTCATCCGGGCCATTCCGGTGCACGCCCGGCTGGTGTACAACCTGCCCCTGGGCCAGTACACCGCCCTGCTCATCGGCGGCGGCTACACCCGGCAGCTCTTCCGGGAGAGCTATCGCGAAACCCAGAGCGGCGCGGGCGGCCTGCTGGGGCTCCGGCTCGGGCTGGGCGAAGTGGTTTCCATCCGGCTCGATGCCACCGGCGACTACATCTTCAAGCCGGAGAGCCGCTTCGGGCCCCCGGGCCAGATCGCCAGCGTGGAAAAGGACGAGCACAACCTGCATTGGGGCGGGCAGGCGGGCCTCTCGTTCCTGTTCGGCGCCCGGCGCGACGGCGATAAGGACAAGGACGGGGTGAAGAACTCGCTGGATCAGTGTCCCAACACCCCGCTGGGCGAGGCGGTGGACGCCAACGGCTGCTCGCTGCCCAAGGATGCCGATGGCGACGGCGTGACCGACAACCTGGATCGCTGCCCCAACACGCCGGCCGGCACCCCGGTGGATGCCACCGGCTGCCCCCGGGACAGTGATGGCGACGGGGTCACCGATCTGAGCGACAAGTGCCCCAACACCCCGGCCGGGACCACGGTGGATGCCACCGGCTGCCCGCAGGATTCGGACAAGGATGGGGTGCTGGATGCGGCGGACAAGTGCCCCAACACGCCGGCCGGCACGCCGGTGGATGCCACGGGCTGCCCCAGGGACTCGGACGGGGACGGGGTGACGGACCTGCTGGACAAGTGCCCCAACACCCCGGCCGGCGCCAAGGTGGATGCGAGCGGGTGCCCGTTTGATGCCGATGGGGATGGCGTGATCGACGGGGCGGACCGCTGCCCCAATACCCCGGCGGGGACCAAGGTGGATGCGGTCGGCTGCCCGGCGCTGTTCGGCGAGGGTGCGACCCTGGTGCTCGAAGGTGTGTACTTCGAGACCGGCAAGTCGACGCTGAAGCCGGAGTCGGAGGCCGCCCTCTTCCGGGTCGCGCAGTCGTTGCGCGGCAACCTGGAGGTCACGGTAGAGATCGGTGGTCACACCGATAACACCGGCAGCAAGGCGACCAACCAGCGGCTGTCGGCGGCGCGGGCCAACGCGGTACGCGACTTCCTCATCAGCCGGGGCGTCGATGCGGGCCGGATGACGGCCAAGGGATACGGGCCGGACAAGCCGGTAGCGGACAACAAGACGGTGGCGGGCCGGGCGGCCAACCGCCGCGTGGAGCTGACGAAGACCAATTAGGGTCACACAGGGGTAGCGCCAAGGCATGCCTTGGCGCTACCCGCCTTGGCGCCGCCGACCCCTGGCCGGCCTCCGGATTTCTCCGGGGGCCGGCCTCGGTGTTTGTCCCCTCCTCAGGGCCACGATAGGGGCTTATTTTGCAGCCCCCTATCGCCGAGCGGCCCCGTCGTGATTGCTCGCCCGCACTCCGTGGTTCCCGTCCTGCTCCTGGCTGCGTGTGCTGGCGGCAACACTCCCGCGACCACGCCTCCGTCGCCAGCTTCGAGCACGTTCCTCACCGCCGAGCCGGGCGAGCGGCACCTCGGCAATATTCGGCAGATCACCTCCGGCGGGAACAACGCCGAAGCCTATTTCTCCCGCTCCGGCAGGCAGCTGATCTTCCAGCGGCAGGAGAAGGTCGATAGCGGCTGCGATCAGGAGTACGTCATCAATGCGGATGGCTCCGGGCTGCGCCGGATCTCCAACGGCTTCGGCCGTACCACCTGCGGGTTCTTCTACGCCAACGACTCACGGGTGCTGTACAGTTCCACCTTCAAGCATGATCGAGCCTGCCCCGCGCCGCCCGATCGCTCGCATGGCTATGTCTGGCCGGTGGGTTACCTGGAGATCTATACCTCCAGACCCGACGGCTCCGATTCTCGGCAGCTGACCGACAACGGCGCCTACAACGCCGAGGCCACCGTGTCCTGGGACGGCAAGCGGATCATCTTCACCAGCACCCGCGACGGTGACATCGACCTCTACAGCATGAATGTGGATGGCAGCGATGTGCGCCGGCTGACCAACCGGATCGGCTACGACGGCGGAGCCTGGTTCTCTCCGGATGGAAAGCAGATCGTGTGGCGGGCGGGCTACCCCCGGACGGCCGCGGACACCGCGGACTACCAGTCCCTGTTATCGCAGCGGATGGTCCGCCCCTCGAGGGTCGAGGTCTGGGTCGCCAACGCCGACGGTTCCAATCCCCGGCAGATCACGTCGCTGGGCGGCGCCAACTTCGCCCCGGTGTTCACGCCCGACGGCCGGAAGATCATCTTCTCCTCCAACTACGAGAATCCGCGGAGCGGCGCGTTCGATCTGTACCTGATCAACCTCGACGGCTCGGGACTGGAAAAGGTGACCACCCATCCCGACTTCGATTCCTTCCCGATGTTCAGCTACGACGGCAAGCGGCTGGTATGGGCCTCCAACCGGAACGGGAGTAACAACGAGACCAATCTCTTCGTCGCGGACTGGATACCATGACCGGGTCCGGCGCTGACTCCCGCGGCAGGGGCTCGCGCCTCTATCAATGAATACGGGCGGGGGCAGTCGCCTGGGTGGTATGGCTGCTGCTCAGCACATTCGTGCTCCGGGCCTTCCACGTAGCCTCGGAGAGCATGGAGGGAACCTTCCTGGCGGGCGACGTGCTGTTCGTCTCCCGGCTGTACGGGGCCGAGGTGCCGTTCACCCGGATCCGGCTGCCGGCGCTCAGGGAACCCCGGCACGGAGACATTGTGATCTTCGGGTCGGTGGAAACCGCCGGGCTCGAAGTGGTGAAGCGGGTCATCGGCCTGCCCGGCGACATCATCGCCGTGCATGAGGGGCGCCTGTGGCGGAGCGGGGCCGGCGTGGAGGAGCCCTACGTGATCCGGGCACGACCCGATCAGGGCGATCCGGCCCAGTCGCGCGACCAGATGCGGGCCTGGCAGGAGCCGAGACTGGCGGGAATTCACCCGGTGCCCTATCGTCCCGACCGCGACAATTGGGGCCCGGTCGTGGTGCCAGCCGAGTCTCTTTTCGTGATGGGTGACAACCGCGATCTGTCGTACGATGGCCGCTTCTGGGGGTTCCTCCCCCGGCGGAATCTCCACGGCAGCCCACTCGTCATCTACTACAGCTTCGATCCCGCGAGCTGGCGGCCGCTGCCGGTGCTCACGGCCACTCGCTGGAGCCGACTCCTCACCGTGCCGCATTGAGCGGGGCATGGCCGGGGCCATGGCGGATCGAAGGTTCGCCCGGTCGAGCCCGGGCGCCGTCCACTGACCCCGAACCGAACGGATCATGACCGACACCACAGTCCCCGCACCGTCCGCTCGCCAGGTGATGTGGGAGTGGACCAAGTCCATCTGCGTGGCGGTGGTCGTCTGGCTCCTGCTCCGGACCTTCCTGATCGAAGCCTTCCGCATCCCGTCGGGCAGCATGGAGAACACCCTGCTGATCGGGGACTTCCTCTTCGTGAACAAGGCGGTTTACGGCGCCGAAGTGCCGCTCATCGGGAAGCGGCTGCCGGCATTCCGCGAGCCGCGACGAAATGACGTGCTGGTGTTCGACTCGGTGGAAGAGGAAGGCCTCAAGGTGGTGAAGCGGCTGATCGGCATGACTGGAGACACGCTCGAGATGCGGGAGGGGCTGCTATACCGCAACGGTCAGCGGGTGGAAGAGCCCTACGTCCGGCATGACATCCCGACCAAGTCGGAATCACCGGAGTACCGGCTCAAGATGCGCTCCTGGCAGATTCAGCATCTCGCGGGGCGGGACACCACCGGCTACAACCCGGATCTGCAGGACTGGGGACCCATCGTTGTTCCACCCGATTCGCTCTTCATGATGGGCGACAACCGGGATCTCTCCTACGACGGCCGCTACTGGGGTTTCCTCCCCCGGATGAATGTCCGCGGCACGCCCCTCGTCATTTACTACAGCTACGACCCCTCCAGCTGGAAAGTCCTGCCGGCGCTGACGGCGATTCGATGGGGCCGGATATTCTCGAGACCGCAGTAGGAGAAGCCCGCCCGCTGCAATCGTCTTCCCCTATGCCCGACGCGGTTCCTCCGGCGTACTGACCGACCCTCGCTCCAGGTAGGACGCCACCCGGCCGCAGGAACGGCACGTCATGGTCACGCGACCGGAGGGCTGGTCGTTACGTTTGGGGTGGCGTTCGATGCTGGGAGTGCTGCAGGTGGGGCAAACCAGAGGCTTGTGGTCGCGGTCAGCCGCGATCAACACGAGCGCTTCACCTGCCCGGTATTCCTTGATCCCGCGACGTCCCACGGGCCGTCCTTCCGGCAGGGCAACCTCGGCGCTGACTGCGCCATCCCGCCGAGTGACCAATGTACGTGCTCCCAGAGTGAGGCGCAAACGTGGCCCGTCTCATGCTGCCGATCGTGATCATGCTCTGGGCGGCTCCGGTCCCGGCTCAGCAGGCCCAGGTCATTCGCCTGTCACGATCCCCCGACGGCAGCCTGTATCGCTTTTCGCCCGGTCGATTGACGGTCACACCGGGCGATGTGCTCGAATTCAGGGCTGGAGCAGGAGCCCCCTTCACCGTGGCTTTCGAACCGGCCGATCTCGACGCGCGCGGACGCGGTCTCCTCGCCGCGGCATTGTCGAACCCGCACGGCGAACTCCGCGGGCCGGTGCTGGCTGATTCGGGAAGCCGTTTTCGGATGACGGTCCCGGCGCTGCCACCCGGCGCGTACCGCTTCTTCAGCCTCAATCAGGTGTCGTACCGGATGGCGGGATTATTGATCGTCAAATAACGTCAAGTCGGTATGGGGAGGGGCCTTGACCTCCCCTCTTCCCAATCCGGTGGCGACCGGTACATTGGGGCATCCCTCACCTCCCCACCGCACAGGGATGGTATGCGCATCATGAAACTGGCCTCGGTCCTAGCCGCGGGAGTTGTGCTGTCTACCGGTTGTGGCGGGGGACCGCCGCCGGCGCAACCCACTCCGGCCAATCTGCCTGCCCTCGAGGCCGAGTATGCCCGGAATCCACGGGATGCCGGTCTGGCCACGAAGGTCGGTATCGCCTACTACGACGCGAAGCAGTACGAGAAGGCCCGCGATGTGCTCCAGAGCGCACTGGTGCTGGGTGAGCAGAGCTATCCCGCCCGGGTCTACCTCGGCCTCACCTATGAGGAACTGGGGCAACTCGATTCCGCCCGCGCCACCTACACCAAAGCGGCGACTCTGACTCGCGACGCGCGTCGCAAAGCCGAGATCCAGGACCGGCTCACGATCCTCACCAAGAAAGAACTGCAGGCTGCCGCCAAGGTGGCGCTCGCCAGCGAAGCCCGGCTCTCTACCCAGCCGGCGACGGAAAATGCGGTCGCGGTCTTTCCCTTCCGCTACGTGGGCAGCAATCAGGACCTCACGCCGGTCGGGCGGGGCCTCACCCAGCTGATGATCACCGACCTCGCCAAGGTGAACCGGCTGCGGCTGCTGGAGCGGGAACAGGTTCAGAGCCTGGTCGACGAGATGGCGCTGACGGATGCCGGGAAGGTCGATCCCGCGAATGGCGCCCGGTCGGGCCGCATGCTCAGAGCCTCGCGGGTGCTGCAGGGTTCGGTGCAGGACGTGCCCGGCCAGTCCCAGATCAAGCTCGACGCCGCGATGGTGAATTCCGCCAACGCGACCGTGGTGGCGTCGGGCACCGCCTCGGACCAGTTGCAGCAGCTCTTCGCGATGCAGAAGCAGGTGCTGCTGGCTGTGATCCAGCAGATGGGAATCACCCTGACTCCCGCCGAGCAGCGCGCCCTGAGCGAGCGGCCCACCGCCGACCTGCAGGCTTTCCTCGCCTTCAGCCGCGGCCTTGAGGCCGAGGATCGGGGTGACTGGAAGGGCGCCGAGGCCGGGTACTCCGCCGCCGTCGCGCGCGATCCCAATTTCCGCGCCGCCAAAGACAAGCAGGCCACCGCGAAGAGCGTCGCTGCGACCACGCAGGTTTCGGCCGCGGAGCTTGCCGGTGCCGGTGGGGAGACCACCGCCGATCAGCCCCCGCCATCCAGCAGCCGCTGGGCTACCCTGCGCGACGGCGTGCTGAACACCAGCCCGAGTACCGGGTCCACCGTGGTCAGCCGCACCGGACCGGCCCCCGTCTCCCGCGTCCCCGGCACCCGCCCGGATCTTCCCGAGGCCACCGGCACCGATGGACCGGGTGGCAGTCTGTTCGGGACCATCGTCATCATCATCACCCGCCCATGATGTCGCCGACTCTCCGCGCGGCTGGGGCCGCGATCCTCCTCGCCGCACTGCCTGGCGCGCTCGCCGCGCAGTCCACCCTCTACCCCAGTGCCAGCGCGGTAACCGGGGTGGAAGTCAGGCAGTACGGCTTCGACAGCAAGTTCGGTCTCGATCACATCCGCCAGATCGCCGTGCCGTTCGCGGTCGCCGTCCCCATCGGACGGCGCTTCTCGTTCGACATCGGCACCTGGTACGCCAGCACCACGGTCTCCAGCGATGCCGGTGATGAGACCTTCTCGAGTCTGACCGACACCCAGCTGCGGCTGGCGTACACCTTCGGCGCGGATGCGGTCGTGGCGAGTGTCGTGGTCAATCTGCCGACCGGCAAGGAAACCACCACCCAGGAACAGTTCGGTGTGGCGGCCGGCACTTCGTCCAACTTCCTGTTGTTCCCGGTGAATACCTACGGAACCGGCACCTCGGTGACCCCCGGGCTCGCAGCCGCGGCCACACTCGGTCAGTGGAATGTGGGAATCGCCGCCAGCGTTCGCTGGAGCGCCGAGTATCAGCCCTTCAATGACGCCAGCTCCAACGATGTCGACTATCAGCCCGGCGTCGAGGCCAGAGTCAGGCTGGGCTTCGATCGCCTGCTGGGCCGCAGCCGTCTGACCTTCGGCGGCACCTTCAGCACTTTTGCGAATGATGAGTTCAGCGGCACCGGCGGCAGCTCTACCTACTCGCCGGGCAATCGCTTCCTGGTGGATGCGAGCCTCCTGGCTCCGGCCGGCAACGGCACGGTGTCGATCTACGCCTGGAACTATCATCGCATCGCCTCCTCCACCGATGGCATCGGCGGCAAGGAGAACGTCCTCACCGGTGGCCTGGCGGGTAACTTCCCGCTCGGAACCAAGGCCGCCTTCGAGCCGATGGTCGAGGCGCGTCTCTGGAGTCCCGAGGTGGGCAAAGGAACCCTGTTTGGTGCGGGTGCTGGTTTCCGCTATCAGATCTCCCCGGCGATCGCCTTTGTGCCCTCGGCCCGGGTCGATGTCGGCTCCATCCGGGTGGCCGACAGCGGCCCCAGTAGTTCGGTCTTCGGCTGGGATGTAAGCGGGATGTTGCGCTATACGTTCTAGCGTCAGCGACGGGACGGTGCCGCCACAGGGGTCAGGGCCTTCGGCCCTGACCCCTCCTGCTTTGCTCCGGGTGGCGGGAAAGCGGTGTA
>Ga0210377_10001571_pt1 | contig 20835 bp, 21 predicted proteins | sample PLM4_65_b1redo_FD_155480 | JGI IMG/M metagenome (GOLD analysis project Ga0210377, IMG submission 155480) | Groundwater sediment microbial communities from an aquifer in East River, Colorado, USA - PLM4_65_b1 redo | ecosystem: Environmental > Terrestrial > Soil > Riparian zone | place: USA: East...
CCGCTCCGCTTCGGCCCAGCGCACCCCGGCCAGGAACGCGGCGTGCAGCCGCGGGTGCGTGATCCGCACGCCTTCGTGCCAGAAGCTGCCGTCGCGTCGCAGGACCAGGCCGATGGGCGCGAGCGGCGGTGCTCCGCTCAGAGCGATTCCCGCTTCGCGCTCCCGTCCGCCGACACGACGAAGACGCCGCGGCCGTCGTAGCGGTGCCAGTAGACGACGCGCTCTCCGCCGCCGTCCAGCCGGTAGATCCACTTCTCGTTCCAGCGCACGCCGTTCTCCTCGTGCGTGCGCGGGTCGTTCACGCTGCCGACGACGTCGTCGGGCAGACCCCAGCGCTCGCGCGCCTCCGCGTGCGTGAGCTCGCTAACGGTCACACTCGCCACCGATCATGTTGATCATGTCGAACGTCGGCACGATGTCCGCGAGCATTCCGCCCACGAGCATGTCGCGCATCGGCGCCACGTTCGCGAAGCTCGGCGGTCGACACCGGACCTTGTAGGGCTTGCCGGTTCCGTCCGAGACCACGTAGAAGCCGAGCTCGCCGTTCGGGGACTCCACCGCGGCGTAGGCCTCGCCCGCCGGAACGCGGATGCCCTCGGTCACGCCCTTGAACTGCTGGATCAACTCTTCCATGCGGTTGAAGACGCGGTCCTTCGCAGGCCAGCGGATGCGCGGGTCCGCGACGTTCACCGGCTCGCCGACGGTCTTCGCGAGCACCGGCATGCACTGCCGCATGATCCGGATGCTCTGCACGGTCTCCTCCTGGCAGACGAGGAAGCGATCGTAGTTGTCGCCGGTCGTGCCGATCGGCACGTCGAAGTCGATCTCGGAGTAGACCAGGTACGGCTCGGCCTTGCGCAGATCCAGCGGAACGCCGGCCGCGCGCAGCATCGGGCCGGTCACACCGTACGAGATCAGCTTGTCGAGCGGGAGCATGCCCGTGTTCCGGAAGCGATCGACGAAGATGCGGTTCGAGGTGACGACCTTGTCGAAGTCCGCGAGCAGCTCCTCGATGCGAGCGAGCGAGCGCTCGAGCCGCTCGAGGAAGCCGGGCGTGACGTCGCGCTGCAGCCCGCCGATGCGGACGTAGTTCGAGGTCACGCGCGCGCCGCAGAGCATCTCCTGCAGGTCCCAGACCAGCTCGCGCGCCTCGATGCCGTACAAGAACGGCGTCATCGCGCCGAGTTCGAGACAGGCGGCGCCGAGCCGCGTCAGGTGGTCGCCCATGCGCGACAGCTCGCCCGCCAGGGTGCGCACCCACTGACCTCGGCGGGGAATCTCGCAGTCGAGCAGCTTCTCGACCGCCATGCAGTAGGCGAGGTTCGCGAGGATCGCCGAGTTGTAGTTCAACCGATCGGTGTAGGGGATGGCCTGATACCAGGTCCCGCTCTCGCACTCCTTCTCGAAGCCGCGGTGCAGGTAGCCGATCTGCACGTCCATCTCGACGATCTGCTCGCCGTCGATCTCGAGCATGATCTTGACGGTGCCGTGCGTCGCCGGGTGCGACGGCCCCATCGAGAGGAGCTGCGTCTCCGTGTGGAGATCGCCCTTCTCTTGGCGGGTCGGGATCTGCGCGGGCGCGGCCAAGCGGCTCTCCTAGTTGCGGGGACCGATGAGCGGCTGGCGCCGCTCCTTCGGGTAGTCCTTGCGCAGCGGGTGGCCCTTGAACTCGTCGTAGAGCAGGATCCGGCGCAGATCGGGGTGGTCGCGGAAGACGATGCCGTACAGGTCGAAGACCTCGCGCTCCATCCAGTTCGCGGCCGCCCAGAGCGCGCAGATCGAATCGGCTTCGCAGGGTGACTCGGGAACCTGCGCCTTCACGCGCAGGCGGGAGCGAATCGCGGAGGGCGCGTCGTCGCGCGGCTTCATGTCGATCGACGCGAGGTGGTAGACGAGATCGAAGCGCGGCTCGCGTCCGAGGTAGTCGACCGCGGTCACGTCCATCAGCACGTTGTAGGCGAGCTGCGGGTCGTCGCGCAGCCGCCGCAGACACTCGCGGGCGCGCGTGAGCGGCACGAGCACAGTCGCGTCGCCGCGGTACGCGTGCTTGTCGACGACGTCCGCACCGAGCAGTGCGGTGACCTTCTCGAGCAGCGCTTCGGCGTCGGCGGCCATCAGCGCGCGTAGTCCCGGCGGATCAGGTCGAGGCGGCGCTGGAGCTGCTCTTCGGTGCGGAGCAGGTCCTTCATGTGGTGGAGCATCGGCTCGCGCTCGGTGGTGGCGAGCTCGACGTCGCGGCTCATCACGATCGCCTCCTCCGGACAGGCCTCTTCGCAGAGCCCGCAGAACATGCAGCGCGACATGTCGATGTCGAATACGGCGGGGATGCGCTCGATGCGCTCGGTCGTCTCCGCCGGGATGATCGTGATGCAGTCGGTCGGACAGGCGAACTCGCACAGCCCGCACGCGACACACTTCGGTTTCCCGCTCTCGAGCGCCACGAGGACGGGATGTCCGCGGAACGCGTCCGCGTAGTCGAGGCGCTGCTCGGGATACATCACGACGAACGTCGAGGGCTTGCCGCGCATGTAGCCCCAGAGGTTGCGGAAGAAGACCCGCGCGGTGACGGCGAGGCCGACGAAGATCGTCGGCAGGTAGAGGCGCTCGGCCCAGCCCAGGCGCTCGTTGCGCCGCACCCTGACGACCCGTCCCGGCAAATCGACCCCCGCCCGAAAACCCCAAGCGCGGCGCGATTATAGGGTACGAAGACTCGGATTCAACCGAGTTCGGGACCGAGTTTCGCGGCGGCGAGCTTCTCGGCGCGGTAGGAGCTCCGGACGAGCGGGCCGGAGAACACCTCGGCGAAGCCGAGCGCGCGCGCCTCGGCGGCCCAGGCGTCGAACTCCGCGGGCGTGACCCAGCGCGCGACCGGCAGGTGCTGCGCGCTCGGCGATAGGTACTGGCCGATCGTGAGCAGCGAGCAGCCGTGCGCGCGGATGTCGGCAAGCGCCGTGCGGATCTCGTCCTCCGTCTCGCCGAGCCCGAGCATGAGCCCCGTCTTGGTGGGAATGTCGGGCCGCAGGCGGGCGGCGTTCGCGAGCACGCCCAGCGAGCGATCGTAGCGGCCGGCCTTCCGGACCGGCCGCTGCAGGCGTTCGACGGTCTCGAGATTGTGGTTCAGGACGTCGGGCGAGGCGGCGAGCACGACCTGGAGAGCCTCGATCGATCCCTTCAGGTCCGGGATCAGGACCTCCACCTTGCAGCCCGGCGCGCGCGCGCGGATCTCGGCGATCGTGCGAGCGAAGTGCTCGGCGCCGCCGTCCGGAAGGTCGTCGCGCGCGACCGCCGTGACGACCGCGAAGCGCAGGCCCAGCCGTGCGACCGCAGCGCCCACCCGCGCCGGCTCATCGGGGTCGAGCGCGTCGGGGCGGCCCGTCTTCACGTCGCAGAAGCCGCAGGCGCGCGTGCACTGGTTCCCGCCGATCATGAACGTGGCCGTGCCGTGCGCCCAGCACTCGCCCAGGTTCGGACAGGCGGCGGACTGGCAGACCGTGTTGAGGCGCTCCTCGCGCACCAGCGCGAGCAGGCCCTCGAGCTGCGGTGTCTGGCGGTAGCGCACGCGCAGCCATGCCGGCCGTTCGCGCCGCGGCGCCGGGGCAGCCTCGCTCGTGCCCTCGATCTGCAGCAGCTCGGTCATCCCGCCTCTCTCATCCGAATGCCTTCCGCAGCGCGTCCTCGATCCGCGCGGTCACCGCGTCGAGGTCGACCTCTCGGCCGAGCACGCTCGCCATGCTCACCATGCGCACCCCCGCGAGCCCGCACGGCACGATCACGTCGAAGCGCGCGAGGTCGCAGCTCACGTTCAGCGCGAAGCCGTGCAGGGTGAGCCAGCGCCGCAGCCCGACGCCGATCGACGCGATCTTGCGCCGCTCGTCGAGCCAGACGCCCGCGTAGCCCTCGCGCCTGCGCGCGTCGATGCCGAAGTCGGCGAGCGCGTCGATCAGCGCGCCCTCGAGCGCGCGCAGGTAGCGGTGCACGTCCTGCCCGTGGCGCGCGAGGTCGAGCAGCGGATAGCCGACGAGCTGCCCCGGGCCGTGCCAGGTCACGTCGCCGCCGCGGTTCACGCGGAAGACGTCGTAGCCGAGCCGCCGCAGATCGGTGTCGGACTCGCGCGTGTTGCCGTCCTTCGCGCCACGGCCGTACGTGATCACGTCGGGATGCTCGAGCAGGAGGATCGTCTCGGGCGCCTCGCCTCGGCCGATGCGCGCGCGCAGGTCTTCCTGCAGCGCCAGTGCGTCCGCGTACGGCACGCGGCCGAGGCGTCGGACCTCGAGTGCGCTAGCTGCCGAAACCGTGTCCATCTTGCACGAGCTCTCGCGGCGCCTCGAGCAGGCGCTTGATCTCGGCCAGGAACTGCGCGGCGCGCACGCCGTCGAGCACGCGGTGGTCGACGGACAGGCCGAGCGTCGTCATGGTGCCGATCTCGATCCGGCCGCTGCGCACCACCGGCCGCTCCGCGATCGCCGATACCGCCAGGATCGAGCTCTGCGGCGGCGTGATGATCGCGTAGAAGCGGTCGACGCCGAACATGCCGAGGTTCGAGATCGTGAACGTGCCGTCGGCGTAGTCGGCCGGCTGGAGCTTGCGCATGCGCGCGCGCTGGATGAGCGAGTTCGCCTCCTCGGCGAGCTGCCAGACCGTCTTGCCCTGGCAGTCCTTCACCGTCGGCGCGACCAGCTCGTCCTGCACGTCGACCGCGAGCCCGATGTTGATCGCGTCGAACATCGCGATGTCGTTCTCTTCGGAACGGAACGTCGCGTTCACCATCGGGTATTTCTCGAGCGCGAGCGCGCACGCCTTGATCATCAGGTGCGTGTAGGTGAGCCGCGCTCGCTTGTCGCCGGCGTCGCGGTTCGCCTGATCGCGGACCTCGCGCAGCGCGTCGGTCGAGACGTCCATCTCGACGTAGAAGTGCGGCGCCTCGGCCTTGCTGCGCACCATGTTCCGGATCAGCGCCTTCCGCTTCTGCGAGAGCTGGAGCGCGCCGCGGAAGAGCTCCGCCTCGTGCTCCTTGCCGTGCGCCTTCTCGCGCTTCCAGTGCTCGATCAGGTCGGACTTGGTGATCCGCCCGCCGGGCCCGCTGCCCTTCACGCCCTCGAGGTCGGTTCCCTCCTCGCTGGCCATGCGCAGCGCCAGCGGCGTCGCGCGCGTGCCGTCGGCCTCGGGCTCCTGCGCGTGGAGTTCTGCGAGGTACGACTCGAGATCGGCGACCACGATCGCGCCGCCGGGCCCCGTGCCGGTGAGCTCGGTGAGGTCGATCGACTTCTCCTCCGCAATCCGGCGCGCGCGCGGCGTGGCGCGCAGGCGCCCGTCGTCCTCGACGAGCGGCGCCTGGATTCGCGGACCTGCGACCGGAGCCGGCATCGCTGCGGGCGCGGGAGCGCTCGGCGCGGCGGCGCGGGGCGCGGGTGGTGCGGTCTTCGCAGCGCTGGCCACAGCCGGAGCCGCCGCCTTCGGCGGAGCTGCAGCGGCCGGCGCGGCCTGCGGCTGCGCTTCCGTTGCGACGGCCGCGACCGCGTCCTCGCTCTCGCCCGGGAGCCGCAGCACCGCGATCAACGTGCCGACCGGCACGGTCGCGCCCGCCTCGACGACGATCTGCGCGACCACGCCTTCCGTGTAGGCCTCGAACTCCATGTCGGCCTTGTCGGTCTCGATCTCGGCGATCACTTCGCCGCGCTTCACGGGGTCGCCGACCCTCTTCCGCCAGGCGATGAGCCGGCCCTCTTCCATCGTGTCGGAGAGCTTGGGCATGCGGATCTGCTTGGGCATCGCGGTTCTCCCGGTCGTTTCGGCTAGAGCGTGATCTTCAGCACGGCGTCGACGATGCGCTGCGCATCGGGAAGCGCGAGCTTCTCGAGATTCGAGGCGTACGGCGTCGGCACGTCCGCCGCGGCGACTCTCTGGACGGGCGCTTCGAGCTCGTAGAAGAGCGCTTCGTGGATGCGCGACGACAGCTCGGCGCCGACCCCGACGTTGCGCCAGCCCTCTTCGACGACGACGGCGCGGCGCGTGCGCATCACCGAACGCAGGATGGTGTCGATGTCGAGCGGATCGAGCGTGCGCGGGTCGACGATCTCCGCCTCGATGCCTTCGGCCGAGAGCTGCTCCGCGGCGCGCAGCGCCTCGTGCACCATCCTGGACCACGCGACGATCGTCACGTCGCGACCCCGACGCTTGATGTCGGCGACGCCGAACGGGAGCAGATACTCCTCGTCGGGCACTTCGCCCTTCATGTTGTAGAGCATCTCATGCTCGATGAAGAGCACCGGATCCTCGCTGCGGATGGCGGTCTTCAACAATCCCTTGAGGTCGTACGGCGTCGACGGCAGCACCACGCGGATGCCCGGCGCGTTCACGAACCACGACTCGATCGAGTGCGAGTGCTGCGCGCCCTTCTGCGTGCCGCCGCCGGCCGCGGCGCGGATGACCATCGGCAGGTTCACCTGGCCGCCGAACATGTACCGCGCCTTCGAGACGTGGTTGATGATCTGGTCCATGGCGACGATGCCGAAGTTCAAGGTCATCAGCTCCGCGACGGGACGCAGGCCGGTCATCGCGGCGCCCATGGAGACGCCGATGATGCCGGCCTCGGCGATCGGTGTGTCGCGCACGCGCCGCGCGCCGAACTCGGCCATCAACCCCTCGGTCGCGCGGAACGTTCCGCCGACGAGCCCGACGTCCTCGCCCAGCACGAAGACGCGCGGATCGCGCGCCATCTCCTCGGCCAGCGCCTGCTGGACGGCTTCGTAGTAGCGGATCTCAGGCACGGGCGTCCTCCACGTACAGGTCCTCGTACAGCGCCTCGGGCGCGGGACGCGGGCTCGCCTCGGCGAACTGCATGGCGTCCGTCACGATCTCGTTCGCCTCGGTCTGGATCGCCTCGAGGCGCGCGGCATCGACGATGCCCGCCTCGAGCATCGACTTCGCGAGCCGCGGAATCGGATCGCGCTTCCTCCACAGCTCCGCCTCGGCAACGCTTCGGTACTTGCCCGCGTCGGTCATCGAGTGGCCCTGGTAGCGGTAGCAGCGCGCCTCGAGCAGCACGGGCCCGCCGCCTTGCCTCGCGTATCGGACGAGCTCCTCGCACATCTCGCGCACCGCCAGCACGTCCATGCCGTTCACGACGTGACCGGGGATGCCGTAGCCCTGCGCCTTCTTGTGGATCTCGTTGAACGCCGACGACGTGCGCACGTCCGTGCCGATGCCGTAGAAATTGTTCTCGCAGACGAAGATCACCGGCAGGTTCCAGAGCTTCGCCATGTTCAGCGCTTCGTGGAAGACGCCCTGGTTCGAGGCGCCGTCGCCGAAGAAGTTCATCACCACGGCGTCCCGGTTCTGCATCTGCATCGACAGCGCGACGCCGACCCCGATCGGGAGGTTCCCGCCGACGATCCCGTAGCCGCCCAGGAAGTAGCGCTGCGCGTCGAAGAAGTGCATCGAGCCGCCCTTCCCCTTGCACACACCCGTCGAGCGCCCGTAGAGCTCGGCCATCAGCGAGCGCGCCGACGAGCCGCGCACCAGCGCGTGCGCGTGCACGCGGTACGTGCCGATCGCGTAGTCGTCGTGGTTCAGCGCGGTGATCGAGCCGGTCGCGACCGCCTCCTGGCCGATGTACAGGTGCGTGAAGCCGCCGATGAAGCCGTCGGCGTAGGCCTCGGCGACGCCCTCTTCGAAACGGCGGACGAGCACCATGTTGCGGTACATCGTGATCTGGTCGGCGGCGGTGATCGCCATGCGGTCTCCTAGAGCTCGAACTCGGCGGCTTCGAGGTACTTGCCCACGCGGTACAGGAAGCTGTTCCCCGTCACGCCGTCGATGATCCGGTGGTCGTAGGACAGCGCGAGGTACATCATCGGGTGGATGACGATGGTGTCCTCGCCGCCGGAGTCGACGACGATCGCGCGCTTCTTCACCTCGCCCATGCGCAGGATGCCGACCTGCGGCTGGTTGATCACCGCGAAGCCGTAGAGGTTCCCCTCGCGGCCCGGATTGCTGAGCGTGAACGTGCCGCCGGCGAGGTCGTCGGCGCTGATCTCGCGGTCGCGCGCGCGCTTCGCGAGCGCGTTGATCGCCTCGGCCAGGCCGACCAGCGAGAGCCGGTCGGCGTTCTTCACCACCGGCACGAGCAGCCCGCGCTCGGTCTCGACCGCGACCCCGACGTGGATGCCGGCGCGCTCGACGATCGCATCGCCGACCACCGCCGAGTTCATCCGCGGGTAGTCGCGCAGCGCGCGCACCGTGGCCGCGACCGCGAACGGGAGATAGGTCAGTCCGAATCCGTGCGCGCGCTCGAAGTCCTTCTTCACCCGCTCGCGCAGCTTCGCGAGCTTCGCGAGATCGACCTCGGCCACCGTGCCGACGTGCGGCGAGACGACCTTCGACACCACCATGTGTTCGGCGATGCGCCGACGGATGGCGGTGAACGGAATGACCTTGTCCTCGGGCGCGACCTTGTGCGTGGGGATGCGGAGCGTCGCGAGGAATTCACCGAGCGTGCCGGAGGCCGGCTTCGTCGCCGCGGCCGGCGCAACCGAAGCCGACGCGGCCTGAGGCGCGGAGGTGCCGTGCGCCTCGACATCCGCCTTCGTGACCCGCCCGGAAATGCCGGTTCCGGGAATCGCGCCGACGTCGATCCCGCGCTCCTCGGCCATGCGACGGGCGACGGGCGAAGCGCGCGACGGCTCCGGAGCGGCCTTCTCGGCGCCGACGGGGGCAGCGAGCGACTTCGGCGCGGCGGCTTGCGGCGCGGGCGCCGCCACGGGCGCTTCGGCTCGCGAAGCCCCGCCACCGGGCTCCACGATCGCGAGCTCCGCGCCGACGGGAACGGTCGTCCCCGGAGCGACGAGCAGCTTCTGGACCACGCCCGCCTCGGGCGCGACCACCTCGGCGTCGACCTTGTCGGTCGTGATCTCGCAGAGGACCTGGTCCTTCGCGACGCGCTCGCCTTCCTTCACGAGCCAGCGCTCGACGGTCCCCTCGACCACGCTCTCGCCCATCTGCGGCATCGCGACGACAATCGCCATCTGGATTCGCTCCTGGTCGCGGCTCAGAGGTCGAGCGCGCGCCCTTCCGCGGCGAGCGCCGCCTGCATCAGCATCTCGCCCAAGGTCGGGTGCGCGTGGCTGGTCTCGCCGACCTCGCGCACGGTCGACTCGACCATCATCGCGAGCGCGACCTCGTTGATGAGCTCCGTCGCGCCGTGGCCGATGATCTGGCAGCCCAGGATCTCGCCGTACTTCGCGTCGGAGACCATCTTCACGAAGCCCTCCGTGTGGCCCGTGCCGACGGCCTTGCCCGAGGCGACGAAGGGCGCCTTGCCGACCTTCACGTCGAAGCCGGCGGCGCGCGCCTCCGCTTCCGAGAGGCCGATGCTCGCGACCTGCGGCTGGCAGTAGATGCACGCCGGGATCTTCTTCGGGTCGATGCCGTGCTTGCGCTGACCCGCGATGAACTCGACCGCGGCGACACCTTCGTGTGACGCCTTGTGCGCGAGCAGCGGCGGACCGCTGCAGTCGCCGATCGCCCAGACGCCTTCCGCGCTGGTACGAAAGTCGTGCCCGACCTTCACGAAGCCGCGCTCGACGGCGACGCCGCGGAGATCCAGGCCGAGATCGTCGACGAGTGCGCGGCGCCCCACCGCGACCAGGACCTGATCCGCGCGCAGGACTTCCTCGCCCTTCTCGCCGGCGACGGTGACGGCCACGCCTTTGGCGTCGATCTCGAGCCCCTTGTAGGCGGTACTCGTCAGGATCTTCACCCCGCCGCGCGACAGCGAGCTCGCGAGCGCCTTCGCGGTCTCCGCGTCGAAGCCCGGCAGGAGCTGGTCCTTCATCTCGACCAAGGTGACCTTGGTGCCGTACGCGTTGTACGCGTAGGCGAACTCGAGCCCGACCGCGCCGCCCCCGATGACCACCAACGACTCGGGTCGCTCGCGCGACTCGAGCGCCTCGCGGCTGGTGAGCACGCGCTTGCCGTCGACCGCGAGACCGGGGAAGACGAACTCCGTCGAGCCCGTGGCGAGGATGACGTGGCGCGCCTCGATCGCCTCCTCGGCGCCGTCCTTCGTCACGATCACTTCGCGGCCGCGCGCGAGTCGCCCGCGGCCCGCGACGACCTCGATCTTGTTCTTCTTCATCAGGCTGTTCACGCCGCGGACGAGGCGGTCGGCGGCCTTGCGGCTCGCGTCGATCACCGCGCCGTAGTCGGCGGTCAGCTTCTCGACCAGAAGACCGGGCACGCCCTTCTTCACGGCCTCGAAGATCTCCGCCGAAGACAGGATCGCCTTCGTCGGAATGCAGCCCCAATTCAGGCAGACGCCCCCGAGGGTCGGCGCCTCTTCGACGATCGCCGTCCGCATGCCGAGCTGCGCGGCGCGAATGGCGGCAATGTACCCGCCGGGCCCGGAACCGATCACGACCAGGTCGAACGCTTTCATCCTCGCCCCGTGTTGTGCAGCGCGATTGGCCGCGCTTGCTCGTTCTCGTTCGCCCCGCTGGTCGTCTCTTCCCCTCTTTTCGCGAGAAGCTGCCTCTTCCTTGAGCGGCAGACAGACGTCAGAACGCCCGTCAGGCGACCGGTTTTTCGATGATCGGCAGGAGCAGGTCGCTCGTCTCCTTGTGATGGGGAACGTTCCACCCCGGAGTCCGTTGCACCTTGTCCTGCAGCTTGATCAGGCCGTCGAGCACCGCCTCGGGCCGCGGCGGACAGCCGGGAATGTAGATGTCGACCGGCACGATCGTGTCGATGCCCTGGACCGTGGAGTAGTTGTTGTACGGCCCGCCCGAGCACGTGCAGGCGCCGAACGCGACGACCCACTTGGGCTCGGCCATCTGGTCGTACACCTTCTTCAGGATCGGGGCCTGGCGGTGGCTGATCGTGCCGACCACCATCAGCAGGTCCGCCTGTCGCGGCGAGAAGCGCGGCAGCGCGGCGCCGAACCGGTCGAGGTCGTAGCGCGGACCCGCGGCCGACATGAACTCCATGCCGCAGCACGCGGTCACGAACGGATACAGGAAGAACGAGTACTTGCGGCCCCAGTTCACGACGGCGTCGACGGTCGTCGTGAGGAATGAGTCCTGGCCCTGCCGCAACATCTCGCGCTTTTCCGTCATCGCTCCCCAATATACCGCCTCCGCTATGCTGTGCCCGTGCGTCTCGTCGCTGCCTGGCTCGTGCACTTGTACACGGCCTCGTCGGCCGTCTTCGGCCTGGTCGGGGTGGTCGCCTGCTTCCGGGGCCAGTACCGCCTGGCGATGTATCTGATGATGCTGACGATGGTGATCGACTCGACCGATGGCGCGCTCGCCCGCGCGGTCGACGTCCGCAAGCAGATCCCCTGGTTCGACGGCCGGCGCCTCGACGACATCTGCGACTACTTCACCTACGTGCTCCTGCCCGCGTGCTTCCTGATCGCGGCGTCGATGCTCCCCCACGCGGGCTGGGCGGCGCTGCCCGTGCTCGCATCCGCGTACGGATTCAGCCAGGACAAGGCGAAGACCGACGACTACTTCTTCCTGGGCTGGCCTTCCTACTGGAACGTGGCGGTCATGTACCTGTACCTGATGCGGAGCTCGCCCGAGACCGTGCTGGTGTGGGTGATCGGGCTCTCGGCCGCGATCTTCGTGCCCATGCGGTACATCTACCCGAGCCGCACTCGGGTGCTGCGACCGCTCTCTCTGGCGATGCTCGCCCGAGACCGTGCTGGTGTGGGTGATCGGGCTCTCGGCCGCGATCTTCGTGCCCATGCGGTACATCTACCCGAGCCGCACTCGGGTGCTGCGACCGCTCTCTCTGGCGATGCTCGCGGCCTGGGTGCTGATCTTCTCGTGGCTGGCGGTGCGGCCGGATCCGTCGCCGACCTGGATCTGGATCACGCTCGCGCTCGGGCCCGGCTACTACGTGGGACTGTCGGCGCTACTGAACGTGCCGCGCATCGCAGCGGCGCTCGGCAGCGCCGAGGCGGCCGGCGCGCAGCCGCGATAAGCTCACTCGCGATGTCCTTCGAGGTCCTCCTCGCCAGCCCGCGCGGCTTCTGCGCGGGCGTCGATCGCGCGATCGAGATCGTCGAGCTCGCGCTCGAGGTCCACGGCAAGCCCGTCTACGTGCGGCACGAGATCGTGCACAACCGCCACGTCGTCGAGGACCTGCGCCGCAAGGGCGCCATCTTCACGGAGGACCTCTCGACGATCCCCGCGGGAAGCCTGGTGATCTTCAGCGCGCACGGCATCGCCCCCGCGGTGCGCGCAGAGGCTGCGGAGCGCGGGCTGCGCATGCTCGACGCCACCTGCCCGCTCGTGACCAAGGTGCACGTCGAGGCGCTGCGCTGCGCGCGCGACGGCTTCGACATCGTGCTCGTCGGCCATCGCGGTCACGTCGAGGTCGAGGGAACGCTGGGCCACGCGCCCGGGCGCATGCACCTGGTCGAGACGCTCGCGGACGTCGAGAAGCTGGTCGTGCCCGATCCCGAGCGCCTGGCCGTGCTGACGCAGACCACGCTCTCGGTCGACGACACGCGCGAGATCGTCGCCGCGCTGCGCGCGCGCTTCCCGAACGTCCGCCTGCCCGGCAAGGACGACATCTGCTACGCGACGCAGAACCGCCAGAACGCGGTGAAGGCGCTGGCCGGGCGCTGCGATCTGGTGCTGGTCGTGGGCGCGCCCAGCTCGAGCAATTCCAATCGACTGGTCGAGGTCGCCGCGGCGCACGGCGCGCGCGCGAAGCTCGTCGAGGACGCGGACGGCATCGATCCCGCCTGGCTCGAGGGCGCGGGCACCATTGGCGTCACGGCGGGCGCGTCGACGCCCGAGTTCCTCGTCGAGGCCGTGAGCGAACGCCTGCGCGCGCTCGGCGGCGCGCGCGTGGAGTCGCTGGCGATCGTCGACGAGGGTGTGCGCTTCACCTTGCCGCCCGAGCTGAAGCGCGGCGGGCGGAGCGCTCGCGCAGCCGAGTGAGCGGGCTCGTCGAATCCCTGGTCGCGGGCCTCGAACGCGGCGAGGCCCCGGACGCGGCGCTCGAAGCGCTGGGCGCGCCGGACGTGGCGACGGCGGGCCCGCGCCTGATCGACGCCGCCGCGAACGCCGACCTCGCGCCGGGTCGCTCGCGTTGGCTGCCCGAGCTCCTGCTCTCGGCGCGCCCAGGCTACGCCGCACAGTGTCTGGTGGAGCTGGCTCAGCGCTATCGCGAGACGCGCGGGCGCGCGCTCGACCTCGCGCGCCTGCCCGCGCTTCCGCGCTTGCTCGGGTCGAGCGACTTCCTCGCGCGCCTGCTGCTGCGCCACCCGCACTGGAGCGAGGAGCTGACGGGCGATCCGCCCGGCGCGCCCGACGGCGCGCCGATCGAGCCGGACTGGACCGCCATCCGCATCGCGAAATACAAAGGGCTCCTGCGCATCGCCGCGCGCGACGTCGCCGGCCGGCCGTTCGACCAGAGCCTCGGCGAGCTCTCTCTGCTCGCCGACCGCTCTCTCACCGCCGCGCTCGCCGTCGCGGCGCGCGAGACCGGGACCGCGCCGCCGGCGCTGTTCGCGCTGGGCAAGCTCGGCGGCGCGGAGCTGAACTTCTCCTCCGACGTCGACCTGCTCTTCCTCTACGAGTCGGCGAACGAGGTGCCCGACCTCGAGCGCCACGCAGCCGTGGCCCGACTCGTCCAAACCCTGAAGAAACACTTGGAGGTGCCGAGCGAAGACGGCTTCGGCTATCGGGTCGACCTCGAGCTCCGGCCCGAGGGCAAGGGCGGCGTGATCGTGAATCCGGTCGACGCGGCGCTGGGTTACTACGAGACCTTCGGCGCGGACTGGGAGCGCCAGATGCTGATCCGGCTGCGCCACGTCGCGGGACCTCGGCCGCCCGCCGAGGCGTTCCTGCGCGGGATCCGGCCCTTCGTGTGGCGGCGCTCGGTCGGGCCCGAGGCCATCCGCGGCGTGCGCGCGATGAAGCAGCGCATCGAGAGCGATCGGCTCGAGGCGGGCCGCGATCTCGAGGCCGACTTGAAGGAGGGCCCGGGCGGAATTCGCGACGTCGAGTTCCTCGTGCAGGCCTTTCAGCTCTTCTTCGGCGGGCGTCAGCCGAGCCTGCGCACGGGCAACGTCCTCGAGGGGCTCGAGGCCTTGTGCCAGCTCGGCCTGCTGGGACGGCCGGTGACCGATGCGCTGCGACACGCCTACCTGTGGCTGCGCCGCGCGGAGCACTGCGTGCAGATGGTCGACGAGCGCCAGACGCAGGCGTTCCCGCGCGACGCGCGCGCGCAGCTCTGTCTTGCCCGGCGCATGGGCTATGCCGAGCCCGAAGGCGTGCAGGCGCGCGCGGCGCTGCTCGACGATTGGACGCGCGTGCGCTCGGAGGTCCGCGCGCACTTCGAGAACCTGGTGCTGGAGAGCCCCGAATCCGATGAACCTTGAAGCAAAGCTCGAGGCCGCGCTGGGCGCGTCGCCGCTGCGGGCGCGGATCGAGAACGCCGCGGCGCCGCTGGTCGAGCGGCGCGCGCGCGACTCCGCGTGGGAGCAGCTCGACGGCGCGAAGCTGTCCGGGCTCGCGCGCGCGATTGCGAGCAACGCCGAGTGGGGGCGCTATCTCGCCCACCGTCCGGAGCTGCTGGCGCGCATCGCGCGCGCGGACCACGGCACGCTCGCGACCCGCGCGTCGGAGCTCGAGCACGTCGCCCTGCCCGATCCCGCCGCGGGCCTCGAGGACTTCCTCGACGCGCAACGGCTGCTGCGGCGCGACGAGATGCTCTTCGCCGCGTGCCATCACCTCGGCGCGCTCGCCGAGTTCGACGGCGTGTCGAACTTCCTATCGATCCTCGCGGAGACGTGCATGCGCGGCGCGCTGGTCGCGGCGGAGGGCCGGCGTGCGGCGAGCGAAGCTTCCGTCCTTGCGGTGCTCGGCATGGGCAAGCTCGCGGGCCGCGAGTTCACCTATCACTCCGACCTCGACGTGATCTTCCTGTACCCGGACGAGCTGCCCGACGCGCTCCAGCCGTCGCGCGTGGCGCAGCGCTGGATCAGCTACCTGTCGACGATGACCGGCGCGGGCTACGCGTATCAGGTCGACTCGCGTTTGCGGCCGTCGGGGCAGCAGGGCTCGCTGGTCACGACCTACGAGGCGTTCGCCCGCTACCAGACCGAGCAGGCCGCGACCTGGGAGCACCTGGCGCTGCTGCGCGCGCGCGCGGTCGCGGGGGATGTCGCGCGCGCGCAGCGTTCGCTCGAGGGGATGCGCGAGCGGATCGTCCGCGCCGCCGGAAACCCGTGGCCCTACGTCGCCGACATGCGCGGCCGCGTGGTCGCGGAGCGCGGCGTCGAGGACGAGAAGAAGGCCGCGCTGAAGGCCGGCCGCGGCGGCATCATGGACGTCGAGTTCCTGGCCGCGGGCGCACTGCTCGAGCGCGCGAAGCAGCTCGGCGGAGCGTCCCTGCCCGCGGTTCCCGGCATGCTCCGCGCGACGGCTGCGGGACCCCGTGTGGACACGCTGATCGCGGACTACGCATTCCTGCGCCGCATCGAGGCCTGCGCGCGCTGGCTGGTCGGCCGAGCGATCGAGACGCTGCCGATGCACGGCGAGACCGCGGAGCTCGTGGCCGATCTCGTGCGGCCGGGCCAGGGCGCGAGCGCGCTGGCGGCCGACCTCGCCGGCGCGCGCGGGCGGATCGGCGCCGCGTTCGAGCGCGTGGCGGCGAAGGGCTCGGTGGATGCGCTCTCGGGCTAGGCCTTGAACGCCGCCATGAGCGCGCCGATCAGACCGCCGATCAACAGGATGATGTTGGCCACGAAGCCGAGCAGGAAGCCCGGACCGCGCTTCTCGGGATCGGCCAGATAACCCTGCACGTAGAGCACGCGTCCGATGATGAACAAGAGCCCGATCGCCGCACCCCAGGTGCTGCTCACGAACAGGCCGAACACCCAGAGCGCCGGCAAGAATACGACCATCTGCTCGAGCGTGTTCTGGTGGACCCGAAAGGTCCGGTCGAACATCTCGTGGCCGCTGGTCGCCGGCGCCTTGATCCCGTACTTTCCGCGCGCGCGTCCGACCAGGAACGAGATCACCACGTACTCGAGCAGCGCGAGTGCGGTCACGATTGCGAGGTAAGCCATTGTCTCCCTCCGAAGTCCGTCGACTTCCCGGGCGCGATTCTAGCCCCATCCGAGGTTCCCAATGCGCGTGCTCGTGACCGGCGGAGCCGGCTACGTCGGCGGCTTCGCCGCGCGACACCTGCAGGCGTCGGGTCACGACGTGACGGTGGTCGACGATCTCTCGATGGGACACGCCGCGGCCGCGCCCCCGGGCTCACTCACGGTCTGCGGCATCGCGGAGCGCGAGAAGATCGGGGCGCTCCTGCGCGACCGGCGCATCGAGGCCGTCCTGCACTTCGCCGCGTTCTCCTCGGTCGCGAACTCCGTGCGCGAGCCCGCGGCGTACTGGGCGAACAACGTCGCGGGCACCTTGGCGCTGCTCGAAGCGATGCAGGAGCACCGGGTCGGGCAGATCGTGTTCTCGAGCACCGCGTCGGTCTACGGCGAGACCGCGGAGATGCCGCTGCCCGAGACGGCCGCGCTCGCGCCCGAGAGCCCGTACTCGACGACCAAGCTCGCCGCGGAGCGCATGCTCGCGGACTTCTCGCGCGCCAACGGCCTGCGGCACGTGATCCTGCGCTACTTCAACGCCGCAGGCGCGAGCGCGGACGGCGAGCACGGCGAGCACCACGATCCGGAAACGCACCTGATCCCCATCCTGCTGCAGACCTTGCTCGGCCTGCGCCCGCGCCTCACCGTGCACGGCGACGACTTCGCGACGCCGGACGGCACCTGCATTCGCGACTACGTGCACGTCGAGGACCTGGCCCAGGCGCACGCGAGCGCGCTCGACTGGACCGCGCGCGCGACGACGGGCGCGGGCGTGGCCATGAACCTGGGCAGCGGGACGGGCCACTCGGTGCTCGAGGTGGTCCGCGCCGCGGAGCGCGTGACCGGCAAGCGCGTCGACTTCGAGCGCGGCCCGCGGCGCCCGGGAGACACCGCGCGGCTGGTCGCGAGCGCCGCGAAGGCGGGACGCGAGCTCGGCTGGCGGCCGCGCGCGAACCTCGACGAGATCGTCGCCAGCGCCTGGGCGTGGCACCAGCGCCATCCGCGGGGCTACACGCGTGAGTGACGGCGCGCCCGCGCGCGTCGGCTGGATCGGCACGGGCGTGATGGGCGCGTCGATGTGCGGCCACCAGCTCGCAGGGAGCAGCCCGGTCACGCTCACCTCGCGCACCCGCGCGAAAGCGGAGGCGCTGCTCGCGCGTGGCGCGACCTGGGCCGCGTCACCCGCCGAGGTCGCCGCGCGATCCGACGTGATCTTCTCGATCGTCGGCTTCCCGGCGGACGTGCGCGAGGTCCTGCTCGGCGCGAACGGCGCGCTCGCCGGCGCGCGGCCGGGCGCGGTGCTGGTCGACATGACGACCAGCGAGCCGAGCCTCGCGCGCGAGATCGACGCGGCGGCGCGCGCGCGCGGCGTGAAGTCGTTGGACGCGCCGGTCTCCGGCGGAGACGTCGGCGCGCGCGCCGCCACGCTCTCGATCATGGTCGGTGGCGACGCAGCGGTGCTCGAGTCGGTGCGGCCGTTGCTCGAGCGGCTCGGGAAGAAGATCGTGCTGCAGGGGCCCGCCGGTGCGGGCCAACACACGAAGATGGTCAACCAGATGTTGATCGCCGCGAACATGGTCGGCGTCTGCGAGGCGCTGCTCTACGCGACCCGCGCGGGCCTGGACCCGCTGCGCGTGATCGAATCCGTGGGCAGCGGCGCCGCAGCCTCGTGGGGCATCAACAACCTCGGCCCGAAGATCGCCGCGCGCGACTTCGCGCCCGGCTTCTACGTCGAGCATTTCTTGAAGGACATGGGCATCGCCCTGCGAGAAGGCGCGCGAATGGGGCTCTCCCTGCCCGGACTCGAGCTGGCGGAGCGGCTGTACCGCGAGGTCGCGGCGCAGGGACACGCGCGCAGCGGAACCCAGGCGCTGATCGTGGCGCTCGAGCGCCTGGCCGAGAGCGCCTGAAGCGATGGCCCTTCGCCGCGAGCACCTGCTGCCCGAGGTCGCTGCGCGCATCACCGAGGCGATCCGCTCGCTCGGCGCGGACGTCCTCTCGGCCGAGCAGCGCGCGGCGTCGCTGCGCGAGACCCTCGCGTGCGTGCCCGCGGGCGGAGACGTCTGGGTCTTCGGCTACGGGTCGCTCATGTGGAACCCGGCCTTCCACCACGTCGAGGCGCGCCCCGCGCGCGCGGCCGGCTGGCACCGCAGCTTCTGCCTCTGGAACACCTTCGGCCGCGGCACGCGCGAGAATCCCGGCCTGACGCTCGCGCTCGAGCGCGGCGGCTCCTGCGCCGGCCGCGCGCTGCGCATCGAGGCCTCGCAGGTCGAGGCCGAGCTCGGCGTGCTCTGGAACCGCGAGATGATCACCGGGGCGTACGCCCCGCGCTGGCTGCGGCTGCGGTCCGAAGCCGGCGAGCTCGACGCGGTCACCTTCGTCGCGAACCGGGCCAGCGAGCGCTACGCGGGGCGGCTCCCCCTCGCCGAGGCGGCCCGGCTCATGGCCACGGCGCGCGGTCCCCTGGGCGCCAGCCGCGAGTATCTGGAGAGCACGGTCGCCGAGCTCGACCGCATGGGCCTGGCCGACGGCACGATGCACGCCCTGCTCCGCGCCGTTCGCGCGCTCGATTAGGCTAGACTGACGGAATGCTGGGGAAGGCGCTCCTCGTCCTGGCCGCCTGCTCCGTGGCGCTCGCGCCCGCGGAGGAGCTGCCGCCGGTCGGAGCCGCACCCTGCATCGCCTGTCGCGCCCCGGTGGCGGAGCCGCTGTCGCTCTACACCCCGGAAGATCGCATCGCGCTCGAAGCCGGCGAGGTGCTTCGCGACGAGCTCTCGCGTGAGAGCGCCGAGGACGATCTGTCCGCCGCAACGCGCGCCGCGAGCCTGATCAAGCGGCCACCCGCCCAGGTCTGGGAGGTGCTGACGGACTTCGAGCGCTGGCCCGAGTTCATGCCGCTGATCCGCGGCACGCGCATCGGCCGCCGCGTCGGCGAGAAGCTCTGGGTGGAGCAGAGCTATCGGATCATGCTGGTGCCGCTGGCGCACACCACGATCTATGAGCTGTCGCCACGGGACGGCCGCCTGTCCTGGCGGCTCGACGAAGCGGCGCCGCACGACATCGCCGCGAGCCAGGGCGCCTGGTCGCTCGTGTCGGTCGCGAGCGGAAGCCAGACGCTCGTGCGCTACGACGCGGAGATGAGCGCGGGCCGTGCCGTCCCCGCGTTCGTCGAGCGCATGCTGCGCGAGCGCTCGCTCGAGCAGCTGATCTCGAGCCTGCGCACCGAGGTCGTGCGCCGCTACCCCGAGCACTGACGGGCAACACGATTCACGATGCCGAGCCCGCAGGCCCCACCCCGGACCGCGCTTCGCCGCCTTTCCGCGCTCGGTGCGCTCGGCTCGCGCCTCGGGCTCGGCTACGCGCTCGCCAGGCTGCGCGGCCTGTTCGTGCGCCCCGCGCGCCGGAAGGCGCTGCTCGACGCGTACCACGACGAGAGCGCGAAGCGCGTGCTCGCGACCATGGGACAGCTCAAGGGCGCGATCATGAAGCTCGGCCAGATGGCGAGCTACGTCTCGGCCGACCTGCCCGAGGAGTACCGCGCGTTCCTGGCGTCGCTGCAGACCCAGGCGCCGGCCGTGGACTTCGCGGCGATCCGGGTCGAGCTCGAGCGCGAGCTCGGCGCGCCGGTGGAGCGGCTCTTCCGCGAGCTCGATCCGGTGCCGCTGGCAGCGGCGAGCATCGGCCAGGTTCACCGCGGGGTGCTTCACGACGGCCGGGAAGTCGCCGTGAAGGTGCAGTACCCCGGCATCGAGCAGGCGATCCGCGCGGACCTCGAGAACGTCGGCTGGCTCTACACCGCGGTGGGCGCGCTCTATCGCAACCTCGACCCCGCGCCCGTCGTCGACGAGCTGCGCGCGCGCATCCTCGAAGAGCTCGACTACGAGAACGAGGCGCAGAACCAGCGCGCGTTCGCGGAGCTCTGGGCCGACCACCCGCTGATCCGGATCCCCGCGGTGATCGGGAGCCACTCGAGCGCGCGCGTGCTCACCAGCGACCTGGTGCGCGGAAACGACTTCGCCTGGCTGCGCGCGCAGCCCGACGAGGTTCGCCAGCGCGCCGCCGAGGTGATGTACCGCTTCGTGTGGGGCTCGATGTTCCGCCACCGCGCGTTCAACGGGGACCCGCACCCCGGCAACTACCTGTTCCACGAGGATGGCGGCGTCACGTTCCTCGACTTCGGCTGCGTGAAGTACTTCGCGGAGACGACCGCGCGCGGCATGCGAGAGCTGCACCAGCACCACCTCGCGGGCGATCTCGACGCCTTCCGGCGGCAGCTCGTCGCGTTCGGCTTCATCGCCGAGGACGCCACGGTCTCGACCGAGCTCTACTACGAGTACATGGGCTTCTTCTACGAGCCCTTCCGCCACGACCGCGAGTTCACCTTCACGCGCGAGTACACGTCGAGCTCGCTCGCGCACGTCTTCGACCGCAGCGATCCGCGCTTTGGCGAGATCCCGAAGCAGAGCAACATGCCGCGCGACTTCGTGTTCCTGAATCGGCTGCAGTGGGGACTCTGGCCGCTGCTCGCGGAGCTCGGCGCGCGGAACGACTGGCACGGGATCCACCGCGAGTACATCGACGGCGCGGAGCCGCGGAACGCGCTCGGCCTCGTGTTCGCGGAGGCGCATGCGCGTTGGCGGGAGAAGCGCAGCGTCCCCGAGAATGTGCAGGTCTGGCTCGAGCGCGACGGGCCTCGGTTCGCCTGAGAAGTGGACCGG
>Ga0210377_10001572_pt1 | contig 20832 bp, 34 predicted proteins | sample PLM4_65_b1redo_FD_155480 | JGI IMG/M metagenome (GOLD analysis project Ga0210377, IMG submission 155480) | Groundwater sediment microbial communities from an aquifer in East River, Colorado, USA - PLM4_65_b1 redo | ecosystem: Environmental > Terrestrial > Soil > Riparian zone | place: USA: East...
ACGTAAAGGAGAACAGAAAATGGCGAAGGCAAAATATGATCGCAGCAAACCGCATTTGAACGTAGGGACGATGGGACACATCGATCATGGGAAGACTACGTTGACGGCCGCAATCACAAAGGTGGCAGGCTTCTCGGGGCTGGCTGAATTCAGAGCCTATGATCAGATCGATAACGCCCCGGAAGAAAAAGCCCGTGGCATTACGATCAACATTGCGCATGTGGAATACCAGACGGACAAGCGTCACTATGCCCACGTGGACATGCCCGGACACCGTGACTACATCAAGAACATGATCACCGGCGCAGCACAGGTCGATGGTGCCATCCTGGTGGTGGCCGCTCCCGATGGTCCGATGCCGCAGACCCGTGAACACGTGTTGTTGGCACGCCAGGTGGAAGTGCCGAGCATCGTGGTCTTTTTGAACAAAGTCGATCAAATGAACGATCCGGAACTGTTGGAATTGGTGGAGTTGGAACTGCGTGAACTGTTGAGCAGCTATGGCTTCCCCGGTGACACCACTCCGATCGTGCGTGGGAGCGCCAAGGCTGCCTTGGACAGTGCCAGCACTGACCCGAACGCGCCTGAATATGCCTGCATCAAAGAATTGCTGCGGGTGGTGGATGAATACATTCCTGAACCGAAACGTGAAATGGACAAACCGTTCATGATGGCGGTGGAAGATGTGTTCTCGATCAAAGGTCGTGGCACCGTGGTGACCGGACGTGTGGATCGTGGTGTTGCCAAGAAGGGTGACCCGATCTCCATCGTTGGCTTGCGCGACACCAAAGACTCCGTGATCACCGGCACTGAAATGTTCCACAAGGAACTGGATGAAGTGCGTGCTGGCGACAATGCGGGGATCTTGTTGCGCGGTATTGAGCGTGAAGATGTGGAACGTGGGCAGGTGTTGGCGAAGCCTGGCAGCGTAACACCGCACAAGAAGTTCCTGGCGGAAGTGTACGTCTTGAAGAAAGAAGAAGGTGGTCGTCACAAGGCTTTCTTCAGTGGTTACCGACCGCAGTTCTACATCCGTACCATGGATGTAACGGGCAACATCACACTACCGGAAGGTGTGGAGATGGTGATGCCAGGTGACAATGTGAACTTGACGGTGGAGTTGATCGTGCCTGTGGCTTTGGAGCAGGGTTCGAAATTCGCCATTCGTGAAGGTGGTTTGACCGTCGGTGCCGGTGTCGTCACCAAAATTATAGAATAGGTGTAGGAATGACAAAACAGAAGATCCGCATCCGTTTAAAGGCGTATGATCATAGAGTACTTGATCAATCTGCCAAGCGTATCGTTGAGACCGCCGAAAGAAGTGGAGCCCATGTTGTTGGTCCTGTACCCTTGCCAACACGCACCGAACGGTTTACAATACGGCGCTCAACATTCATAGATAAAGACTCGCATGAGCATTATGAAATTCGTACACATAATCGCTTGATCGATGTTCTTGATCCAGACTCAAAAACGATTGATATGTTGATGCGGCTTAACTTGCCTGCGGGCGTGGATATCGAAATTAAGATTTAATTGGTCGTCAACCGAGAGTAGAGACCGTAACTGGTAATCTCTACTCTCGAATTTCGACAGCGCAAGAACGATACTTGTACGGGACTAAAAAAACAAAATCTGTCCCGAGAGATTGTTTGACTGCGTTGCCTGGAGATGATGCAGCCTAGCCCGGCTGACAGTCTCAATAAATTTCTTTGAAGGAGAAAATAGAGTATGTTGAAAGGGCTTATTGGAAAGAAGATCGGCATGACCCAGATCTTCGATGAGCAAGGCGTCGCACATCCTGTGACGATCATCGAAGCTGGGCCATGTTACGTTACACAGGTACGTAACCCAGAAAAAGAGGGTTACGCCGCGATACAGCTTGGGTTCAGTGAGATACATCCCAAGAAATTGTCATCTGGCGAAAAGGGACACCTTACCGCAAATGGCTTACCGCCAATGAAATTCCTGCGCGAATTTCGTTCCAAGGAATCTGTTAATGTAGGCGATAAGTTAACTGTGGAAGTCTTTGCGGTTGGGGAACGCATTGATGTGATTGGTACCAGTAAAGGTAAAGGCTTTGCTGGTGGAGTCAAACGCTATCATTTTGCAGGCGGTAAGAAAACCCACGGTCAGTCTGATCGTCACCGTGCACCAGGCTCTCGTGGTTCTGGTACCACGCCGGGACGTGTACTCAAAGGTGCGCGTAGTGCAGGGCATATGGGAAGCGACCGCGTGACTACCCAGGCGTTAAAGATCGTTATGGTGGATGTCGAGCGCAATTTGCTTGGTGTACATGGTGCAGTGCCCGGTGGAAAAGGTGGCTTGGTCCTGATTAAGGAAGCGCGCAAGCAATAAGCGCCTAGGAAACGGAGCAACGTAATCATGAAAGTAAATGTATTAAGCATGGAAGGCAAGAAGCTTCGCGAAATGGAACTCCCTGCAGCGATCTTTGAAGCCCCTATAAATATTGATTTGATGCATCAAGCCTATGTTCGTCAGATGGCAAACGCTCGCCTTGGTACACATGAAACCAAAGTTCGTGGTGAGGTCGCTGGTGGTGGCGCCAAGCCCTTTAAGCAAAAGGGTACTGGTCGCGCTCGTCAAGGCTCTCGCCGCGCAGCCCAATGGGTAGGTGGTGGACGTATTCACACTCCACATCCTCGTAGCTATGAGCAGCGTATGCCTAAAAAGATGCGCCAGGCTGCATTGCGTTCTGCGCTCTCTGCCAAGGCAGCTGATGCGGAAATTGTGATTGTGGATGATTTGAAATTGGATGAACACAAGACCCGTTTGATGGTAAGTGCATTGACCAGTCTCGTTGGCACCTCTTCTGCGCTGGTGGTGATGCCAGAAAAAGATCAAGCATACGAAATGGTCATGCGTTCTGCAGATAACCTTGAAGATGCTAAAGTTTTGCTGGCTGGCTACTTGAATATTCGTGACATGTTCACGTATGACAAGTTGGTTTTACCGGTCAAAACTATAGATGCTTTGGTAGCGACCTTAGGATAGAGACATGAATACAATATACGAAATCCTTCGCCGTCCTCTCGTTACTGAGAAATCCAGCTCGCAATCTGGCAAAATGAATCAATATTCGTTCATTGTTGCTGATGCTGCCACTCGCACGCAGGTAAAGGATGCAATTGAAACCCTTTATGATGTCAAAGTAGTGCGTGTGAATATTATCAATGCCCCAGCCAAACGTGGCCGTAGACTTCGCAGTCGTCGCTTGCTAATTCGTAAGGGCGCTTTCAAGAAGGCGATCATTACATTGGCTGATGGACAAACACTTCCGATTTTTGAAGGGGTGCAATAATGCCCGTAAAGAAATATAAACCAGTTACACCCGGTACCCGCGGGATGACCGGCTACACCTTTGACGAGATTACAAAGTCAACACCCGAACGATCCTTGATCGTGCCTCTTCGTAAAAGTGGCGGACGTAATGCGCATGGACGTGTGACAGTGCGTCACCGCGGTGGCGGACATCGGCGCTTTATCCGTATTGTGGATTTTAAACGTGAAAAGCACAATATCCCTGCCAAGGTCGCAGCGATTGAGTATGACCCAAACCGCACCGCTCGTCTCGCACTTCTCTTTTATGTTGATGGTGAGAAGCGTTACATCATTGCGCCGTTGGATCTCAAAGTTGGCGATACAGTCATGTCTGGCGCGGGAGCCGAAATCCGTTCCGGCAACTCACTTCCAATTTCGAATATCCCGGTCGGTACCCTCATTCATAATATTGAAATCAAAGAGGGTCGTGGCGGTCAGATGGTTCGCTCGGCTGGTGGAGCAGCTCAATTGCTTGCCAAAGAAGGTGATTTTGCTCAGATCCGCATGCCTTCCGGTGAAGTCCGTTTGATTTATCAAACTTGCTATGCGACCATTGGTCAAATTGGTAACCTTGACCATGGCAACATCAAGCTTGGTAAGGCAGGTCGCAAACGCCACATGGGCATCCGTCCAACAGTTCGTGGTTCTGCGATGACTCCGCGCGACCATCCGCATGGTGGTGGTGAAGGCCGCCAGCCGATCGGTTTGGCTGGTCCGAAGAGCCCGTGGGGTAAACCCACTTTGGGATATAAAACCCGCCGCAATAAAAAGACCGATCAATATATTGTTCGCCGTCGCAGTAAGAAGAGCCGCTAGAAGGTAGAGGTACGATATGTCAAGATCATTAAAAAAGGGTCCTTTTATAGAGCCCAAGCTTTTGAAGAGAGTTGAAGCAATGAACCAGAAAGGTGAAAAAAAGGTTTTGCGGACCTGGAGTCGCGCAAGCGTTATTTTCCCTCAAATGGTTGGACATACAATTGCTGTTCATGACGGACGTCGTCACGTCCCGATCTATATTACCGAAAACATGGTCGGCCACCGATTAGGTGAATTCGCCCCGACGCGTACTTTCCGCGGACACATGGCTGGCGAAAAAGCCGCTGCGTAGGCAAAGGAGAAATGAAGCATGCATGATATACAGGCGCATTTGCGCTCTCTCTCGATGTCTGCCCAGAAAGTACGGCTTGTGGTTGACCTGGTGCGTGGCAAAAATGCCAACGAAGCCCTTGAAATGCTTCGTTTTGTGAACAAAGCAGCCGCTCTGCCTGTTCGCAAGTTGATAGCATCTGCAGTAGCAAATGCAGAGCAAAACTATGGCGTTAGCCGTGATGATTTATATGTAGCTCAGATATTTGCAAACGAAGCAACAACTCGTAAATGGCGTCGGTTTGGTGCACGCGGACGATTCAAACCGGTATTGAGACGAAATTCGCACATCACCGTCGTTTTGCGTGAGCGCGCGGCGTAACCGGAAGAGAAGGAGAAATCATGGGTCGTAAAGTTCATCCGATCGGAATGCGACTTGGTATTAATCAAGGTTGGCAAGGACGCTGGTTTGCAGAAGGTTCGCAATATCGCCAGCAACTTCACCAGGATTTTGCCATCCGCAGTTTATTGATGGGTACAATGTCCAAAGGTGGCTCGGCAAAGGATGCCAGTGTACGCGTTCTTCGCAAGGATTTGCCTGATACGATTAAAAACCGAAAAGCTGGTATCTCGCGTGTGGAAGTTGAACGCTATCCTGGAAAGATCCGTATTTCCATTTTTACAGCCAAACCGGGCATTTTGATTGGGCGTAAGGGTGAGGGCGTCAAAAAGATTCGCCAGGCTCTTGAGACTTTAGTTGGGAAGAAAGTAGACCTTGATATTAAGGAAATTTCCTCCCCCGATACGGATGCAATGTTGGTAGCCTTTAATGTTGCTGATCAGCTGGAGCGTCGTATTGCTTATCGCCGCGCGATGAAGCGTGCGATCCAGCAGGCAATGAAACAAGGCGCCTTAGGCATCAAGATCATGGTGGGTGGTCGTTTGGGCGGTGCCGAAATGTCGCGCGATGTTTGGTTGCGTGATGGCCGTGTTCCATTGCAGACTCTGCGTGCGAACGTGGATTTCGCCCTCGCTGAAGCCACAACAACATATGGCCAGATCGGTGTGAAAGTATGGATCTACAAGGGTGAAGTAACCCCCGAAGTGGAAGAAAAGGTGGAGGCGACTGAAGGCGTATATGTGAGCGAATAGCCACATAGCCAAAGTCGTTTCGAGAGGTACTAATTATGTTGATGCCAAAACGTGTAAAGTGGCGCAAGCAAATGCGCGGCCGTATGAGAGGCAAAGCCCTGCGCGGTGCTGAGATCAGTTTCGGTGAGTTTGGCCTGCAGGCGTTGGAGCCCGGTTGGGTAACTGCGCGCCAAATCGAAGCTGCACGCAGAACGATCGTTCGTGAAATGAAGCGTCGCGGAAAGGTGTGGATTCGTATCTTCCCCGCCAAGCCGTTCACGCATAAACCGCCGGAAACCCGCATGGGTTCTGGTAAAGGTAATGTTGAATACTATGTGGCTGTGGTTAAGCCAGGTCGAATTATGTTCGAGGTAGGTGGCTTGGATGCCGCAACCGCGGTGCAGGCGCTCAAGAATGCACAGTATAAGTTCTCGATCAAGACCAAAGTCATAGCCCGCCATGAAGCAGGAGAGCAGGCATGAAGTCGGTGAAATCGAGTGAATTGAGAAATCTTAAGCCCGGTGAAATTGAAACGAAACTTTCGGATGCGCGGGAAGAGATGATGAAGTTGCGCTTTCAGCAAGTAACAGGCCAGTTAAGTGATAGCAGCCGCCTGCGTACCTTGAGGCGTGACGTCGCCCGTATGCAAACCATCCTGCGCGAGCACGGCGTGGCGGAAGTTGTAAAAGGTGAAGCATGAACAATCGTCGTAGAATCGTTGGTGTGGTCACCAGCAATAAAATGACCAAGACCGTTGTGGTTGAAATTACGCGTGTGTTCCGCCATCCGCTTTATCGAAAGGTCGTTCATTCGAGCAAGCGTGTGAAGGCTCATGATGAAATTGGTTGCCAGATCGGTGATGAAGTACAGATCGTTGAATCCCGACCGCTTTCGCGTGATAAGCGCTGGGTGGTTGAGAGTGTTGTAAAGCGTGAAATTCGTACGGCTGATAGTGGCGTTCCTGATCTAAAGGTGGAGGAATAATCCATGATTCAGCATGAATCTCGATTGAAAGTTGCCGATAATTCCGGTGCTCGCGAGTTATTAGTTATTCACGTTTTAGGTGGTTCCACTCGCAGGTATGGCAGCATTGGCGATGTGGTAGTTGCTTCTGTAAAATCTGCCGCCCCTCAGGGTGGTGTGAAAAAGAGCGAAAAGGTCCGTGCCGTTATTGTTCGTGTTTCCAAGGAATATCGTCGTGAAGACGGTTCTTATATTCGTTTTGATGATAACGCGGCGGTCATTCTGGATGCTGATGGTGTGAATCCCAAGGGCACTCGCATTTTTGGCCCCGTTGCCAGAGAACTTCGTGAAAAAGGTTTCATGAAGATCGTTTCCCTGGCGCCGGAAGTGCTTTAGGGTTTAGGAGCTAGGTATGAACGTAAAGATTCGCAAAGGTGATACCGTAGAGGTAATCAGCGGGCGCTTGGAAGATAAAGGTAAACGTGGCGAAGTGATCAATGTTTTTCTGGATGATCGTCGCGTGGTTGTGCAGGGTGTGAACATCCGCACCAAACATCAAAAACAAGTGCAAACTGGGGCTGGTCGTAATATGAATCCGGGTCGTATTCAATTTGAAGCCCCAATTGATATTTCGAATGTAATGCTGGTTTGCCCGAAATGTAGTGAAACCACCCGTGTTGGTGTGCAACGAGATGATGATGGTGCTCATCGTGTGTGCAAGAGCTGTCAAACACTGGTCGATTAGCCGCGGAGTGATAATCAATGAACAGAATGCAAGAAACATATAACAAAGAAGTTGTCCCGGCTTTGCGTAAAGCGTTTGATTTCAAGAACATTATGCAGGTGCCGCGCATCGAGAAGATTGTGATCAATATCGGCGCGGGTGAAGCGTTGGATAACCCGAAGGCACTTGAAGCCGCTGTGGCGGACCTTACTATTATTGCCGGTCAAAAGCCGATCATGAATAAGGCTCGAAAGAGTATCGCCAATTTTAAGTTGCGTGAAGGCCGTTTGATCGGTACAAAAGTGACTTTGCGTGGCGATCGCATGTGGGCTTTTCTTGACCGCCTGTTGAACACAGCGCTTCCGCGTGTGCGCGACTTCCGTGGTGTCTCAGCCAATGCTTTTGATGGACGTGGTAATTACACTCTGGGTCTTCATGATCAATTGATTTTCCCTGAGATTGAGTATGACAAAATTGACAAACTGCGCGGTATGGAAGTTACGATTGTAACCACAGCTAAAAATGACGATCAGGCACGTGTAATGTTGAAGCTGCTTGGTATGCCGTTCAGTAAGAAGGAAGCTTAAATTATGGCGAAGAAATGCATGCAATATCGTGAAGCCCGCCGTCAATATGCGAGCCAGGTTCGAAATCGTTGTGTTCGTTGCGGACGCCCGCGCGGATATATCCGCCGGTTCGGTTTGTGCCGTATCTGCTTCCGCGAAATGGCTCTGCAGGGCAAAATTCCCGGCGTTGTTAAGTCTTCATGGTAAACGGATAGAGGTAATCGCATGACTATAAATGATCCAATCTCTGATATGCTGACTCGCATCCGCAATGGCGTGATGGCTGGTCATACGCTGGTTGCAATGCCCAGTTCAAAATTAAAGATCGAAATTGCCAAGATCATGAAGGATGAAGGCTATCTCGAAGGTTTTGAAATTGTGGATGGCGAGCAGGCTATTCAAAAAGTGTTGCGCCTGAAGATTAAATATGTTGGTGATCGTCGCGCACGCCGTCCGGTGATTTCTGGTATCGAGCGTGTAAGTACACCCGGTCGCCGCGTTTATACAAAGAAGCAAAATATTCCCTGGGTTCTTTCTGGTATTGGTGTTGCTATCATCTCTACTCCCAAGGGTGTCATGACCGGTGCTCGTGCCCGACAATTGGGCGTGGGTGGCGAGATTCTTTGCAAGGTTTGGTAGAAAGGCAGGAGGTAAAAGTGTCTCGCATAGGACGATTACCTGTTTTGGTGCCGAGCGGTGTACAGGTTAATGTACAAGGCTCGAATGTTCATATCAAGGGTCCCAAAGGTGAGATGAAGCGAACCTTCTCTTCACTGGTTGGAATTGCCCTGGAAAATAATCAAGTTGTTGTGACACGTAATTCAGATAATGCTGAAGAACGTGCTTTGCATGGCACCACCCGTGCTGTCATTGCGAATATGATGCATGGTGTGAGTTCTGGTTTCGTAGTTACCTTGGAAGTGGAAGGTGTGGGGTACCGTGCTGAGATGGAAGGCAAAACCCTCGTCTTGCATGTTGGTTACTCTCATCCTGTAAAGGTAGAACCACCCGCTGGTATTGTTTTTGAAACCGATCCCAAAACCCGTCAAATTAAAGTGAGTGGGTTTGATCGTGAAGCGATTGGGCAAGTTGCGGCTGAAATTCGCGGCGTTCGCCCGCCCGAGCCTTATCATGGTAAGGGAATTCGATATGCTGGCGAAAAGATTCGTCGCAAAGCCGGTAAGGCTGGAAAGGGAGCGAAATAGAACATGGCTAATAAGTCTCGTTCCATCGCGCGCGCGCGCCGTCATGCACGCGTACGCAAAAGTTTATCAGGATCAACCCAACGTCCACGTTTGAACGTTTTTCGCAGTCTTTCCGGGATCTATGCCCAGGTGATTGATGATCAAGCAGGTCATACTCTTGTATCTGCTTCCACTGTGGATGTAGACTTGCGCGAAAAGCTTAAGGGCTTGAAGAAAGCAGAACAAGCCAAGCTGGTTGGGCAGAAGGTTGCTGAACGTGCCAAAAGCAAAGGGATCGAAGCTGTTGTTTTTGACCGCGGCGGTTACCGCTATAGTGGACGTGTAAAGGCTCTTGCAGACGGCGCTCGTGAAGGCGGCTTGCAATTCTAGGCTTGAGTGGAGAAAGAAATGGCAGAATACAAAAAAACTGAACAGCAGAATTTCGAAGCACAGGACCAATTTGAAGAGCGTGTCATTGAGATTGCCCGTGTTGCAAAAGTTGTGAAAGGCGGACGTCGCTTTCAATTCCGTGTTACTGTGGTGATCGGCGATAAGAAAGGCACCATTTCGATGGGTGTTGGCAAGGCAAATGCCGTACCCGATGCGATGCGAAAAGCCTCTGAGCGGGCTCGTAAGAATATGAAAGTTGTAAACCTTATGGGTACAACTATTCCTCATGAAGTCTTGGGCAAGGTCGCAGGCGCTCGCATTATGCTTAAGCCCGCATCCGCTGGTACTGGCGTTATTGCTGGCGGTGGTGTGCGTGCAGTTCTTGAAGTAGCTGGCGTACGCGATATTTTAACAAAATCCCAGGGTAGCGCCAACGTACTTAATGTGGTGCAGGCTACCTTTCATGCGCTTGAGCAATTAAAATCCCCCCAGGAAGAAGCTGCTCGCCGTGGCAAAAATCCCAGCGATCTAATGCCGTTCTGGGAACGGAGGAAGAAAAATGCCTAAAGGACAAATTAGCGATAAAGTTATTCGCGTCACACTTGTTAAAAGTCCGATTGGTTATACCTATGACCAGCGGGCAACAGCGCGTGCCTTGGGACTGCGTCGTATGCATCAGACAGTGGAGCACAAGGATAACCCGGCTTTGCGTGGGATGATCCAGAAGATTATCCATCTAGTTCAAGTTGAAGAGTAGGAAAGAACGATGAAACTACATGATCTCGTGCCCAATCCGGGTACTAAAAAAAATCGAAAACGTGTTGGACGTGGTATTTCTGCCGGACAGGGTAAAACAGCTGGTCGTGGTACCAAAGGTGAAGGCGCACGTTCTGGTTCGGGCGGTAAAGCCTATCGTCAGGGTGGCAACTTGCCTTTCTATCGGCGCTTGCCGTTCATGCGTGGTCAAGGCTTCACCCCTTTGAATCGGGTTGACTATAATGAAGTTAACCTGGATCAACTGACCAAGTCTTTCAAAGCTGATGCTGAAGTGACGCCCGAAGCTCTCGCGAATGCCCACTTGCTTCGTGACTCTCGAAACCCTGTTGCGATTCTTGGACGTGGTGAATTAAACGTTGCCTTGAAAATACGTGTTCATCGCGTAACCGCTGGTGCCAAAGCCAAGATCGAAAAGGCTGGCGGCAGTGTGGAATTGATCGCTTAATCATCTGATGTAGAGGAATCTCAACATGCCTGAAAAGAAACAATCAGCCTGGCGTTTTTTATGGCGCTCGCAGGATATCCGGAAAAAGTTGCTCTTCACATTGGGCATATTGATTCTTTTCCGCATTGCTGCGAATGTGCCCGCGCCTGGTGTTAATCGCACTGCCTTGGCGTCTTTTTTTCAAGGTGGTGGCAGCGGCGGTTTTTTGGATTTTCTGAACCTGCTGTCGGGAGGCACAATCTCTAATTTCTCAGTTTTGTCCATGGGTGTTTATCCATACATTACTGCTCAAATTATTTTGCAATTGCTAATTCCCATCATCCCTTCTTTGCAAAAGCGTATGCAGGATGATCAGCGCGAAGGCCGCCGTTGGATGGAAAAATGGACATATTATCTGGCTGTTCCCATGGCGATGCTTTCGGCAATTGGGCAAATCAACACATTTAATTATTTTGCTCAACAACAGATCGGGCAAGTGGTCATTCCATTTGGGTTCAATTCTGAACTTTGGTTGACCTCTCTAACAACTCTCTTGGTTATGACGGCTGGTACAATGTTTGCCATTTGGCTTGGGGAACTAATTTCTGAATATGGAATTCGTGGACAGGGATTATCGCTTGTGATTTTTGCAGGTATCGTGTCCCAAATCCCTGCAAATTTTGTCTCCCTCTGGAGCGATGAATTAAATCGCTGGACGTTAGTTCCGGCCATGGCGATAATCATTGTATTAACGGTTATAGCGGTTGTATATGTTCAACAGGGTCGCCGAAATGTTCCTGTGATGTATGCCCAGAAGAGTGCAATTTTTTACACCATGCAGCGCGGTAAATCAGTTCGCATGCCTCAGCCAACATTACCTCTCATGGTCAATTTGTCAGGCATGATCCCTTTGATATTTGCCAGTGCTCTATTGCAGTTTCCCGCCATTGTCGCTGGATTCTTCGTCTCTTCAGAAACCCAATGGGTTAAGGATTTTTCTGCCAGTGTGCAGACTTTCTTCAATGCATCAGGCACAAGTTCCTGGGGTTATTGGGTCTTGTATTTCATCATGGTTGTATCCTTCACTTTCTTTTATACAACTGTGCTTTTTGAACAACAGAACTATGGTGATAACTTGAAACGTTCTGGGGCTCAAATACCTGGTGTGCATAGCGGGGTTGCCACGCAAAAATACTTGAGCAGAATTCAAAGTCGGATTACCTTGCCAGGCGCTTTATTGTTGGGATTTGTGGCGATTATGCCATTTCTATTACAATTAGTTTTGCCTGGTGCAGCAAGCAGTGCTGGTATATTCCTTGTTTCTTCATCTGGTTTACTCATTGTTGTAGGCGTTGTTCGCGATACTTTTATGAATATTGAGGCAGAACTCAAGCTGCACGGTTATCAGGAAAAATTACTTATAAACTAGGAACCTCTGTTCATGACCACATTCATTGTCATTTTGGGTCCTCCTGGTGTTGGCAAGGGAACGCAGGCGAAAATCTTATCCGAGCGAACAGGATTGGCGCATATTTCATCAGGCGAGTTGTTTCGCGAGAACATTAAAAATCAGACTGAACTTGGGAGACTTGCCCAAACATATATGACCAGAGGGGAGCTGGTACCTGATGATGTAACAATTGGAATGATTCGCGAACGTCTTGGTCGTCCCGATTGTGAAATTGGTGCAATTTTAGATGGTTTCCCTCGGACCCCAGCGCAAGCGGATGAGCTGGATATCATGCTTGCAGAGTTCAACGGTAGAGTGGATGTCGTTCCGTTCATTGTAGGTAATGATGCAGTCCTCGTTGATCGGTTGGGAAGCCGGTGGACCTGCCGTGCAAATGGACACATCTTTAATCAAAAGTTTAGCCCTCCAAAAGAGGCGGGCAAATGTGATTATGATGGCTCGGAACTATATCAGCGTGACGACGATAAACCCGAAACAGTAAAACGTCGGATTCAAGTTTATTTGGAACAGACCTCTCAATTGATTTCTTATTATCGTGAAAAGGGTAAGTTGATTGAGATTGATGGGATGCAGACCATAGAGCAGGTCACACAAACTATGGTGGTTGCGTTGAAGAAGTAGATGAGATGAGTTGGTCACGCCAGATTCATTTAAAAAGCCCTGCTGAACTTGATGTTATGCGTGAAGCTGGGCGCGTCAATGCAACCGTGCTCGCGACGGTAAAAGAACTTTTAAAACCAGGTGTTTCTACTGCCGACCTCAACGCGGCTGCTGAGGAAGTGCTACGGAAACACGGATGTGTATCGCCTTTCAAAGGATATGGTCACCCACCATTTCCCTCATCCATTACGGTGAGCATCAACCAGGAACTTGTCCACGGTATACCAAGCAAGCAGCGCAAGCTTAAATCCGGTGATATTGTTTCAGTTGATTGCGGAACTGTTTTGGATGGTTTTGTAGCGGATTCAGCTTTTAGCGCTGGAGTGGATGAAATATCTTTTGAAGCGCAGAAATTGCTTGATGTGACAAAAGAAGCGTTGCAGGCAGGCATTAGCAAAATGCGTGTGGGCAATCGTACTGGTGATATTTCTGCGGCGATACAGAATTATGTCGAAAGCCACGGCTTTTATGTGACACGCGAATACACTGGCCACGGTGTTGGGCGACAAATGCATGAAGGTCCGCAGGTTCCAAATTATGGTAGAGCAGGCACGGGGATGCCTCTCAAGGCAGGTATGACAATTGCCATTGAGCCCATGGTTTTAGTAGGAACGGCAAATACAAAAGTGTTAGCTGACCAGTGGACTGTGGTATCTGCTGATGGGTCTTTGACGGCGCATTTTGAACATTCGATCGCTGTCACCGAAGGAGAACCTCGAATCCTGACTGTCCAATGACCCACGCAAGTATCTGCGTATTCTGGACGAAAAATAAATGAGCGTGTATAATCAAACCCTTGGCTATTTGTAGTGAAAATAGTCGTTAGCAAGGAGAATTGTTGAATGAAAGTTTCACCGTCAATACGGAAGCGCTGCGCCAAGTGCAAAATTGTAAGGCGCAAAGGCAGAGTTTTTATTATCTGCGAAAATCCAAAGCATAAACAGCGACAGGGATAGTGTGAACTATGGCGAGAATTGAAGGCGTCGATTTACCCCGCAATAAGCGGGTGGAAGTTGGTTTGACCTACCTATATGGTGTTGGTCCTACGCGCGCGCGCGCGATTTTAGCTCATACGAAGGTCTCTCCTGATACAAGGATCAAGGATCTATCGGAAGCTGAAGTTGCAGCGATTCGCGAATATATTTCAAAAAATTATACAGTTGAAGGTGATTTGCGCCGCGAAGTTCAATTGAGCATCAAGCGTTTGATCGAGATTGGTTCGTATCGTGGAATGCGTCATCGTCGTAACTTACCTGCGCGCGGTCAGCGAACAAAAACTAACTCACGCACACGTAAGGGCTCCAAAAAAACCGTTGCTGGTCGCGGTCGCCGACGTGGCGCCAAGAAATAGAAGGTTGGAGAGAATATGGCTCAAAGTGTACGCTCTACGCGCCGAAGTACAGGCGCAAAAAAAGGAAAGCGCGCATTGTCCTCCGGACAGGTGCACATCTTTGCTTCCTTCAATAACACAATTGTTACCGTTACTGATACAGAAGGCAATACCGTTGCATGGGGCAGTGCTGGTTCGGCTGGATTCAAAGGTTCTCGCAAGAGCACGCCTTTTGCCGCCCGCCTTGCTGCTGAACAGGCCATCAAAGCTGCACAGCAACTTGGTATCCAGGAAGTGGAATTGTTCGTCAAGGGACCTGGTCCTGGACGCGAAAATGCCATTCGTGCCGTTCAGGCAATGGGCTTGAAAGTTCGTTTAATTTCTGATATCACGCCGATCCCGCATAACGGCTGCCGTCCGCCGAAAAAGCGCCGCGTGTAATCTGAATCTGGTATAGAGGAAAGAATCTATGTCGAAGCATATTGGTCCGGTTTGTAAACTTTGCCGGCGCGAAGGTGATAAACTTTATCTCAAAGGCGAGCGTTGTTTTACTCCGAAATGCGCCTTTGAAAAACGGAGCTTCGCGCCTGGTCAGCATGGACGTACTGGTAGCCGTGGCGGCGGAAGCCGTACGGGCGAATCTGATTACCTGCGCCAGTTACGCGCCAAGCAACGCGCTCGTCGTGTCTATGGCGTTCTGGAACGTCAATTCCGTCGTTACTACGAAGTAGCTAATCAGAGACGCGGTCTTACTGGTTTGAACCTCCTGCAAATTCTCGAATCCAGGTTGGATAATGTAGTCTATCGTCTTGGGTATGCATCCAGCCGCGCGCAGGCGCGTCTCATGGTTACCCATGGACATTTCACTGTTAATGAACGCCGTACAGATGTGCCTTCCATGTTGTTGAATGATGGCGATATTGTTGCGGTTCGTGAAGGGTCGCGTTCTCTTGAATACTTCAAGGGATTGGGTGATTTGGCGGATGTACGTACATCCCCGAGTTGGCTGAATCGTAACACCACGGAATTATCTGGTGTCGTTCAGCGTCTTCCTGAGCGCGCTGAAATCGACGGCAGTCTGAACGAACAGCTTATCGTTGAGTACTACTCGCGCTAATTGTTCAATTGTGCTTTGGCTGATAGGTGAATTGCACTTGTCAGCCAAAGTTTCTACTGTAATTACAGGGAGAGGTGAACCGTGACGGGTATCACAAACATGGTTATGCCAAAGATCGAGCGTGAAGCCGAGGCTCGAAATTACGGCAAATTTATTATTAGCCCATTAGAACGCGGGTATGGCGTGACGCTTGGCAATGCTTTGCGTCGTGTTTTGCTCTCTTCGCTTGATGGTGCTGCGGTGACATCCATCCGAATTGCGGATGTTTTGCATGAATTCAGTGAAATTCCTGGCGTGCGTGAAGATGTTATCCAGGTGACACTGCAGGTTAAGCAGTTGCGCTTAAAACTTGATGGCGTGGATAGCACCCGTATGCACTTGGAAGTACGTGGCGAAGGAACCGTCACTGCGGCGGATATCATTACACCCGCTGAAGTTGAAGTGGTAAATCCTGAATTGTATCTATTTACGGTGGATAATCCCAAGACCAAATTGGATCTTGAGTTCACAGTTGAACGTGGACGCGGGTACTCACCGGCAAATGAACGCAGTGGACATATGCCGATTGGCGAGTTGCCGATCGATGCCATTTATAGCCCTGTAAAGCGTGTCAATTGGGAAGTGACCTCTGCGCGTGTTGGTCAAAGCACGAATTATGACAAACTGATCCTCGAGATCTGGACCGATGGAACTGTTTCCCCTGAGCGTTCGCTCAGCACGGCTGCCAAGATCGTGATTGACCATCTGCGTTACATCGCGGGTGTTAGTGAAGAAACCCTTACCATTTCCGTTGAAAAGGAATTGGGTGGCAGTCGCCTGACTAGTGAATTAGCTGATACTCCGGTGGAAGCTTTGGACCTTTCTGTGCGTGTGTTCAATTCGCTGAAGCGAACTGGCATTACTACAGTGGGTGATGTGCTTGACCTCCTTGAAAAAGGTGAAACAGCGGTAATGTCCATCCGCAATTTTGGTGAGAAGAGTCTCGATGAGCTTCGCCAGAAGATGCAGGAAAAGGGCTATATGAAAGAAGAATCGAGTTCTGCGGAGTAATTTGAAATGCGACATCAAATAGCTGGTTATAGACTTGGACGGAGCACGGGCGCAAGAGTTGCGCTCCGTCGTAATCTGATCAAACAATTTTTTACACATGAGCGCATCACAACGACACGTGCAAAGGCCGCTGCAATTCGCGGCGATGCTGAACGCCTTATCACGATCGCGCGCAATTCGGCGCAAGGCAGTGATGTGGACAAATTAAATGCGCGCCGTCTTGTTATCTCAAAATTAGGTGATAACAAGATCCTCAACCGTCTCTTTAATGAGATCGCGCCACGCTATGCCAATCGCCCGGGTGGTTATACCCGTGTGTTGAAGCTTGGTCCCCGTATGGGCGACTCGGCTGAGATGGTGATTTTGGAATTGGTTGAAGAATAGAGATTTCGGCATTCAGCCAACCATATTTATAGGCTGAAGCTAAAATGGCACGTTACAAATTGACTCTTGCCTACGATGGCTCCGGTTTTGTCGGGAGCCAGCGACAGGCTTCGACAAAGTCCAGAACAGTACAGGGTGAACTTGAAAAAGCCCTGCAAAATCTGGGCTGGACTGGACGCTCAGTCATCATGTCTGGGCGGACGGACACTGGCGTTCACGCCACCGGGCAGGTTGCTTCCGTTGACCTTGATTGGTCACACGCTGATGATCAACTTGTGCGGGCGTTGAACTCCCTGCTTCCCGCAGATGTGGCTGTACGATCTGTTCAAATAGTGGATGCAAAATTTCATCCACGCTTTGATGCAACCGCCCGTCTGTATCGTTACAGGTTATTCTGTCAGTCACTGCGTGACCCAATGCGGGAACGATTTGATTGGCGGATATGGCCAGCGGTCAATGCGGATGTTCTGGCGAAAGTTGCAAAGTTTTTTTTAGGGACGCACGATTTCTCTGCCTTCGGTTCCCCGACCACTCCCAAGGGCATAACCGTGCGAACCGTGATGAAAGCCGAGTGGCAACAAGTCAGTGCTGATGAATGGCATTTTGAAGTACAAGCGGATGCCTTTCTCTATCGAATGGTGCGCAGGTTGGTGTTTGTTCAAGTGGCAGTTGCGCAGGGAAAGACCTCAGTGGAAGCGGTCGCTCATGCTTTAGCGAAACAACTTCCGGCTGGGACCCGAAGCGGACTTCCATCCGGTTTGGCACCTGCACATGGGTTGACGTTAGTCGAAGTCAAATATAAAGAACAAGAGTTGATTGGTTAATTAAGAAAAGAAACGGAGATACAGAAAGTGTACAAGTCGTACTATCCGAAAGCAAGCGAAATCGAACGCAAGTGGGTTCTGGTGGATGCCACGGGTCAAAACCTTGGGCGAATTGCCGCAAAGATTGCCCACGTGCTGCTCGGCAAACACAAACCGACCTTCACACCTGGTGTGGAGATGGGTGATAACGTGATCGTCATCAATACTGAGCGCGTGACTGTGACCGGTACCAAGACCAGCTCGAAAATGGATACCAAGATCTATTACAGTCACTCGAATTATCCAGGTGGCTTGAAATCCATCTCGTTGCGTGACCAATTGAAGCAACACCCTGACCGCGCCTTGCGCGATGCAGTGTGGGGCATGTTGCCGCACAACCGCATGGGACGTTCCGTGCTCAAGCGTTTGAAGATCTATGCCGGTCCGGATCATCCGCACGGCACAAATAACCCTGAGCCGTTGGCGTAAGTAAGAAAGATAGAGGAAAGAATTTATGGCACAATATTATGAAGCTGTTGGACGCCGCAAGGAAAGCACTGCGCGCGTACGCCTGACGGATGGTTCCGGCAAATTTGTTGTGAACGAGAAGGAAGGCGCCGCATACTTCACCCGCATGGGCGATCTGAACGATATCCTGCGCGCATTCTCCACTGTTGGTCAGGATGCAGGCAAGTATGATGTCAGCGTCAAGGTGCTGGGCGGTGGTCCCACCGGTCAGACTGAAGCTGTGCGTTTGGGTGTCGCCCGCGCGCTCGTCTTGATCAACGGCGATTGGATCTCTTTGCTCCGCAAACAGGGCTTGCTTACCCGCGATGCCCGCGTCAAGGAACGCAAAAAGCCTGGTCTCAAGAAAGCCCGCAAGGCTCCTACCTACACCAAGCGTTAATTTGGTTCCAAGTGTCACGTGTCAGGTTTCACGTGGCTCATGAAGTAAAATGTAGACGTAATGCGTGACGCAAGTTTCGCATTACGTTTTATGTTTAACTATAGATTGGATAACCATATGGACTTCTCACTTGTTGCTCAAGCTTTTGATACGCTGCGTATCACACCTCCCCCGCAGTTGATCCTGCTCGAAGCGCAGACGCTTTCAGCCGCGCATGTTCCGCCTTATCCACCCGATATGCCGGTTCTATTTACGAATGTTGCTTCGGAGGCGCTAGCGTTGCAACTAAAAAACGTTTTATTGACAACATACCCTGGGGAACATGTGGTTCATGTTGTTGGGGTAGGAAAGATGAAAGAAGAAAGAATAGGGGAGTTGAGTGGTGATGGCGTAGGTGAAGATACGTGTTTGTATGTCCCTGCGTTGGGCGAGGGGACATCCTTCGAGGCGTTTGCTGAAATCGTCGCCCACTTGCGTGCTCCGGATGGTTGTCCTTGGGACATGGAGCAGACGCACGAATCCCTGCGCAAACATTTATTGGAAGAATCGTACGAAGCGATCTCTGCGATAGATTCAGGCGATTTTGCAAGTATGCGTGAGGAGTTTGGCGACATGCTCTTACAGGTGGTTCTGCAATCGCAAATCGCCAATGACGAAAAGCAATTCAATGTCAACCAGGTCGTTCAAGGGATTTACTCGAAGATCGTGCGCAGACATCCGCATGTGTTTGGGGATGTGAAGCTGGATGGTGTGGATGGGGTATTGGCAAATTGGGAAAAGTTGAAGGAAAAGGAACGCAAGGACAATGGACAAAACGAAAAAGGTCTGTTGGATGGCGTTCCGATGGCTTTGCCTGCATTAACCCAGGCGCAGGAATATCAGGATCGTGCTGCACGCGTGGGGTTTGACTGGCCCGAGATCGAAGGTGTGCTCGACAAGATCAAGGAGGAAATTGAAGAGATCAAGATCGCCGAAACTGATTTTGAACTTGCCTCCGAAATCGGAGACTTGTTCTTTGCGATCGTCAATCTGGCGCGCTGGAAGAAAGTAGATGCCGAATCCGCATTGCGTGGTACGAATATGAAATTCAAGAAGCGCTTTGCCTATGTGGAGCAGGGCGCAAAGAAGCAGGGACGGAATCTTTCGGAACTCCCTTTGGATGCGATAGAATCTTTATGGCAGGAGGCGAAGAAGTTTGATTGAAGGATTCAGTCATGGGTTGCACAGACAGCCGCGGATTTTGAATTAATAAGCCAACTCTGTGAATAGAGTTGGCTTATTTCGTGTAAATCTGTGAATTCCGCTATTGGAATTATGGACAAGTAATTTGAGGAGAAGTACCGCTACTTGGGGCACTCGTGCCATAATCATAGCTCCAAGTTCCAGTTAAACGATAGGTACTTGTGCCGGCACTAACTCCCTTTATAGTTAAGTCGAAGGATCCTGAGCCTGTTGCTTTGAGTGTCTTCTGGGTTCCCGACACTACATTTCCGCTCGCGACAAGGGCACACTTGCGATATAGTTTTCCCAAAATCTGTCCTTGAGAGACCTTGATAGTTACGCTCGCTACGTCATCTGTCTCTGTGGGTGTGATATTACTGGGATTCCTGGGGGCATAGTTATTATATTGATTTTGCTTAACCGATGGATCAACGACAAGAAGCAATGTTCCTTTAGGATAGACCTTTGCAGTCTCTGGGGAAAGATCGAATTCTATCCGCAAATATTCTGCTGAGTCATCTTTGAGCATATCCCGAACAGATAAGTTAGACTCCCTTTCAACAGGCTCTTTTACGATTGGAATTTTAAGTGATTGATCCTGTATTTGGAAGAAAAATTTTGCCTCACTGAAATAGGCTTTAACGCTGGAGGGTGATACACCTGTTGCGATGATCAATGAAGTCTGCCCCGAAGCGTTCCGCAGGCGCCCAACGCCGGTAAAGACTGGCACACCGCCAATATCGCCCTCAGTTAATGTCCCGTCAAAATCAGCTGACGTTACTTCTACGTTTGGCGGTTCGGGCACGGGCACAACAGGTGGTTTTCGCCTAACATACCAAAAACACCATGCCACAAGCACGCCCAGCACCACAATGAAGATAAGCAACTGTGTAGGCTCTACATAAGGTTTCATTTTATCTCCTCTCTGAATCTTGATTCAACTGGAAGTAGACTCAATATTGAACAGAATGTTCGTAAAGACCAGTTTGCGTTGCAGGATTACGATCTAAGCATGTTGCCCTCCTTATTGTTGAACTAATTATCGGATTGCGACGCACCGAAATCCAATAAAGTCGCTGAAATTTTCAGGAATAGCCATTTGCACCTCCGTGATCCGTGACATCTGAAATCCCCAACTACCTCCACGCATTACTAATGCGACCTGTTTATCAATACCGTTCCAAACTTCGGGCAGAAATGTGTAGTGGATCCCAAAAGTTGGACAGATTTTAAGCGACATTTAGGGGGTAGCTGATTGCAGTTGAGCACGTCGCCAATTGGCTTCAAACTCGACCGGTGTCA
>Ga0210377_10001573_pt1 | contig 20823 bp, 15 predicted proteins | sample PLM4_65_b1redo_FD_155480 | JGI IMG/M metagenome (GOLD analysis project Ga0210377, IMG submission 155480) | Groundwater sediment microbial communities from an aquifer in East River, Colorado, USA - PLM4_65_b1 redo | ecosystem: Environmental > Terrestrial > Soil > Riparian zone | place: USA: East...
GAATACAAGTATCAGCTGCGATGATCGTTGGCGCCGGTCACGTCATCGCAAGATCAGACAGTTTCAGAGTTGCGATTGAACGATGTCGTGACCATTATTTCTATGAACGATGTCCTGAGCGTTATCAAGTAGAGAGTAGAGAGACGATAGCTAAGAGACGATAGCGGAGAGCAGAAGTGACAAGAGCCGCCCTAAGCTCTTAGCTCTAAACTCTCAGCTATGAGCTATTCCCCCCATGTTCAAATTCGAAAAATTAAATATCTGGCAGAAAGCAATGGAATATGCGGACTTTGTTTACAGAGTCACAAGGTCTTTTCCGGCAGAGGAGAGGTTTGGTCTAACCAGTCAATTACGACGATCAGCAGTCTCGGTATCCTCTAACATTGCCGAAGGATCATCCCGGTCTTCAGATATCGATTTAGCCAGATTTATCGAAATCGCATATGGATCATTACTTGAATCTGTTTCAGAGCTGGGGATTGCAAAAAGCCAGCAGTTCGTAAACGAAGTAGATTTTAAAATAGCATATGATAAGGCAGAAAATCTCTCAAAGATGTTGAGCGGCTTCCGGCGAACTTTAAAGAAACGTTCTTAGCTCTCAGCTCTAAACTCTCAGCCCCGTGGCTGACTATTAAACTCTCAGCACTTAGCTGTAAACTCTCAGCTCTCAGCTGACCCTTTAGGTGGTTATCAATGACTGATATCGCAATCCGTGCAGAGAACCTGAGCAAACAATTTCATATCGGTGCTTTACAGAAAAATAGAAATTTTCGTGAAGCGTTAATAGACGGAGTAAAAGCTCCATTTCGGCGTGTAACCAAACTGTTACGGGGCCAGGCAACAGGCGCTGCCGAACGCGATGAAACGATTTGGGCCCTTAAGGATATATCCTTTGAGATAAGACGTGGCGAAACCATTGGTATCATCGGAGGAAACGGGGCAGGTAAAAGCACCCTCCTTAAGATAATTTCGCGGATTACCGAGCCTACTGAAGGATTTGCTGATATCCATGGGCGCATGGGTTCGCTGTTGGAAGTTGGCACAGGTTTTCATCCTGAGTTGACAGGACGGGAAAACACCTACTTGAATGGCGCAATCCTGGGCATGAAGAAAGCAGAGATCAAGCGCAAGTTTGATGAGATCGTATCCTTTTCTGATATTGGAAAATTTATCGACACTCCCGTGAAACACTATTCCAGCGGCATGTACCTTCGCCTCGCTTTTGCTGTAGCGGCGCATCTTGAACCCGAGATCTTGATCGTAGATGAGGTATTGGCAGTAGGAGATGCACGTTTTCAAAAGAAGTGCCTGGACAAAATGCAGGATATTGGACAAAAAGGCCGCACGGTATTATTCGTTTCGCACAATATGCTTGCCATTACCCAGCTGTGTAAACGAACCATTTTGTTCGACAAAGGCAGGATTATACAAGAAGGTCCGTCGCACCAGGTCGTCAGGAACTACTTAAGCGTCGGGATAACCGCGACGGGGGAGCAGTCTTGGCCGGACCCGGCAGCGGCACCCGGAGGTGAATGGGCTCGAGTGTTGGCTGTAAGAGTTAGAAATGAGGATGGTCAGGTAACTAACTCTTTTGATATCAGGCAACCGGTTGTGGTAGAAATGGAATACAGTGTCTTGAAAGAGGGACGCAAATTTTTACCCCATTTTCGCTTTATAAATGAGGAGGATATTTCTCTTTTTACATCTCTTGACAACGATCCTGCATGGAGACGTCGTCCTCGCCCCAAAGGCCACTACATAAACTCTGTTACGATCCCAGGCAATTTTCTGGCTGAGGGGAAGTTGTTTGTCAGTTGCCATCTTTTAGGACTTGATCCAACCGATATACAATTTTCACTGAGTAAAATAATATCCTTTGAAGTTATGGAATGCGGGGAAGGCGACTCAGCGCGAGGTGATTGGATGGGGAATATGGAGGGGGTTGTGAGACCCTTGTGGGATTGGAAGACCCAATACAATGACAATGGATCAAAATAGTAATGTGAGGAGAATATAGTTAACATGATAATTGAAGATCTCCGATCGGATAAAAGAGAAAACAATGTAAGATTCACGGGGAAGGTAATTTGGGAAGACTGTGACCGACCAATGCAGGAAATTTATTTTGAAACGAGCGAGACTTCTGGTGTGGGGCTTTCATGTAACCCCCATGCTTTCCTGGTTGCCTGCATTCTTCCTGCAATGCACCACGGTGAAAGAAGGATATTTATAAATGAAGAGATCGATCCAGTCTTGCTGAATGGTCTCTGTGTGGTGATGAATTGGTTTCAGAACTGGTTCGCATCAGATCGAGAGATTGTCCGTATTGAAGCAAGGAGCAAGAAAAAACCACACCCCCCGAGTAACCATAGGAATGCAGCTATATTTCTGTCCGGTGGGATAGATTCCCTCGCCTCCTTGCGCGATAACCATCTTAATGTTCCGATTGAGCACCCTTGGTACATCCGGCATGGCATCTTCATCCAAGGGCAGAATGTCGAATCGGACAATCGGTCGGAAACCTTTGACAGGGCGTTGGCCGCTCTCTCAGAGGTCTGTTCCGATGCAGGGATTTCGCTTTTACATGTCGTGACGAATATCAGAGAGTTGGAACCTGATACTCATTTTTTTATGAATCAATTTCATAGCGCCATTCTTGCAGCAACAGCCCATGCATTGGTCGAGAGGGTGTCGATAGCCTCTATTTCTGCAAGCGATGCGATCCCTAATCTCAAATTACTGAAACTACACCATGTTCAACCGTATGGCTCCCACCCTCTGATAGATCCGAATTACGGGAGCAGTGACTTGCTCATTCGTCAGGTCTCATCTGAATTAACCAGATTGGACAAGACGAGGTTAGTCGCCGATTGGCCTGCTGGTCTTAAGAACATTAAAGTATGTCAGCCAAATTATCCGGGGGAGAATTGCGGCCGATGTGAGAAGTGCATCCGCACAATGTTGGGCTTGATAGCATTAGATCGGTTAGATAAAACACATGCTTTTCCGGACAATGATCTTTCTGAGAGTTTAGTTAGCAAGGTGCAGATTGAAAAACAACATACGAAGGATAGCTATAGCATTGAATTAGACTATTTGGAGTTGATTCCTCCTTTGAGGGAAAGAGGGCGTAATGATCTTGTGAGGGCTATCGAGCATATCATCTCAGTGTCACGGTACCAAGATCCTAACACCGTAAAAGAAAGGGTGAAGAGATTGGACCGGAGATACCTAGGTGGTACTTTTGCGAAGCTGAAGCGACTCTCAAGACGAAGCTGATCCCACATTGGACGAAGGCCTAATAAATGAAAGATTTCAGTGCATATCTCAATAGGAAGGAGAATAAAGAATGAAAAAGAGGTTATTGCTCATTTGTATCCTTGGGTCTTTATTTCTTGTTCAAAATCTTTTAGCGCCAGAAGTTGGCGCAACTGTGAGGGTCATGCCTTTAGGGGATTCGATTACTATGGGTTCCAACTCAGGCGTCATTCCCATCAATAATCTTTACTATATTTCTTATCGGAAAGCGCTTTGGGACAGACTTATAAGCTCTGGATTAGATGTAGATTTTGTTGGAAGTCTTAATTCAGGGTCTGAAGTTTTTGGCGCACCAGAGGCTGCGGACCATGAAGGACATCCCGGATGGACAGCCGATCAACTGCTCAATGGTTGGCCAGATCAACCTGAAGATGGCAAGCTCATAGAATGGCTCTTGAATAATCAACCCGATATTGTCCTGCTTCATATCGGCACGAACGATATCGGCGCTAATATTAATGATTCCAGCCCCGATGATGTAAATACCATCCTTGATGTAATCGATTCCTATAGTAATGACGTTTGGGTCATCCTGGCCCGTATAATCAACCGAAATTGCATTACAAATACTCCGCCCTGTACAGAAAGTTTTACCACAACGACCTATAACAATAATATCGAGACGATTGCTCAAACACGTATCAACTATTTCGGAGATAAAATTGTTATTGTCGACATGGAAAATGGCGCAGGTATTAACTACCATTTAAATCCTGTCGGCGACATGTTTGATGGCTTACATCCTTTTGCTACAGGATATTCCAAAATGTCAGGGATTTGGTTTAATGCCCTTGAACCAATCCTGCCTCAGGTCGCCGGCACTAACGTTACCCTCGATCACATTGAAATCATAGGACCAAATTCGATCAACGAGAATTCCGGTGGCGATTACAACTGCAAGGCCTTTTACACCAACGGAACAAGTCGTCTGGTAAATCCGGATTCCTGGGGCGTTAGTTCTCAATATGCAGCAATCTCAAATTCCGGTCATCTTACTACGCAGGAAGTATCTTCAGATGAATCTGTTATCATTAATGCCTCGTACACAGAAGGTGGCATCACTCAAGACGTAGACTATTCTGTGGTTATATATGATGGTGTAGTTCAGGTGACCCTGGGGGCAAACTACAGCGTTGACGTCAAGAATGATGGCACCAAATATTACCACGACGGCAACGATTGGGTCGGGAGGGGCAGCTCTGGTGTTCTCAGGACCGCAACTCTCTGGGACATATCGAGCATTGACCCGGCCTGGAATGTTGTCATGGTTGAGGTACGGTTCTTCGCTGAAGGCAGAACCGGGGTTCCGGGGAGCATTTCCGTTGATCGCTATGGCGCATCCCACGGCGAGGATGACCCGAGGTCTGATTCCGGGGCGCTGGTGTACAGCAAGAGTGCCGGAAGTGGGTACGCGTCTTTTTCGGAGCCTTCCTCCGGGTCCTGGACCGGCTGGGTGAACCTCGGGGCCGCAGCAGCCTCGGATCTTGCCTGGTGCCGGGACAACGGCAAATCGATATGGTCTGTGGGGCTCAAGGCCTCCGCCGCCGTGGAAGCGGGTACAACGGCGAATCATCTTGATCTCTCCGAGGACAATGAAGTTACGAATGCGGAGATCAGGATCTCCTACAGGCAAACTTCGCCTTCCAACAGTCCGCCTACCGCGGTGCTTGATTCGATCTCGCCCAGTCCAGTCAATGCAGGACAAGCGGTCACGTTCACGGGGCATGGTGTGGATACCGACGGTACCGTTACCGCCTATGAGTGGACATCGAGCATCAATGGCACCCTGAGCAGCAACAGCACCTTTTCCACTTCTTCCCTCGCTGTCGGGATCCACACCATATCCTTTCGCGTCCAGGATAACGGCGGAGCGTGGTCCAGTCCAGTCACGAGCAGTTTGACGGTAACGGGAACTCAGGTGACCCTGAGGGCAAACTACAGCGTTGACGTCAAAAATGACGGCACCAAATATTACCACGACGGCAACGATTGGGTCGGGAGGGGCAACACGGGTGTTCTCCGGACCTCAACTCTCTGGGACATATCGAGCATTGATCCGGCCTGGGATGTTGTCATGGTTGAGGTACGATTCTTCGTTGAAGGCAAAACCGGGGTTCCGGGGAGCATTTCCGTCGATCGCTATGGCTCGTCCCACGGCGAGGATGATCCGAGGTCTGATTCCGGGCCGCTGGTATACAGCAAGAGTGCCGGAAGCGGGTACGCGTCTTTTTCGGAGCCTGCCTCAGGGTCCTGGACCAATTGGGTGAACCTCGGGGCCACAGCGGCCTCTGATCTTACCTGGTGCCGGGACAACGGCAAATCGATATGGTCTGTGGGGCTCAAGGCTTCCGCCGCCGTGGAAGCGGGTACAACTGTGAGGCATGTTGACTTCTCCGAGGACAATGTCGCAACGAATGCAGAGATCAGGATCACCTACAGGTAAGCGTTGCTTTTTCCGACAATCCGTCTACTGCTTTGTCTCATTAATCGCGCCAGTGATGTACCTTTATTGCGGTTGATTTATCGCAGAAGTCGAGAATCTAATCCTAATACAGGGGTGAAATCATGAGGATCGAAAACTTAAGGCTTGAGAAAACAGGTGATCGCGCAAGAGCAACGGCGACCGTTCTTTGGGAGGATTGTGGCCGTCCCACACAGGACATATACTTCGAGACGGTCCTGGAGTTTGCAGATGGCCTATCATGCAACCCACACGCTTTTCTTGTGGCGTGCATCATGCCCGCATTGTATTTCGGAGAGGAACGTGTCTCCATCGAAGGAGAGGTCTGTCCTGAGTTGAAAGACGGCTTGATGACCAACTTGAGTTGGATGCGCTATTGGTGGTACGAACCTGCTCGGAGACTCGTGAAGATCGAGGCCAGGACGAGATCTGGATTTCAGCTGCCGCGAACCCCGGAGCGGGCAGGGGTTTTCTTCTCCGGGGGAATCGACGCTCTGGCAACTCTGCGGGCTAATCGTCTTAACTATTCTTTGGAACATCCGGGATCGCTCAAGGATGGTTTGCTTGTGTGCGGGTTGGAAATCCGTGAGCCAAAAATTTTCGAATATGTTATGGATTCCATTTCAACTTTGGCGGAAGAGGCCGATGTTACCCTGATTCCAATTTCCACGAATATACGGTCCCTGGGGCCGGAAGATGATACGGAGTTCTGGGGAAAGTTCTGGCTTCATGAATTTATGGGGGCCACTTTCTCCGCCATTGCACATGCCTTCTCAAAACGGTTAACCGAAGTTACGATAAACTCCTGTCATGACATTCCCATTCTTATTCCTTACAGTTCCCATCCTCTGATCAACCCGAACTATTCGAGCAGGGATTTTCGAATTCGACATGAAGGAATTACCTTGTCACGATTTGAAAAGACAAAATTGGTCGCAGAGTGGGATCTTGCTCTGCAGCACCTTAGAGTGTGCAACAAGACAGAGCTTTATCAGCCAGGCATGTTTAACTGCGGCAAATGTGAAAAATGTGTTCGGACAATGTTGGCACTGGAGGCTTCGGGAGTTCTGGAGAGGACATCCGCATTCCCGGTCCGAGAGATTCACGAAGAACTGGTGATGACCGCTGTGCAGTTGGCGCCCAATACATTTCCGCTTTATGGAGAGTTAATCGCTCCATTACAGGAAAAGGGCCGTCTGGACTTAGTGCGGGCCATCGAACAAAAGATGGCCGAATATTATCTGTCGGAAAGGCGAAAGAAACAAAGGACGGTATTCATCGAACCACTATTGGCATATGATCAAAAACACCTTGGGGGGAGCCTTAGAAAACTGAAAAGGATCGTTTATCCCTGGGGAGGCATCTGGAACAAATAGGTTAATGATAAATAATGATAAATAATGGACATTTATCCTGATAATATTTTATTCCTACATTCCTCAATACCATTCTACCGAAACTATTAAACTCTGGGAGTTCTCCGGCAGAGCCGGTGGTTTACCTATGATTTATTGACAAGTATCGATTTTATTAGAGAGATTTACTTTGAAACTTATGTCGAAAAAATTTACAGATCATACAACAATTAAATATATTTTATCCAAAATATGTAGTATAATCAACTATAATATATTGAAGTTTAACAGAATAACATCAATATCTCCTATGAGCGGAAATATTGCAATAATACTTTGTGAGTAATAAACTATAAAAAACCGAGCATTAATAATTGGCAAGAGTATTGCTGAGTCTTATGATAAATATTGTGATTTTAGACTTGTCCCGGAAGCCAAAGTTGGCAATAGAAATGCCTTAGTTAATAGTTGAATTTTTCTTAACGAAAAAGCTTTACGCACAGGGAATTTAATATGAGCTACAGACAACGACGAGCAATATTATACAGAATAATGATGGTATTGACATTGTTTATCTCTTTGCTTATTGTAACTGGTTCCTCCTACGCTCAGTGTACATCAGGTCTGACAAACTATTGGAAACTGGACGAATCGAGTGGAAGCACATTCGTCGATTCAGTGGGTGGCGTTAATGCCAGTTGCAGTGCCCCTAATTGCCCCCAATTTTCCGCTGGAATCATTGGTAATGCGTTGATGTTTGACGGAAGTAACAGCGGTATTAATGTGTCCCCTAACGCATCATTCAATTGGGGGAATTCGGACAGTTTTTCCATTGAGTTTTGGATGCAAACAGATCCTGTCAGCAGTTGTACCGGAAGCCAGGTGCTTGTCGGAAGGGAGGACAGTTCAACGAACTTGCACTGGTGGGTTGGCTGTAAGGATGGTGGTCAGGCTGCTTTCTCCCTTTTTGACAAAAGCGGAGTTGGGGTGAGCATCGCCGGCACTAAAGACTTAACCAACAGTACCTGGCATCATATTGCAGCAGTGAGGGATACCAGCACTGGAGAAATCCGGCTTTATGTAGACGGCATAAACGAGGCTTCACAGCTTATAAACTTTGCAGATGGATTTGATTCGGCGGTAGAAGGGTTGAACATAGGATGGTTGAACCTGGGAGGGGGTTATCATTTTCAAGGGGTAGCGGATGAAGTTGCCCTGTACAACAGGGCGCTCTCAGAAGGAGAGATTCGCAGTCATTATTACCTGGCAAAAGGCTACTGTGACCTTTGCGCTAATCCAGTAAGGATTATGCCTCTTGGAGATTCGATCACCTCTGGAGTGGGAACAGGGGATGGTACGGCAGCAACCAGAACTGGTTATCGGCAACCCCTCAATCTTTCTTTATTAGGTGGAGGTTATCATACGGATTTCGTCGGTAGTCTGCAGGCAGGTCAGTCAGCAACACCAAGTTTTGACGTCGATAACGAGGGGCATGGTGGCTGGACGTCCAGTGAGGTGGCTGGCCAGGTGTTCAATTGGTTGAGCAATAATCCAGCAGATGTAGCGTTACTCCATATCGGGACAAATGACCTCAACATAGATCCCTCAACCGATCCATCAAACGTTGAAAGCATATTGAACGAGATAGACCGGTATGATCAAAGAATAACCGTCATATTGGCCCATATAATTGACAAGGTACCTTATAGTGCCGCTACAACGACATTCAATAACAATGTACAGGCAATGGCACAAAATAGAATTGCAAGTGGCGACAAGATCATAATGGTGGATGAGGAGAGCGCCCTCGATTACTCCGTGGATATGTTTGATAATCTTCACCCTAATGAGGGTGGCTATAATAAAATGGCCAATATATGGATGAATAGTCTTAGTACTTTCTTGCCTGCTACCTTCCTGCCTGTCTGCGGCGGGCCGGTGATAACTTCGACGCCTGTGACAGCGGCGGTCGTAGGGCAGCCGTATACGTATGATGTGAATGCTTCCGGCAATCCTGCGCCGGGCTACAGCCTCATTGGAACACCTCCTTCTGGGATGGCGATCGATCCGACCACGGGTTTGATTCAGTGGACGCCGACGGCGATGGGAACTTTCGATGTGACGGTAAAGGCCGATAATGGGGCAGGTAGTGACACACAGAATTTCACGATAAACGTGGTCTCGGTAACGATCAATGCGCCTTCGGTAATGTATAATGCTGACGGCGTAGTGACGGTTACGGTTAGCTCAGTGTTGGGGACGCCTACAGGAAACGTATCGCTAACTGTAGATGGAGGCGCGGCCGTGACACAAACACTCAACATTGTTAGCGGTTCGATTCCGCCCTCTTCATCTGCCACTTTTACCATTACAAAGCTTCGTGCGGGGACTCATACCTTGAATGCATCATTTGCATCGCAGGGAAGCTTTGTGGCAAGTCCGGTCAATGGTATACTGACCGTCTTCGCGCGTCCGCTGGCGATCACTGCGACTGCGGCGAACAGAATGTACGATAGCACTACGACTGTCAGCGTTACCTATAGTGATGATCGTCTGACAGGGGATGTTCTCACTGTTAGCGGTGCGGCGAGCTTTGCCGATAAAAGTGTCGGTACGGCAAAAGCAGTCACTATTACGAACATCACTATTACCGGCATCGATTCCGGCAACTATGCCCTGACGGCAACCACGGCAAGTACTACTGCGGATATCATTGCCCCTGACGGCGATCTTGACGGGAGCGGGGTGAGCGTGACCGATGCTCTGCGTGCGCTGCGCATTGCGGGCGGTCTCATAATCCCCACGGCTGCTGATAGCTCCCATGGAGACGTTGCTCCGCTCGTAAGCGGCATACCGCAGCCGGATGATAGCATCGATATCGGTGATGTGGTGGTGATTTTGAGAAAAACGGTCGGGTTGGTGAATTGGTAGAAAACATAGTTCAAAGTACAAACTAGAGTACAAAGTACAGAGGACCAGAAGACAGCCAGCCCTCTCACCTCGGGAAGAGGATACAGCCGAGGGGGAATTTTAGAAGAAAATACCTGGAGATTTGAATATGAAACGAATAATGACGACAGGGTTGCTGATGGCTCTATTTGGTATTATTTCGCTCTCCGGCTGCGGATCTGGAGGTGGTGACGGAGTGACCCAGCCGATAACTGCGGTGTTAAAAATCAGCACTCAGGGCACACTCCCCAGTGGAACCCAGATCGGAGGGATCGATATCACTATTGCTTTGCCGACTGGTGTGACAGTCAAGAGCGTGACGAGTCCTCCGGAAACCGACAGTGGTGTGGTTGTCACCTCCGGAGTGGCCGCAGCGAATTCGACGGTGCTGTCGATTTATACGCCCGCCACAAGCGCATCAACGGGTAACGTGCGTGTGCTTCTGGCAAACTCCACCGGGTTCGGCACCGGCGAGTTTATGACCATTCACTGCGATATTGTCTCGGGAAGCATCCCGACTGCTTCTGATTTCAGCTTGTCTGGTTTTGTCGCCAGGGACCTGAATGGCGTTCTTATCAGCAGTTTGAATTCCGCGTTTACCGCAGAGTTTCAGTGACAAGGATGCAACGATAGCCTATTTGGTGAGCGCACCTTTGGGAGTCTGACAGGTGGATATGAGATGTGATCCCTTCACGTTTATGTTTTCCGTTCATCGGCGACGCAGTTCTCTATATTCACAAACCACGATACCTTGCAGAACTAAGCACATATGGGCACGTTTCTAGATGCGATTTGCAAGTGTGAATGTGAATCGAACAGTCTGATGATTATTTATAATTAATGATAAAAAGGATCTCATGACATGAACATCGACGCTCGTATATTGCCGGACAAGAAGGAGATTAATACGGATGTCTGTATTGTGGGATCGGGACTCGCGGGTATTACTCTAGCAAGGGAATTCATGGATAAAGGATTTAGCGTCTGTATTCTTGAAAGCGGCGGTCCGAAAGCCGAACCGGAAACGCAGTCCCTGGCCTGGGGTGAGAATGTAGGACACCCTTACTTTTCGATTGATACAGCTTATGCCCGATTTCGTGGCGGCACGATCAACCGATGGCTGATAGACGTTGGCGATTATCGGTTCGGAGCCCGGATGAGGCCCTTCGACCCCATCGACCTTGAAGAACGGGATTGGGTACCCTATAGCGGATGGCCCTTTGATAAATCTCATCTCGATCCTTTCTACGAGCGCGCCCAAAGGATTTGCAGGATCGACCCAACTTCGTTTGACATAAGCGATTGGGAAGACCCGATAGAAACCCCACGGTTTCGTTTTGCAGATGACCGTGTCAAAACCGTGGTTTTCAAGTTTGGCTTGAGCGATTCATTTCTCAACTCTCACCTCCCGGAGGTTCTCAAGGCCGCAAACATCACCACCTATCTCTATGCCAATGTGATCAGAATAGAGACCGATGAAGCTGCAAGGAATGTCACCCGTCTTCACGCGGTTTCTTTGAGCGGCGCGAGGTTTTCAGTTTCGGCAAGACTCTTCATTCTGGCCACAGGAGGGATAGAAACACCGCGGCTGCTCCTGAACTCAAAGGACAATCAGAAAGCCGGGCTGGGCAACCAGCATGACCTGGTGGGTCGATTTTTCATGGAGCACCTTCATTTTCGGTCCGGGGTCTTCGTCCCATCGACTCCGGAACTGTTTCAGTCCACAGGTTTATACGATCAGATCCATGATGTCAATGGAGTGCCGATAATCGGAAAATTAGCGCTCGGGGAGGCAGTAATGCGGCGCGAGAAACTCCTCAATTATGTTACAGAGCTTGTCCCAAGGGTGACGCGTCATTCGTCATTGGGCGATATATTCTATCCCCCAATCGCATCGAAGAGTGTCCATTCTTTTAGAACTGCAGCGTCGGCTGTACGTCGGGGGGCATTGCCCGAGGATCTTGGAAGGCACTTGAAGAACATGTTGGAGGGGATAGATGATATCGCTCTAACCGCTTATCGGAATCTGAAAAGAAAAAGTGTGAGAACCTTCAGCAGAAAAAAGATAAAAATATATTGGCTTTCTTCAATGAGCGAACAGGCGCCGAATCCTTCAAGCCGGGTTACCCTGTCAGAAGAACGAGACAAGTTTGGCATGAACTGCACGAAGCTGGATTGGCGTTTGCAATCCATCGATATCCAAAGTGTTGTCAGATCACAAGAAATATTAAAAGAGGAAATTCATCGGGCAGGCTTGGGAAGATTATTCGTTCAATTTAAGAACGATACGCCGCCTCAGATGGTCACCGGAGGGTGGCATCAAATGGGGACCACACGAATGCATATAGATCCGAAGAAGGGCGTGGTGGATGAGAATTGCAGGGTCCACGGGACATCCAACCTATACATTTCGGGTCCTTCGGTTTTTCCCACAGGCGGTTATGCGAACCCGGCCCTGACCACGGTCGCGCTTGCAGTGAGACTGGCTGACCGTGTTAAGAAACTATTATCCTGAAGGCTGTCATGGGTCAAAGAATTCCGCAACGCGGTTGGGACTCCATCTATCCATACAACATAATATTGGCTTTTGGAAGAACCCGGTTTCAAAAGCCCGTGGCACGCTTTCGATGCGCTTCAACTGAAAACCGCCGCGTATCTTTATTTTGTGTCTAAAGTACAGGGTGTGGTACAATAAACACTCTAACTGTCTTTAAAAGGAAAAGGAATAAAAAGATGCCTCGCTGGGGTATGGTCATCGATCTGAGAAAATGTATTGGTTGTGCAACCTGCAGAGAAGTGTGTGGTCGCGTTAATGAAACCAATTGGGAAAACAATTGGAGGCGAGTAATAGAGGGAATTGAAGACTATCCAGGCGGGAATCCAGGGAAGGCAAAATATTATCTGACCATGAGCTGCATGCATTGCGAAAATCCACCCTGTAAGGATACATGCCCAACCGGGGCAACCTATCGCCGCCCGGACGGGATCATAGAGATAAGAGAAGAACTTTGTATCGGATGCGGAACCTGCATAGTGGCCTGCCCTTATCGGGCCCGCTCGATTTGCACCGAGGATGCAATCTTCAGAGAAGGACTTACTGGTCGGGGGGAAAATGAAAACTCCGATGGAGATCGAGTAGGGATATGCACAAAATGCAACTTTTGCAGCCAGATTGTTGATGCTGGGCTGCAAAAAGGGCTGAGGCCAGGGGAGGATCCCGAAGCGACTCCTTTGTGCGTGCGTTTTTGCATTTCCGGGGCGCTTAATTTTGGTGACCTGGACGACAAAAAAAGCACGGTGTCGAAACTTATACAGGAAAATAAAACAACACGGCTTTTAGAACAAATGTGTACAAATCCCAACATCTATTATATTTTGAAGTGATTATATTCGGAGAGGTTGATGAAGAAGATTGAACTCCTTCCGGCCGAGCAACAAGAGGCCTGGCGGTGGCAGGCAGCTGTAAATTTCATTCTGGTCGGAGCAGGTACCGGTTTCTATCTCTTCAGTTTTCTTGTGACAGTTTTTGAAGATACACCGTTCGCCATGTCAAAACCCATCTCATACGGACTGCTTGCGCCTATCTTGGTCACCATGGGCTTTTTAACCCTTACCACTGAGGCCGGCCGTCCCTCAAGGGGTATTTATCTGTTTCGTAACATACGGCATGCCTGGTTGTCCAGAGAAACATTCTTCTTCAGTGTTTTCGTACCTATTGCAATTCTTGATTTATTTATACCAAATTTGGTCTTTCGAGCTCTTTCCATTGCGTCAGCCCTGGCTCTGATGAGCAGTCAGGGCTCTATTCTTTACCAAATTCGAGCCATCACGACGTGGAATGTGCTCTTAGTACCTGTTTTTTTCATATCTTCCGGGTTAGCCTCGGGGGGAGGGGTGTTCCTGTTAATCGGAGGATTGACCGGGTCGCCATTGATATTAAGCGCTATTATAACAGTGATGGCCGCGTTAAGCGCAAACCTTGCAATCTGGTTCCTTTATCTCAACTGGATACCCAGCATTACCTTTCGTGCAGCGATAGAAAGGCTTCGTCGGCCATTCGCTATGATCACCATCGTTGGGCTGGGGCATATACTTCCACTAACATTACTTACTATATTGGTGATGTTTGGTAAAGCTGAAAGCAAGTGGACAATTTATGTCGAGACAGTAATGGGCATGGCAGTCCTGTTTGGGGTGATCCTGCAGAAAAAAGCACTTGTTCTGAGGGCATCGAATATGAAAGCAATCATAATAGAGGCCGATAATAATTGAGCCACCAGCAAAACTTCAAAATGTATAAGTATTCCCAGAATGATTCGCGTATAATTCGGGCGCTCAAGATGCGTTGGGTTCGGTTTTGGATGCGCTTTGCCGGACTAAACGCAATTGGTCGCATCGCTACTCGCCTTGCAACATGGTTCGCTCTGCCCCATAAAGCAGGCATCTATCTTGCGTACCTGAATAACCGTGGGTATATTGCTCCAAGCGCGATTATTCATCACTCAGAACTAAGATCGGGCACAAACATATTCATTGGAGACAGGGTGATCATCTATCAGGCAAAAAATGGAGGATTTGTAGAGATTGGAGATCAGGTTTGTATCTTTCGGGACACAGTTTTGGAAACAGGAAACGGGGGCTATATCACAATTGGACCTACCACCTCGATTCACCCAAGATGTCAACTCAATGCTTACGTGGCACCTATAGAAATTGGGATCGGGGTAGAGATTGCTCCAAATTGTGCCTTCTACTCTTATAATCATGGTTTTGCGCCGGACAAGACTATCCATGAACAGCCACTGGAGACCAGGGGTGGAATCTATATAGGGGATCATTCCTGGCTCGGTGTGGGGGTAACTGTCCTGAGTGGTGTACGCATTGGAAAAGGGGCGGTGATCGGTGCGGGCTCCATTGTCACACATGATATCCCTGATGGAGCTGTAGCGGCAGGAGTACCTGCACGCGTTAATAAGATGCGAAACGATCTGGCCACAGAGTAGAACGAGCGAGGACAATGATGAACAGAACACCTCCAAAAGTTAGCGTGTGCATCCCGGTCTACAATGGGAGCGCTTATATAGCAGAATCCATTGAATCTGTACTGGGGCAGACATTTGAGGACCTTTCCCTTATCGTCTGCGATAATTGTTCTACAGACAACACCGAAGAGATTGTACAGGGTTTTCACGACCCACGCCTCACGTACACAAGAAATGAAAAAAACCTTGGACTCGTCGGTAATGCGAATCGTTGCCTTAGTTTGGCGGAAGGAGAGTATGTTTATATCCTTCATCACGATGACGTAATGTTGCCTGAAAACCTTGCCCACAAGGTCCGTTTACTGGATGAACATCCGGAAGTAGGCTTTGTTCATTCTAATATCCAGGTTATCGATTCTAACGGGGATATTGTTGATTTGAAGTTATTGCCGGAGGATTCAACGAGGGATTATATCGAAGACGGAATGATCGTGTTCCAAAGATATGTTCATCAGTTGCCCTTCGTGTCCAGCATTTTTATTGGTTCTGTCCTGGCTCGCCGGTCTTGTTACAAACGTCTTGGCGGGTTCAGACCGGAACTACCCTATGCGAATGATAATGAGATGTGGATGCGTTTGTCCCTTTTTTACACGGTGGCATGTATCGGCACGCCCCTTGTCAAACTCCGGTTACACCCTTCAAGCACTACATCAAACTTTAGCGATTGGAAATCCGCTCCCTATCAAAAAGAGCAACATTCAGCGGCGATGATGATTTTCCAAAATTATAAGGAAAGAATTCCGGAGCCGCATCGCTTTAGGAGGCAGGTCTCATTCTCGTTTGGGAAACAGGCCTTGATGTGGGCATGCAACGCCTTTGGTAGTGGAGAGTTTGCATCGGGAAGGGATCTGTTCAAAGAAGCAATAAGAATGTCTCCCCAGATATTCACAACCCTTTTATTTTGGAAGGCCGCTGCAATGTTGATTGCTGGACCTTTTGGCATTCGGTTTTATCAATCCGTCAAGAAATATCTCAAGAATATGTTTTGAATTTCATGGAATAAAAAATGGAAACAAAAAAAGTATACATAATAATAATAAACTGGAATGGGAAGAAAGATACTCTCGAATGCCTTGATTCCATAAATAAAATGAGATACAAAAACTACGAAATAGTCGTTGTAGATAATGGGTCAAAAGATGATTCTGTGGAAGTAATAAAAAATAAACACCCTGAGGTTGTTATTTTAGAGACAGGACAAAATCTCGGTTTTTCGGGGGGGAATAATATTGGGATGCGTTATGCTTTAGGGCATGGGGCTGATTTTATCTTGCTGCTAAATAACGATACGATTGTTGATTCTACGTTGTTGGACAGACTAGTGAATGCGTCTCAAAATGGGAAGCGAAATGGAATATTTGCACCTAAGATATATTATTATTCACAACCTAAAAAAATATGGTATGGAGGAGTAGAGAGGACAAGGGATGAATGGATGTTTCATCATATTGGGTATGGGACTAGTGAAAAGGAGGTACCTAGTAATTCTATTATTGAAACTGAGTATGCCTGCGGGTGTGCCCTGTTTATTAGTGCAGATATATTGAATAAAATCGGGCTATTTGATGAGAGGTTTTTTTTGATTTTTGAAGAAACGGATCTTTGTTTTCGAGCTAGAAGAATAGGAATTAGATCTTTCCTTGTTCCAGAAGGAAACGTTTGGCATAAGGCATCAACTTCATTTGGAGGGGAAAACTCTCCAAAATTTCATTACTTTTATATGAGAAACAAGTTATTATTTGCCCATAAACATTTGAATATTACTGAAAGAATACTAATTTATAAAGATGTTCTTAAAGAAATCGCAAGGTGCGTAACTCCAGGAAATTATAGAAATCCAATAAGTAGGGCAAAGCTGTTAGGGGTTAAGGATTATCTTTTAAAGAATTATGGAAATTGCCCGGCTTCAATTTAATATATAAAATATTTGTTAAACTTGTCTAAAGTATTGGATGCAACAAATCAATGAACATGATGAATAAGACCGCAGAAAGGAGGAACCATTTCCTTATCATAGCTTCTGATTACAAACCTATGCCGGGAGGAATAGCGGAATGTATTGACAACCTTGCGAGAGGTCTCATAAAAATTGGCAATAAAGTAAATATATTAGGAGTTATTCCTCCGGATGATAATGAGCGTTTAAAATTCCTGAATAGTTACGAGGAATGGGTGAGTCCATTTCCAATGGAGAATGATCGAAGACCCAATAGCTGGTTGGGGGGAAAGTGTGTGAGCCTGCTGGAGATCGCAAGGTGTTTGAGCCCCACTGCTCGAACATATTTAGAGCGGAGGGCTTTTTTTAGAGGCTCCTCTCAAGGAATAGCAAAAATAAATGCTATCGTATCCTTGGAAAGGCCAAACATGGTAATTTTCGGACATTTGGACCGTAATCTATATCCGATTGCTTTAGCCCTTGAGAGGATGAATTTGCCATATGGGGTCCTTGCTCATGATTTTGAAATTAACAGGCCGCCTCTTCGTAAGATAAATGATTTAATTATAAAAGGAAAGATGATCCACGGTGCGAGTTGGGTGGCGGCCAATTCCAGGCATACTGAGTCATTGGTTGAAAGGTGGAGACTCTCAAGGAACAAAATATTTATTCTCCATCCGGCAATTTCCGAGCAAGTAATAAGGGAAGGCGCTAAGATATATCCATCGGTTAGAGATCCGGAGTATACGTTAGTAACAATTTGTAGAATAGTTAAAAGCAAGGGTATCGACATTGTATTACGTGCTTTAAAAATATTAGAAGAAAAAGGAATTCGGTTTAGATATATCGTTGCGGGTAGTGGTGGTGAACGTCCGCACCTTGAAAGTCTTGTTAATGAACTTGGAATAAAGAGTAAGGTTCATTTTTTGGGGTATATTGATGATGAAAAGAAATGGTCTTTATTACGGAAGGCCCATGTTTACGTCATGACCTCGAGGGTAAACCCGAGATTGCAGCATGAGGGTTTCGGCTTAGCATTTATTGAGGCCGCGGCATTTGGAATTCCAGGAGTTGGATCATGGGCAGGAGGAATTCCTGAAGCGATTGTCCATGGGGAAACAGGGCTCTTAGTGACGCAGGAATCTCCCGAAGAGCTGGCGCAGGCGCTGATTTATCTCTACCAGAATCCGGAAAAAAGAAAAGAGATCGGCACGGCGGCTATGGAAAGAGCGAGAAGTCAATTATCCGCGACAAGCATTGCAGCTCATTTTCAAAAGGAAACCTCGAAAAGGATGTAATAAATGGATATGTGGCAGACATTTTTGGGTCTTACAGGCTTGAAGGTGCAACTGTAATATCTAACGGACCTCCCCATGTAACTGCTGTCGTGACAGAGTATGAACTTTGCCGTCGGATGTTTCGCAGAGAACTGGAAGTTTTTGGATCACGTTCTTCAACGCTCATCAGGTCTTATCTTATCAGGGAGCACGGGCCGTTCTATCATGAGTCATTTCTTCACGCGGACACGACGCTCTGACTCATCCTAGTGAAACAGTATGACTTCGGTTTTGTACATCAGGTCTTGACTTTCACGAGAAGAAATGAACAGTGTAATTCGATATAGGGCGCATGTTGTTCTATCTTGAGAAGACCTATGCCGGGATCAAAAGGGTGCGCAGCAAAAGAATTACACGGGGCAAGTAATCGTTCGACTATGCAATTCGGGTGAAATAAAATATATTAAAGAACCGTCGTCTCTTATCAAAGAGACAGAGAGTCCGTGAAGTCTTGGATTCCTGAAATGTGAATGTTAAGGAAGATGATCTTGAAGAGATTACGGAAGGAACATCCGACCACTGTTGGTTTTAAGAAGAATTGGAAGAACATACGTGAAAAGCAAAATACCCGCAACCGTTCCCAGGGTATTGCTGATAACATCGAGAAGGGAAGAATCCCGCATGGGGAGATATGCCTGGGTCAGCTCGATGGCAAGGCTGATGCAGAAGCCGAGAAGTATGGCGATCCAGTATGCAATAGGCGCAGAAATATTATTTGAATATCGAAGCCAGGCCGCGATAAAAAATCCGACGGGCACAAATCCGAGGACATTGATCGCGACGTCCATCAGGTTGCCTCGGGAGAACCATTGGTCTTTTCCGGGCATGCCGAGGATGGTCCTGCGAAGGGGCTGAAAGGTCGCGGGCATCAGGAGATTTCGCCGGTCCCCTGAGTGGTTCCGTATCTGCCGGCCGCCATGTTCATCGAATAGATACAATGCGATGGGCCCTTTTCCCCCTAATGTAACCGGTTGTCCGCGTTTCTGCCAGCCGTGGAGATGGTCAAGGACTTCGACGCTGTTTAATGTACGATCGTAAATGGCCATGCCGAGGAAACTGCCGGTCCAGTACGATTCACCTGTTGGCGTGTTGCCCAGAATGAGATTGCCCGGATATCTCCGCAAGTCGGTCAAGAGAAGATTGCGCGTATAAGAATGTTTTCTCACTCCATCCAGGTAGAGATCGGTGCCCCGCGGTCCTGATGAAATCGTCAATAGTCGGACTTCATTCCGTTGGAGAACGTTTTCCAACCCCCATTCATAATAACGCGCGCGTCCTTTCTTGTCCTCGTTGAAGCTCCGGATGACCAGATGTGACTTCCACTGGCCGCAGAGAACGGCTACTTCTCCGCGCGCGTCCAGCAGCGAAAAGATCGAGGCGATGTACTTTGAATTGTCCTGTTCCGGCCGGATCCTGAATTCGATGCTGATTGCGCCGGAGTCTGAAAAGGCTTTCAGAAAATCATCCGGTTCTGAATACTTGACGATTCCCTGACCATAAAAACGTATGCCGTTCATGTCCCGGAGCCGTTCCACCTGATTGACGGGGTCAAAGTTGAAAGGCCAAAGACCCACAGTGAGAATACCCGAGGTGATCAGAAAACACATGATGCCGAGTGCGGTTTTCCCCTTATTTTCCGTTGACGCCATGCCCATGGTCTGCAGTATATCGTAAGTCGGCCCGTAGAAACAATAATAAAAGACAGTTCATTACACCGACGTGAGAAAAGATGCACCTGAACAAGTCGCAAAGGTTTATTAGCTTGAAAGCTTACATACAAACACAAAAATAAAGTAGCTTTACGTCAGATATATCGGGTAGGTGTAGACAATAAGAAACATTACTAAAAGGAGATCATCAATGGTTCTTTTGGACAAAATTAGAAAGCGCAGTGCAACAGTGGGTGTTATCGGCCTTGGATATGTTGGTCTCCCGCTAGTTATCCAGTTCGTGAAGGCGGGGTATCGGTCGATCGGGTTCGATGTCGATGCGGAGAAGATCAAATACCTGCAGGCGGGGAAGACCTACATCAAACACATCCCCGGTGAAGAGGTAAAGCTGCTCAAAGACAATAATGGTTTTACGGCCACGACCGATTTTTCCTTGCTGAAAAAAGCGGACTGCATCATCATCTGTGTTCCTACGCCGCTGGGCAAGCATCATGAACCGGACCTCTCCTTTGTTCTGGACACGACAAAAATGGTCGCAAAGTACCTGCGGAATGGCCAGCTTATCGTGCTCGAATCAACGACCTATCCGGGTACGACAGATGAGGATATGCGGGCAATACTGGAAAGAACAGGACTTAAAGCAGGGGCGGACTTCCATCTTGCGTTCTCACCGGAGCGGGAAGACCCCAATAATAAAGATTATTCGACCAGCACGATCCCGAAGGTTGTGGGAGGCTATACACCGGCCTGCCTGG
>Ga0210377_10001574_pt1 | contig 20812 bp, 20 predicted proteins | sample PLM4_65_b1redo_FD_155480 | JGI IMG/M metagenome (GOLD analysis project Ga0210377, IMG submission 155480) | Groundwater sediment microbial communities from an aquifer in East River, Colorado, USA - PLM4_65_b1 redo | ecosystem: Environmental > Terrestrial > Soil > Riparian zone | place: USA: East...
CGCTTTGGCAGGGAGGGGCTCAGAAGCCTCTTGAACATACCGAAGCGGCCGCTGCTTTCCTCGGCGATCAAACCCATGGGTCTTTCGTCGCAGGAGCTTGCGGATCTGGCATACCAACTCGCCCGGGGAGGCATGGACATCATCAAGGACGACCACGGCCTGACCAATCAAGGCTGTTCGCCTTTCGAGGAAAGGGTAAAGCGATGTGCCGAGGCAGTACAGCGGGCGGACAAAGAAACCGGCCATCGGACGATCTATGTCGCAAATATTACCGCTCCGCACAGCGAGGTCGTAAAGAGGGCCAGGACGGCAAAGGACGCGGGAGCAGGCGGCCTGATGGTTGCGCCGGGGTTGATCGGCTTTGATCTGATGCGGGAGCTGGCTGATGACGACTCGATCTCACTGCCAATCCTTACGCATCCGGCTTTGCAAGGGAGTTTTGTGACGAGTGCCAATGGCATGTCCCACGGTGTTATTTTCGGCCAGCTTGCACGTCTGGCCGGAGCGGATGCGACCATCTTCCCCAACTTCGGCGGACGCTTTTCCTTCAGCCGCGAGGAGTGCCGGGAGATCGTCAAGGCAACGTCGGAGCCCATGGGGCATTTTAAATCCATCTTCCCCGCACCGGGCGGCGGCATGGGCCTTGACCGCATCCCTGAAATGCTCGAGACGTACGGCCGGGACCTGATATTTCTGATCGGCGGCGGGTTGTTCAAACACGGCCCGGACCTGGTGGAGAACTGCCTGTACTTCAGGAAGATGGTGGAAGCATTACAGTAGAGCAGTAGTGCAGAGTTAGTGTTCGGAGTTAGGAGTTCGGAGTACAGAGTACAGAGTACAGAGTGAGCAGCAAAAAAGTGCAAGTCAAACTTCATATTGCTTTATCGTTCCTCATGATCTATAATCTGCCGCGAAAAGAGTAAAGTCAGTAGGTAGTAGTCAGGAGTCGGGAGGTCATCACTTGGCAGAAACCTATACCGCAAAAGATATTACCGTGCTCGAAGGGCTGGAGCCGGTCCGCAAGCGGCCGGCCATGTATATTGGTTCAACCGATGTGCGTGGTCTGCACCACCTCGTCTGGGAGACGCTCGACAATGCCGTGGACGAAGCGCTGAACGGCTACTGCACTCAGATAACGCTTACGATCGAGAAGGACGGTGGTGTGACCGTTGTGGACAACGGACGCGGTATCCCCGTTGACATCCATCCGAAGACCAGGCGGCCTGCTATCGAGACCATCCTCTGCACGCTCCACGCGGGCGGCAAGTTCGACCACACGGCATATAGGTCCTCGGGCGGTCTGCACGGCGTGGGAGCATCGGTGGTGAACGCACTTTCCGAGATATTTATCGCCACGGTCTGGCGCGATGGATACGAGTGGACGCAGGAGTTCTCACGCGGCAAGCCCAAGGGCAATCTCAAAAAAGGAACGCCTACCAAGGCGCACGGCACCCAGATCTACTTCCGGCCGGACCCCGAGATCTTTGCGAAGACCACCTTCAATTATAAGAATATCCTCGATGTATCGGAAAGCAAAGCGTTCCTGAACAAGGGGCTCAAGATCACGATCGAGAACCCGCGCGACAAGGAAGCTCCGGTCACCTTCAAGTACGACAACGGCATACAGGACTACATCAAACGCATTGTCTCCGGCACAACCGTCGTGAACCCTGACCCCTTTTATTTCGAGAAACAGGACGACGATTTCAAGATCGAGTGCGCGATTCACTGGACCATTGCCACGGACATGGAGATCCATTCCTACGCCAACTCCATCAACACGTCCGACGGCGGGACCCATGAGATGGCGGTCAGGGCAGGGCTGACCAGGGCGGTGCGCGCCTATGCTGAACGCAAGAACCTTATCCCGAAGAACATCAAGACCATCGCGTCGGAGGACGTGTACGAAGGGCTCTACGGCATCGTGAGCGTGCTCATAAAGAACCCCCAGTTCCAGGGCCAGACCAAGGAGAAACTGAACAATCCCGAGATATCGTCACCCATCGAGGCCTCGGTCAAGACCGCCTGCGAGGCCTATCTGCTCGCAAATCCGACCATGGCCGATGCCGTGGTCAATCGAGTGCTGCTCGCCGCCGAGGCGCGCATGGCATCGCGGGCCGCCAAGGACAACGTGACCAGGAAGCTGTCGTCGCTGAAACTCAATCTTCCGGGCAAGCTTGCGGACTGCTCGTCCAACAAAGTAGAGGAGACCGAGCTATTCATCGTGGAAGGGGATTCGGCGGGCGGTTCGGCCAAGATGGCGCGGGACCGCAAGACCCAGGCCGTGCTGTCGCTCCGGGGAAAGATCCTGAACGTGGAGCAGGTGGCGTCCCTCGAACGGATCCAGCAGAACAACGAGATCAAGAACCTGCTCGCCACCCTTGGCTGCGGCGTGGAGCCGCACTTCGACCTCAACAAGCTCCGTTACAATCGCGTGATCCTGATGACCGACGCGGACGTGGATGGGGCGCACATCAGCGTGCTGCTCCTCACCTTCATCTACCGCTATATGCCCGAGCTTATCAATCACGGTCATGTCTACCTTGCCATGCCGCCGCTCTTCAGGATCGAGGCGGGCAAGGAGGTCTTCTACGCCATGGACGAGATGGAGAAGGAAAAGATCCTCGCGAAGCTGAACGGGAAAAAATATGAGGTGGGCCGGTTTAAGGGTCTCGGCGAAATGAATCCCGAGACGCTGAAAGAGACGACCATGAACCCGAAGACCCGCACCCTGATGAGGGTGCAGGTGCTGGACCACAAGGCCACCGGAGACGTGTTCGAACGGCTCATGGGCAAAGACCCGAAGGCCCGGTTCACGTTCATCCAGGAACGGGCCGAGTACGCTGAGTTGGATTTCTGATTCCGTAGAATATTCAAACACGGGAACACCGGAACTAAAGGGCGTCTCTCGCAAAGCCGCAAAGGCCGCAAAGAACGGCAAAAACAAAAGGGATTATTGTCTTAATTCAAGACTTACATGCATTCCTTTGCGGCTTTGCGAGAGAAGGTTTTAAGTTTTCATCATAATATTCGTTCAATTTATTTGGGAAGAATTAAATTCTTTGGTTCCTGTTTGCATCTTCCTCCTCCGGTTCCCACGACCGTCATCATTCTTCAAGTCCTCACAGGCTCAAACTTTATTTCTGATTGACACTTCTTTAAATTATCTGGTATAGTACTTAAACCTCTTATTTTGCAAGGAGTTTTATGTTCCAGCCCTCTCTTGAGGAGTTCAAAAAGAAGGCAAAAAAGGGCAACCTCATTCCTGTGTATCGCGAGATCCTTGCGGACATGGAAACGCCGGTGTCCGCATTTCAGAAGATCGACGATGGCCGCCATTCCTTCCTTCTTGAAAGCATGGAAGGCGGTGAAAAGTGGGCTCGTTATTCGTTCCTCGGAAGCAGGCCGTCGGTCGTGGTCAGGAGCTTCGGCCGCAGAGTCGAGGTCATCAGGGACGGGAAAACTCAAAAGCGGTCCTTTGAGCGCGACCCGCTTGAGGTGATCAAGGAGGTCCTGTCCGCGTACGCTCCCGTGCCCGATCCCTCGCTGCCGCGTTTCTTCGGCGGCGCCGTCGGATTCATGGGCTACGACGTGGTCCGTTTTTTCGAGGAACTGCCGGGCCGCGAGAAGAGCGGTCTCGATATTCCCGATGTCTTTTTCATGATCACCGACACGCTCGTGGTCTTCGACAACATCACCCACCTGATCAAGGTGGTATCGAATGCGCACGTGAAGGGGAAATCCGCCGAGACGGCCTACCATGAGGCGACGAAGAAGATCAACGCCCTCGTCAGGAAGCTGAAAGCGGGGGTCAAGGGGCAAGGGGCAAGGATCAGGAAGAAAGCGAAGACAACGGGGCACACCCTCACCTCCAATTTCACCCAGCCGCAGTACGAGCAGGCGGTTCTGAAAGCAAAGGAGTACATCAAGGCAGGGGACATCTTCCAGGTCGTGCCGTCCCAGCGGTTCCAGACGAAGATCGATGTCGAGCCCTATGAGATCTATCGCGCCCTGCGGCTGGTCAATCCATCGCCGTACATGTATTTTCTCCGCTGCGGCGACGCGACGGTTGTGGGCGCGTCTCCCGAGGTCATGGTGAGGCTCGAGGGCGGCACGATCGACCTCAGGCCGATCGCTGGTACGCGCCGCCGGGGCGCCACGGAAGAAGAGGACAAGGCGCTCGCCGGAGAACTGCTTGCAGATCCGAAAGAGAGGGCCGAGCATATCATGCTCGTGGACCTCGGCAGGAACGACGTTGGCCGGGTGAGCGAACCGGGCAGCGTGAAGGTGAGCGAACTTATGGTGATCGAGCGATACTCGCACGTGATGCATATCGTGTCGAACGTGCGCGGCAAATTGTCGGTCAACAATGACTCCTATGACGTGATCCGGGCCTGTTTTCCGGCCGGCACGGTGTCGGGCGCCCCCAAGATCCGCGCCATGCAGATCATCGATGAACTTGAGCCCACACGGCGCGGGCCCTATGCGGGCGCGGTCGGGTATTTCGGGTTCTCGGGCAACATGGACACCTGCATCACGATCCGCACGCTCGTGATCAAGGACAACGTTGCCTACATCCAGGCAGGCGGGGGCGTGGTGGCGGACAGCGATCCGGCCGCCGAGTATCAGGAAACGGTGAACAAGGCCAAGGCCATGATGCGGGCCGTGGAGATGGCGGAGAAGGGACTGGATTAAAACGTTCACCACAGAGTTCTCAGAGGAAACCAGAAAATCCTTTTGAGTGTTGTTTGAGGACGTCCTTGTTTTATTCTCTGTGGCCTCTGTGGTTGATGCCTTTGAGGTTCTTATGTTATTGATGATCGACAATTACGATTCCTTCACCTACAACCTGGTCCAATATCTGGGCGAGTTGGGACAGAGCATGCAGGTGTATCGGAACAACAAAATCACGATCCCTGAGATCGAGAAGATGAGGCCCGAGCGCATCGTGATCTCGCCCGGGCCCTGTACGCCCAAAGAGGCGGGTATCTCGATCGACGTGATCAAGCACTTCGCGGGCCGGGTACCGCTCCTCGGCGTCTGCCTCGGCCACCAGTCGATCGGCGAGGCCTTTGGCGGCGACGTGATCCGCGCGCCCTACCTGATGCACGGCAAGACCTCGATGATCCATCACGACAACAAGACCATCTTCAGCGGCCTTCCGAACCCGTTTGAGGCAACACGCTACCATTCGCTCATCATCAAGCGCGATACCCTGCCGCCGGTGCTCGAAGTGACGGCTTGGACCGATGACGGCATCATCATGGGTGTGAGGCACAGGCAGTTCAAGGTCGAAGGGGTACAGTTCCATCCCGAGTCTATTTTGACCGGGGCGGGGAAGGACCTGCTCAGGAACTTTTTGAAGTTATGATATTATTACCACGGATTGACACGGACAAAAGAAACTACATAAGGAGAAATGGGGAAAGAGAAAAGGAACGAGTCTTGATTTTATCTCCCGTTCTCCACCCTTCCCCCTTTCCCCTTAAGCTTTTATTTGGTATCGAGGGGCTGAATGATTAAGGAAGCAATCGCAAAGGTCGTCACGAAAGCAAACCTCACCGAGGCCGAGGCTGAGGCCGTAATGCGCGAGATCATGCAAGGCGAGGCCACGGACGCCCAGATCGCGTCATACATCACCGCGCTCCGCATGAAGGGCGAGACCGTTGAAGAGATCACCGGCTCCGCGCGGGTCATGCGCGAGAAGGCCGTGCCGATCAAACTGGACGCCAAATATCATGTTGACACTTGCGGCACAGGCGGCGACATGGCGCATACGTTCAATATTTCGACAACGGTCGCCTTCGTGGTCGCGGGCGCAGGCGTTACGGTTGCCAAGCATGGGAACCGTTCGGTCTCGAGCAAGAGCGGCAGTGCCGATGTCCTTCAGGCCCTGGGGGTCAACATCGAGATCCCGTCACATCGCGTGGAAGAGTGCCTGAAAGAGGTGGGCATCGCCTTTCTGTTCGCTCCCATGATGCACCAGGCCATGAAGTACGCGATCGGCCCGCGCCGGGAGATCGGCATCCGCACCATTTTCAATGTCCTTGGCCCGCTCACCAACCCGGCGATGGTGACGTCGCAGATCATGGGGGTGTATGCAGCGGCATTGACGGCCCCTCTCGCTCAGGTGCTCGGCAATCTTGGTGCCACGCATGCTTTTGTGGTTCACGGAATGGATGGGCTGGACGAGATCACGATCACGGACAAGACCGGGGTTTCGGAGTTCAAGGACGGGAAGGTTAAGGACACTGTCATTCATCCTTCGGATTTCGGCCTGCCCGTCGGCAAGGCCGAAGATCTCAAGGGCGGGGATGCAAAAGCGAATGCCGTCATTACCCTTGAAGTATTGAAGGGTCAGAAAGGCTCTCGTCGCGACGTAACACTGTTGAATGCCGCGGCAGGACTCGTTGCTTCGGGTAAGGCGATGGATTTCAAGGAAGGCATCAAGCTTGCGGCGGAATCGATAGATTCCGGTGCTGCGTTGAAGAAGGTGGAACAGTTGAAGGCGTTTACGAATAAACCTTAGAATCAAAATCAAGGCGCAGGGGTCAGGGGTAGAGGAACGTCACGAAAAAAGCATTGCCTATGATTTTAGACGCGATTATCGCAAATAAAAAAGAGGAACTGTCGGAGACGAAACGTCAAGTGCCATTTCTTGACGTCAAGTCAAAGGCATCACATGCAGAACCGGCCCGGGGATTCGGCAAATCTCTTACCGGTCCGGGCGATATCCGGCTGATCGCCGAGGTAAAGAAGGCATCACCGTCCAAAGGCGTGATCCGAGATGAGTTTGATCCGGTCACGATCGCAAAGATATACGAGGAGTCCGGCGCATCGGCTCTCTCGGTGCTGACGGAGAGCAGGTTCTTTCAGGGTAATCTCGCGTATCTGGGTCTGATCAGGAAGGCCGTTAAGCTTCCGCTTCTGCGCAAGGATTTTATCATCGACGAGTATCAGATCCACGAGGCCCGGGCTGCCGGAGCAGACGCCATTCTGCTGATCGCGGCCTGCCTGGAAAAACAGCAGATCGAGGACTACCTCGCGATTGCGCACCAACTCGGCCTCGATGTGCTGGTCGAGTCGCATACGTACAAGGAACTGGATAAGTCTTTGCACGCGGGGGCAACGCTCGTGGGTATCAACAACCGGGACCTGACGACCTTCACGGTGAGTTTGCAAACGACGCTTGATCTTCTGAAAGACATTCCCGATGACCGCATTGTGGTGAGCGAGAGCGGCATCAGGACACGGGACGACGTGGCGAAGCTCCATCAGGCGGGAGTGGATGCGGTCCTTGTGGGTGAGAGCCTGATGCGGGAGAAGGATATTGGAATAAAAGTGAAGGAACTTTTAGGAAAATAATTTCACGTAAAAACGTAAAGAATAAAATTCAAGATTTAAAATTCAAGATTCAAGATGCAAAACTTTGCGCCGTCTGCGCCTCTCCGAGAGACTGGGGTATATCATGATAAAAATAAAAATATGCGGCATTACCAATCTGGACGACGCGCTGTACGCCATGGAGTGGGGGACAGACTCGCTGGGCTTCAACTTTTACAAGAAGAGCCCCCGCTATATCGATCCCCAGAAGGCGGCTGAGATCATCGCCCAGCTCCCTCCCTTTGTCACGCCTGTCGGCGTTTTCGTGAACGAGCACGAGGACAAGATACGGGAGATCCAGCAGATGACCTGCATCCAGTCGGTCCAACTCCACGGCGACGAAAGTCCGGAGTTCTGCCAGCGATTTGGAGGCCGTGTGATCAAGGCTTTCCAGATAAAGGACAAGGAAAGTCTCAAATCCATGGCGCACTACCGTGTCGGCGCGTTCCTGCTCGACAGTTACCGCGAGAACATGCGCGGCGGAACGGGTATGAGTTTCGACTGGCATCTTGCCGTCGTGGCAAAGACCTTCGGTAAGATCATTCTTGCCGGCGGGCTCACTCCCGAGAACGTGGCCGAGGCAGTGAAGCTTGTTCAGCCCTACGCCGTTGATGTTGCGAGCGGCGTGGAAAAGGAAAAAGGGACCAAGGACCATGCAAAGGTAAAAAAGTTCATTGCCGAGGTCCGGAGGGCGTCGCGGCCATGAGTATTCCGGACAAAAAGGGACATTTCGGCATCTACGGCGGGAAGTTCGCTCCTGAAACGCTGATGCCCGCGCTTGCCGAGCTCGAAACGGCATATCATGCTGCAAAGAAGGACAAGGCATTCCTGGCCGAACTAGAGTTCTATAACCGGGAATTCATCGGCCGTCCCACGCCGCTCTATTTTGCGAAGAGACTGACGGAGCATCTCGGCGGAGCGAAAGTCTATCTCAAGCGCGAGGACCTCTGCCACACCGGCGCTCACAAGATCAACAACTCTCTTGCCCAGGTCCTGCTCGCGAAGCGCATGGGCAAGACCCGCGTGGTTGCGGAGACCGGCGCCGGCCAGCACGGCGTGGCAACGGCAACGGCTGCCGCCATGTTCGGTCTCGACTGCGAAGTGTATATGGGCACCGACGATGTGGCGCGCCAGTCATTGAACGTCTTCCGCATGAAGCTGCTCGGGACCGTCGTCCGGCCCGTGGACAGCGGCAGCAAGACGCTGAAGGACGCGATCAACGAGGCGATGCGCGACTGGATCACGAACGTGGCCGACACCCATTATGTGCTCGGCACGGTTTATGGTCCCCATCCTTTTCCCATGATAGTGCGGGATTTCCAGTCCGTGATCGGCCGCGAGGCAAAGAAGCAGATAGTGAAATTCGAAAACCGGCTTCCTGACGCCCTCGTGGCGTGCGTCGGGGGCGGATCGAACGCGCTGGGCCTGTTCCATGAGTTTCTTGAAGATGCCTCCATAAAAATGTACGGTGTCGAGGCAGGCGGCCTCGGGATCGAGCGCGGCAAGCATGCGGCGCGCTTTGCCGGCGGCTCCCTCGGCGTGCTCCAGGGCTGCAAGACCTTTGTGCTCCAGGATGAGCAGGGCCAGATCGAGAGCACCCATTCCGTTTCTGCCGGGCTGGATTACGCCGCTGTGGGACCGGAGCATTCGTACCATCACGACACCGGCCGCATAGAGTACACCTATGCCATCGATGAGGAGGCCATGGAGGCCTTTGACCTGCTCGCGCGCCTCGAAGGCATCATCCCGGCGCTCGAGAGCGCCCATGCGGTCGCCTACTGCCTCAAACTTGCGCCCACGCTTCGAAAAGACCAGGTGATCATCGTGAACCTGTCGGGCCGCGGTGACAAGGACGTGATGCAGGTGGCGAAGATCAAGGGTGTGGAATTGTAACGACATATTCAAAATTCAATATTCAAAATTAAAACGTAGAGGATTATGTCCAGGATAAAAAACACATTCAACCGGCTGAAGAAAAAGAACGAGACCGCGCTCATCCCGTATATCATGGCGGGGGACCCGGACCTTGCCACGACAAAGACCCTGATCCTCGAAATGGAAAAGGCGGGCTGTGATATCATCGAGCTCGGCGCGCCGTTCTCCGATCCCCTGGCTGACGGGCCCACCATCCAGAAGGCCGCCCTCCGGTCGCTCAGGAACCGCACCAGCGTTGCCGATGTCCTCGGCCTGGTGGCTGATGTGCGGAAGACGAGCAAGATTCCGCTCATCCTCATGACCTACTACAACCTGATCTTCAAATACGGGGAAGAACGCTTTGTTCTTGACGCTGTTGCAGCAGGTCTGGACGGGCTCATCCTGCCGGACCTTCCGCCCGAAGAAGCAGGGACACTGATGCCGCTCGCGAAAAAGGCCGGTCTTGATACCATCTTCCTGCTTGCTCCGACCAGCACTGACAGCCGGATCAAGCTTGTCTCGAAGGTCTCCCAGGGTTTTGTTTATTATGTATCACTCACTGGAGTCACCGGTGCAAAACTGGCTGTTCAGAATTCCATCAAGGACGCCGTGCTCCGGATCAAAGCCGTGACGGACAAACCGGTTTCCGTCGGGTTCGGTATCTCCTCGCCCGATCAGGCGGCACAGGTGGCCATGTGGGGTGCTGATGGGGTGATCGTGGGCAGCGCTCTCGTGAAGGTGATCGAGGAGAACATCGGGCGCCCTGACCTCGTACACCATGCGGTGACTTTTGTAAAAGCCCTGAAGCAGGGGGTGCTTGCGGGACATGGCGGACGACCAAGCTAGATCAAACCGCAGACGGAACATAAAAATACTTCGCGAGGGGATCGACCTGTTGTTTGTCCTGTAATCTCTGCGCGGAGCGTGCCTGCAGGTGCGCTCTGGCCATGATTGACAAACTCACGCAGCTGCAGGCGAAGTGGGCCGCCGCGAGAAAACAGGTCATCGAAATTGGGATCGGCATCAACACCGGTGACATGGTGGTGGGTAATATCGGAGCGCCTGGCAAGAAGATGGATTACACCGTGATCGGGGACAACGTGAACCTCGGCGCGCGCTTAGAGAGCTTGACAAGACAGTATAATAATCATATCATCATATCTGAGTATACGTACAACAAGATGAAGAATATAACAGCGGTGAACGAACTTGGCTCCGTGACCATCAAGGGAAAACAGCAGCCGGAGGTGACCTATGACCTGGTCGGGTTGAAAGGATGTGACGAGGCACCAGATCTCAAGACCCAAATGACAAATACCGTTCGATAACCGCATCTAAAGCTCCAAACCCTTTTGTTATTGCAGTTTGGTCATTGGTTATTATTTAGAATTAGTCATTTGGGATCTGTGATTTGCCGTATCAGGGAGGGTGCGTGAAGGTAAAGATACTGGGCTGCTCCGGATCCGAAGCAATAGGACGCAATCCGCCGGGCTTGCTCGTTAACGATGTCATGATGCTGGATGCGGGGACCATTACCGCGGCGCTCGGCATCGATGCGCAGAGCAGGATCACCGACATTCTGATCAGCCACACCCATCTCGATCATATCAAGTCCCTTTTGTTCCTGGCCGACAACATCGTCGGCCGCATCAGAAAGCCGGTGAACATCCGGTCGATCCCCGAGGTACTTGACGCTGTCAGAAAACACGTGATGAACGGCCTCATCTGGCCGGATTTCACCAGGATACCGACCGCTAAAAATCCGGTGCTGACCTATGCGCCGATGCCGCTCGGAAAGACGGTGATCATCGCCGGGCTGAAGGTAAAGGCGATCCCCATGAACCATCCGGTCCCCGCCGTCGGTTTCCTCGTGAGCGACGGCACGTCGTCATTTATCTACAGCGCCGATACCGGCCCCAACGAAGGACTGTGGAAGGAAGCGGCCAAAGCAAAGAACCTCACCGCGATCATTGTCGACACGTCGTTCCCCAACAGCATGGAGGTCGTAGCCGGCCTGAGCGGTCACTTCACGCCGGACCAACTGCATCAGGACCTCACGAAGGCGCGGGTCGATTCTGGCGTGCCGCTCTATATTTACCACATAAAACCGGTACATGAAAAGACGGTGATCAGGGAATTAAAGGCCCTGGGACGGAAGAACGTGAAGATATTGCAGGAAGGGAAGACGTATCACTTTTAAGCAAGCTCAACGTTTGTCATCCAAATGGTAAACATGAGGTCTTGAACGTGGAGTCTTGTCATTTGACATTGTTTTATCAGGAGAGTCATGGCTTGGTTTAAGAAAGAGCGACCCGAGAGCGCCGCGCCGGAGGCAGCGCCCAAAAAGGTGAAGATCCCCGAGGGGCTCTGGGTCAAATGCGACAACTGCAAGGAAATTATCTACCGCAAAGAGGTTGAGAAGAACTTCAAGGTCTGCCCCAAGTGCGATTACCACTTTCGCATCTCGGCATCGGAGCGCCTCCCCTACCTCGTGGACGAGGGCAGCTTCGTCGAAGTTGAGGACGGCCTTTCGCCGAAGGATTTCCTGAACTTCAAGGACTACAAGGACAAGCTGAAGAGCAGCCGCAAGAAGACGGGGCTCAAGGACGCGGTCATCTCCGGCGAGGCAAAGATCGGCGGAAAGCCCGTGTCGATTGTGGTCATGGACTTCGACTTCATGGGCGGCAGCATGGGCTCGGTGGTAGGTGAGAAGATCACACGGGCCATCGAGCGGGCCATCGATAAGCGGACGCCTTTTGTGTCAGTGGCGTCATCAGGCGGCGCGCGAATGCAGGAAGGGATCCTATCGCTCATGCAGATGGCGAAGACCTCTGCGGCGGCGGCGCGGCTGGGCGAAGCCGGCCTCCCTTTCATTTCGGTGCTGACCGATCCGACCTTCGGCGGGGTCACCGCAAGCTTTGCCATGCTCGGAGACATCATCATCGCGGAGCCTAAGAGCCTCATCGGCTTCGCCGGCCCCCGAGTGATCGAGCAGACGATCAAGCAGCAGCTTCCGGCGGGGTTCCAGCGGGCCGAGTTCCTCCAGGAGCATGGCATGATCGATGCGATCGTGCCACGGCGGGAGATGCGCGTCGCGCTCGGCAAAATACTCGACTTCTTCGCTGAGTAGGAGCATTGCCATGGGAGATCTGGCCAGGGTCATGATCCTCATCGGGACGGTCCTGATCGTGATCGGCCTCGTGATGCTGGTTGTCCCGCGAGTGCCCTTTCTGGGAAAGCTTCCCGGAGATATCCTGATCAAAAAAGAACATCTCACCTTTTACTTTCCCCTGGCAACGAGCATCGTCATCAGCATTATCATCGGTCTGATCCTGTACCTCATCAATAAATTCAGGTAGGATTTTCACGGCGCTGAATATCCAACCATATCTTAAAGGTTTTCGGCCCGGCACGCGGGCATGGTCCTGATCTCTCAGCCTGTGGTGATGGCGGCCTTTTCCCCCCTTGTCGGCAAACTTTCTGATAAAATAGAACCAAGGGTCGTTGCTTCCATTGGTATGGGGTTTTCAGCGGCGGGCTTGTTCCTATTCACATTCATCGACCCGGACACCAACTTTGGATTCATCAACACGGGCCTGATGCTGCCGGGTTTTGGATTCGCCCTGTTCACTTCGCCGCATACGAACGCGGTCATGCGCGCCATCGTGAAACGCTTTTACAGCGCAGGATCGGCAATATTTGGCGCTATGAGGCTGATCGGCCAGATGCTGAGCATGGGCATCACCATGGTTCTATTTTGGCTCTCCATCGGGAGCGCGCGCATTACCCCGGAATACTGTCCGCTCTTTCTGACAAGTTTGAGAACCGCGTTCATAATCTTTGCTACCCTCTGTGTCGGCGGCATTTTCGCGTTGCTCACGAGGGGAAAGGCGAGGTGACCAATGGACAGAAGAACCTTCATGAAACTTGCGGCATTGACCGGTGCCGGATTATCAATGCCACAGGGCTTACATCGTGTCGCTGAGGCAGTTGAATCATCGACCCGGCCGGACCTTGTCGTGGTTCACGGCGCGTCTCCTGAGAAGATCGTGAAGGCGGCCCTTGACGCCCTGGGCGGTATCAAGAAGTTCATATCCCGAGGCGATATCGTGGTGATCAAGCCGAACATCGGCTGGGACCGGACGCCGGAGCAGGCAGGGAACACGAACCCCGAGGTGGTCGCTGCCGTGGTCAAGCTCTGCTTCGAGGCAGGGGCCAGGAAGGTGAAGGTCTTTGACCGGCCGGTGAACGATCCCCGGCGGTGTTATGTCCAGAGCGGGATCGCCCCGGCGGTAAGCGCGCTGGGTGCGGAAGCGGACTATGTTGATGACCGCAAGTTCAAGGACATGGCCATCAATGGACAGGCCCTCAAGTCGTGGCCGCTCTATACCGATATATTTGAAGCGGACAAGGTGATCAACATCCCGATCGCGAAGCATCACGGTCTTGCGAAACTAACCATGTCCATGAAGAACTGGATGGGGGTGATGGGCGGATCAAGGCGCCAGATCCACCAGAAACTGGACGAGAGCCTTGTTGATCTCTCGTTAAAGATCAAACCAACCCTCACGATCCTCGATGCTGTCCGCATTCTTACCGCGAACGGGCCGCAGGGAGGCAGTCTCGCTGACGTGAAGAAACTCGACACGATCATCGTCGGCGTGGACCAGGTGGCCATTGATTCTTATGGCGCCACGCTCTTCGGCATGAAGGGGAGCGACCTTGGATATGTGACGCTCGGTCATAAAATCGGGCTCGGGCAGATGGATCTGAGCAAACTGCATATTAAAAAGTTGCAGGTTTAGCCCAGGATGAAACAAGTTGCCTCGGGCAATAATCATTGACCTCCCTCAACCCCCCCTTGGCAAGGAGAGGAATTTTAAACTTCCTCCCTTTGCTAAGGGGGGGTTTAGAAAGACGTCGGAGCGATAAGAGATCATGCGATTCTTTACTATTAAGAACATACGCAGGCTCGTTCAGGGGGTGTTCCTGCTCCTGTTCCTCTTTCTGTTCATCCAGACCGAGTCCAAAGGGAATGATGAACTCGGCTATCCCGTACGTCTGTTCCTCGACTTCGACCCGCTCATCCTCGTTTCAACCCTCCTGTCCGCCCATGCCGCTGCCAAGGCATTTTACTTTTCCATCATCACCATCGTCGTTACAGTCCTCTTTGGCAGGGTATTCTGCGGCTGGGCCTGTCCGCTTGGCACGCTGAACAACCTTGTCGGTTCGATCAGGAAAAGGCGCCCTGTGGGAATGTATGAGAAATGGTATCGGGTGAAATACTACCTGCTCATCGGCATCCTGGCATCCGCGATCTTTACGCTCCAGCCGGTTGGGATCATGGACCCGCTCTCGCTCCTGATACGGTCGTTCTCGGTGAGCGTTTCCCCTTTGTTCAACTACACTGTCCGGTCTGTTTTTGATACTATCTATACGGTGAACCCCCTCGGCATCGCTGCGGTGAGCGAGCCTGTTTATTCTCTTCTTAAGAAGACCGTGCTTACGTTCGAGCAACCGTTTTACAACCAGAGCGTGTTCATCGGGGTGCTCTTCTTCACGGTCCTCGGGCTTAATCTCATCGAAAAGCGGTTCTGGTGCAAGTATCTCTGCCCTCTCGGCGCATTCCTCGGGGTCATTTCCCGATATTCGCTCCTTAAGCGGTCGGTAAGCGAAGGGTGTACGTCCTGCGGGGCATGCGCCACCGTTTGCCAGGGGAATGCTCAGCCCGATACCAAGGAGCATTGGAGAGATACGGAATGTCTCATGTGCTGGAACTGCGACGATATATGTCCGGAGAACGCAGTGCGCTTCGGGTTCGGACCAAAACACGCTGCTGCAAGCATGGACCTTGGCAGAAGAAGGGTTATCGCTTCGGTGTTAAGTGGTGTCGCCGTGGTGCCGCTTCTCCGTATCACGCCGCTTGCCAAAACAAATTCCCAGGAACCCGGGCTTCTTCGGCCGCCGGGATCGCTCGACGAAAAAGAATTTCTCAAACGGTGCGTGAAGTGCGGGGAGTGCATGAAGGTCTGTATCACGAACGGTCTCCAGCCCACGCTCCTTGAGGCAGGGGTAGAAGGCATCTGGTCACCCGTACTCATTCCGCGCATCGGGTATTGCGAATACCGTTGCACGCTCTGCGGACAGGTCTGCCCCACGGGCGCGATCAAAAAGCTCACGCTTGAAGAAAAGGCAAAGGTCAAACTCGGCCTCGCGATGATCGACAAGGGAAGGTGTCTGCCTTGGGCGCATGCGACCCCGTGCATCATGTGCGAAGAGGTCTGCCCCACGCCGAAGAAGGCCGTGTGGTTCGAGAAGGCGCAGGTGCGCGACCGGAAGGGAAGGGTCCTCACCCTGCAGCAGCCGCATGTGGACCTCGAACTCTGCATCGGCTGCGGTATCTGCGAAACAAAGTGCCCCGTACTCGGCAGGCCGGCGATCACCGTGTCGAGTGTGGGGGAGAGCAGGTCGAAGGAGAACCAGTTGCTGCTGACAGGAAATTAGTTAACCGTGATCGCTAGTAAGGACTTCTTGAGATAGCCCGCAAATGTGTCCTCCCAAAGCGATAATGTCCTATTTCGCCAAAGTTAAAATGTCCTATTCCCAGTTACAATACCCGACCATCGAGGGAGGGTATTGTGGCGGAAGAGGACATGATCATAGTGAGTCAAACAGAATCAAACCGGCTGTATGTTATACGCCAGACGATAGATAAAGCGATAACGCAAGATCAGGCGGCAGAAATACTCGGATTAACAAACCGGCAGGTAAGGAGAATAGCCAAAAACATACGTAATGAAGGCGACGCAGGCATTTGCCACAAGTCCCGCGGGAAGAGAGCACATAACCGGATTGCGGAAAAGATAAAGGACAAAGCTGTCACTCTATGCCGGGACACGTACAAGGAATTCGGCCCTACCCATGCCAGCGAGAAGCTTTTAACGGTTCACAAGATCAAGGTCAGCGACGAGACGCTTCGGGGATGGTTTCAAGAGGAACATCTCCCCTACAAGAGCCGCAAGAAGAGGCCACACCGTCAGTGGCGCGAACGAAAGCCGCATCGGGGCGAGATGGTCCAGATGGACGGATCTCATCACGACTGGTTTGAAGGCCGAGGTCCTTGGTGTGTTCTCATGGGGTATGTTGACGATGCCACCGGTACCGTGTATGCCCGTCTTTACGAGTATGAGGGGACACTGCCTGCCATGGACGGTTTCAAACGATATATCAGGCTTTACGGGCTGCCCCAGAGCGTCTATCTGGACAGGCACTCAACGTACAAGTCCACGGCCAAGCAGAGCATTGAAGAGCAGCTAAACGACATCCAGCCGATGAGCCATTTCGAGAAGAGCCTGGCAGCACTTGGCGTAACGGTCATCCATGCGTATTCTCCCCAGGCCAAAGGGCGGGTTGAACGGTTGTTCGGGACATTCCAGGACCGGGTCGTCAAAGAGATGAGGCTTGCCGGGGTAACGAATATCACGGAAGGCAACAAGTTTTTGGATGCCTATCTACCCGAGTACAACACGAAGTATGCCAAAGAAGCGGCACAGAAAGCCGACTTCCATAGGACAATCGTCAATAAGAGAGCGCTCGACACGATTCTCTCGATCAAGACCGACCGGTCGCTCCGGAACGACTTTACGATCGCTCACAACAAGAAGCTTTACCAAATCAAGAGCAACATTCGAGCGAAGAAAGTGACCGTGGAAGAGAGAACCGACGGAACCATGCGTATAGTCCATAACGGCCAGCAGCTGAGATATCAAGAAATCGTCGTCCGACCGTTAAGGGCAGAGAAATCAGCAGACAGACTAAAACCCTTAACAGCGTGGAAACCGTCTGATTCACATCCTTGGAAGAACCCGGCAAAGGCAATGGTCAAAGCAAGAACAGAGCTTCAGGCAGCATCTTAAAACCGGACATTTTTGCTTTGGTAAAAACCGGACATTTTAACTTTGGCTTGACAAAGATAGCCCGCAAATGTTGCTTTTTTCTACATTGAAGACTATAATCCGAAATTAACGGCCCATGACAGTTTGAACGACTAAATGATCTGCCCCTTGCGCATCGCATATCCTGGAGTAGTTGTCACATCGCCTCTTGTAAATAGCAGTCTTCCGGCGGACGCGGATTTGTGATATAGTAATCAGTCAGAAAACCATTATATTTCTTTTTTGGAGGGTGGATCGATGAACGCAATGACATTCAGGACTTTTAAAATCAAGCACCGGGCATGGAAGACGAGGCTCAAGGACTTTCTGGAGGGGAAAGGCGGCCTTACCGAAGAGCAGGCCATTTCACACAAGGACTGCGACCTGGGCAAGTGGATGTACGCCGAGGGGATAATCCAATGCGGGACCATACCGGAGATGAAGACCCTGGAGAAAGTGCATATAAACCTGCATAATACCGTGAAGAGCATCGTGTCGCTTAAAAACCAGGGCAAGGCCGCCGATGCCGAAGCCGAGTATTTGAAGATCGGACCGATCTCCGACGAGGTCGTCGACCTGCTCACGGCGATCGAAAAGAAGGTCGCCACCATTAAATGACGACTTATCCTCATTGTATGCAACGGTGCCATGGCTTGACTGCCGCACTTATCATGTTTCAATCAGAATTTCACTGAATTTTCCATCGCTCACCGATACATGATTGCAGGTATACTCATTATTTCAATATGGCCAACGTTTATCGGATATCACCTCGTCTCAAACCCCATTGTCTCAGCGAGGGCCTTATTGGTGACCCTTCCCCGGTAGGTATTCAGGCAGCTTCGTATCTCCGCACTCTCCGCAATGGCATTATCAATCCCCTTGGTTGCCAGCAATTTGACGTAAGGAAGCGTCGCGTTCGTGAGCGCGAGGGTTGACGTGCGCGGATAGGCGCCCGGCATGTTGGCCACGCAGTAGTGCACGATGCCGTCAACGACGAACACGGGATCGTCGTGGGTCGTGGGGCGCGAGGTCTCGACACATCCGCCCTGGTCCACGGACACATCCACGATCACCGCCCCCTTTTTCATGGCCCCGAGCATTTCCCGCGTGATCAAAATCGGCGTCTTGCCCCCGGGGACGAGCACCGCGCCGACGATGATGTCGGCATCGACGATCTCTTCTTCGATTGCATGGGTGGTCATCGGCAGCGTTCTTACACGGCCTTTGAACAGTTCATCGATCCTCTGGAGCCGGCCAGTGTCCTTGTTGATGACCACGGTCTCCATCCCCATCCCCAACGCAACCCGGGCAGCGTTACTCCCCACCACGCCAGCGCCCAGTATCACGATCTTTCCCGGCCGCACCCCGGAGACGCCGGTGGGGAGGACGCCGGACCCGCCTTTGAACTTCTGGAGATAGAACGCTGCCATGAGCGGCGCCATTCTGCCGGCGATCTCGCTCATGGGGGCAAGGAGCGGGAGTTTTCCATCGCGTTCAAGCGTTTCATACGCGAGGCCGGTCACTTGTTTGGCAAGCAGCAGCCTTGTCAGTTCCGGATTCGGCGCGAGATGGAGATAGGTGAAGAGAGCTACGCCTTCACGAATGAAGGTATATTCGGACGAAACAGGCTCCTTCACTTTCACGATCAGCTCCGCCCGACTAAAGACCGTTTCTCTCGGCACGGTTTCCGCGCCCGCCTTACGGTATGCATCATCGAGGAATCCGCTCCCTGCTCCTGCGCCCGTCTCCACCAGTACCGTATGGCCGCCGTGCGTCAGCTCCCGCGCGCCGACGGGCGTGAGTCCGACGCGGAATTCCTCGATCTTGACCTCTCTGGGAACGCCGATGATCATGGCCCTGCTCTCCTGATCAAAATGTATCATGTTCTGCTGAGGATATCAATGAATTCGTACGATCATATCAGGGTTGTATTGACTAATCCGCAGCTTTTCGGTAGTATGTGCTTTCATTAACTGAGAATAAGGAGAAATTATTTTCATGGCAGAAGAAAAGAAAGAACCATGGCTCAACTACCTCGCGCTCACCACAGTGATCTTCGCGGTGTGCGCCACGCTCTCGACGCTCAAGGGCGGGGGGTTTTCGACACGGTCGGTGATGTCCCAGGCGCAGGCCTCGGACCAATGGTCATATTATCAGTCCAAGAGCATCAAAGGCTACGTCTACGAACTCCAAAAGGAGAAGTTCGAGATGGACCTCAAGACGATCAAGGGTATGCCCCGTGCACTGGCGGCTGATTATGAGAAGCGGATCGCGGCGTACCGGGAAAAGATAGACCGGTACGAAAAGGAAAAGGAAGAGATCAAGAAAAAGGCGGAGGAGCTGGAAAAGCGGCGTGACGACGCTCAAACGCACTCCGGGGCATTCGGCCTGGCCGCCATGTTCCTCCAGATCGCCATCCTGCTCTCTTCCATTGCAGCGTTAATGAAGAGGAAGCTTTTCTGGTTCATCGGCATGGGGGCTGGTGTATTCGGCCTGGTGTATTTTTTCAATGGTTTTTTTCTTATTATGAAGTAAGTGATGAATAAACAGCCGGGCGGTTTGAAGACCGCTCCGCGCGTCGTTTTCTGATAGAATGCGGCAGAAACATCGTTCACGTACAATGAGGGAGGCCGGAGATGAATCGAGTCAAGTGGCAGCTCGCATTAGGAGTCCTGCTGGTAGCCATATCGGTCCTCCTGTACGATATGCAGATCAATATCTTTCATTCAACGCGTGATACCTTCTTTTATTTATTTCAGGACCTCGCTTTTATCCCCATTCAGGTGCTGCTGGTCACCCTGATCCTGAACCAACTGCTGAATGTGCGCGAGAAGCTCTCGATGTTGAACAAGCTGAACATGGTCATCGGTACGTTCTTCAGTGAGGTCGGGACCACGCTTCTCAAGTCATTCGCAGCGTTTGATCAAAACACGGGAAAAATCAGGGGGGAACTTTTGGTAAAAGGCGAGTGGTCGGACCAGCAGTTTGCCGCAGTTACCAAGCAGGTCCGCAGCCATGATTACCAGATACACACTACAGAAAGCGACCTGGAAGAGCTCAAGATCTTTTTAATGGGGAAACGGAAATTTCTTCTCGGGTTGCTCGAGAATCCCAACCTGCTCGAACACGAGACATTTACCGAACTTCTGTGGGCGGTTTTCCATCTGTCCGAGGAACTTGCTGTACGCGAGGACTTGCAGCATCTGATGCCGTCGGATGGTAATCATATCGCCGGCGACATCAGACGGGCGTATACCATCCTCATCGTTGAATGGCTTGCCTACATGAAACATCTGAAACAGGATTACCCTTATTTGTTTTCATTCGCCGTGCGGATGAATCCCTTCGATCCGAACGCGTCACCCACCATACCATAGACGAGACGCTTCCTATGCGGCTTATTTCTTGAAATCAACAGCATTGCCTTTGCCCATGGGCTCGACACTCTTTTTCACTATTGCAGTCGAAGTATGCTCCTTTACAAGAAGTACCTGGACTTCACCGATCATCTTCTTCGGGAAACCCTTTTGGTCAGGTTCTTCATACACGAGAAAACCATCTCCTGGTTCAACGCCATC
>Ga0210377_10001575_pt1 | contig 20808 bp, 15 predicted proteins | sample PLM4_65_b1redo_FD_155480 | JGI IMG/M metagenome (GOLD analysis project Ga0210377, IMG submission 155480) | Groundwater sediment microbial communities from an aquifer in East River, Colorado, USA - PLM4_65_b1 redo | ecosystem: Environmental > Terrestrial > Soil > Riparian zone | place: USA: East...
AGGCAGCAAGGGAAGGTCGGTCGCGTGGATCTCGAGCGTAACGCGGCTCTCGCGGGCGACCGCCCACGCGTGCCCAGCCAGACCAAAACCCGTGACGTCGGTGGCCGCCCGCACCCCGAGGCGGAGGGCAGCAGCAGCCGGGATCCGGTTGAGGGTCAACATCGAGCGCGTCGCGGCCTCCACGGCCTCGGCCGGCGCCGTTCCGGCCTTCAGGGCCGTAGCGATCACGCCGGTGCCGAGGGGTTTGGTCAAGACGATCACGTCCCCCGGCCGCGCTCCCGCGTTGGTGAGGATCCGAGCGGGGTCGATGAGGCCGGTCACGGCATAGCCGAACTTGATCTCCGGGTCACGCACCGTGTGACCGCCGAGAAGGGCGCACCCCGCTTCCGTCAACTTGGCCTGCCCCCCGCGGACTATGGCCACGGCCCATTCCATCGGGAAGTCCTTCTCGGGGAACGCCGCGATGGAAAGGGCGGTCAGGGGACGGCCCCCCATGGCGTAGACGTCCGACAGAGCGTTGGCGGCAGCGATGGCGCCGAAGGCTTCGGGATCGTCCACGACCGGGGTGAAGAAGTCGACGGTCTGGACGAGGGCTGTCGCGTCGTCCAGGCGAAAGACCCCCGCGTCGTCGCCCGTGCGGTGGTCCACGAGTATCCGGGGGTCATCGGAAAGGGGCATCCCGCTCAGGACCTGAGCGAGCTCGGACGGGCCGAGCTTGGACGCTCAGCCGGCGCAGGAGACGCGCTCCGTGAGCCTCCGGATCCTCTCGCGGTCGTCGATCACCGCCAGCGCCCTTGTCGTTTCCGATTGTATATATAAGAAAGTATTGTGCCGACCGACGTCAGGAGCGCTCGCTTCCCGACGCCGTCCGCGCGGGAGGCATCGACACCACGGCGGCCTTCGACGCCGCCGACATGTCGCAGTCGCCTTGGAAGAAGGCCCCTTCCTCGATGACCAGCCTGGGGGAGACCACGGTCCCGTGGACCTTGGCCCCCGCGAGGAGCTCGACACGCTGCCGCCCGTGGACGCGCCCCGTGACGGAGCCCTTGATGGAAACGATCGCGCAATCGATGTCCGCCTCGATACGGGCGGTTTCGCCGACGACGAGGGCGTTGTCGGAGACGATCTTCCCCTTCACGTGCCCATCGACTCGGAAGGTGTCGCGGAAACGCAGCTCACCGATGAACTCGGTCCCTTCGTCCATGAATCCGTTCAGGTCCTCGGCGAGGCCTTTGATCTTGATCATGCGCCCCCCTCGGCAGAGCGTAACACGGCCAGGGCCTTCAGGAAGCCCCTCTTCCGCGGGCGGCCCGGAGTAGCAACTCGAAAAGCCGCTGCAGCTCGGCCTCGCTCCCGAAGGCCATACGCAGGACCCCTCCCCTTCCCCGGCGGCTGATCTGGACCCGGGTCCCGAGGGCCGCTCGCAGCCGCTCCTCGGCGGCCCGTGTGTTGGGGTCCTTGCGGCCGGTCCGGGCTCCTCGGGGTGCCCGGAGGAGCGCCACTCTGCGCTCCACCTCGCGGACCGAGAGTCCCTTGCGTGCGGTTTCGCGGGCAAGGACCACCTGATCTTCGGGCCGCTCCAACGCGAGGAGCGCACGGGCGTGGCCCGCGTCGAGACGGCCCGCCTCGAGGAGGTCCCTGACCTCGCGGGGCAGGCGAAGCAGCCGGAGGGCGTTGGCGACGGTGGATCGGTCCAGGCCGACCTTGCGCGCTACCTCCTCGTGGGTCAGGCGGAAGTCCTCGTGCAGCCTGCGGAAGGCCTGTGCCTCCTCCAGCGGCGCCAAGTCCTCCCGCTGAATGTTCTCGACGAGGGCGAGCTCGAGGAGCTGGTCGTCGGCCACGTCACGGACGACGATCGGGACGGTCGGCAGGCCCAACTTCTGGGCGGCGCGGAATCGACGCTCGCCGGCGATGATCTGGAACCGCCCCCCCGTGCGGCGGACCACGATCGGCTGGACCATGCCGCTCTCGCGGATCGAGGCCGCCAGCTCCTCGAGACGCTCCGGAGCGATCGCCCCCCGGGGTTGGAAGGGATTGGGGTCCAGGCTACCCGTCGGGGCCTCGATGGCTTCCCGAACGGAGGCGTCGGGTTCAGTATCGGGCAGGAGCGCCGACAGCCCTTTGCCCAGCGCCTTTCTTTTCATGCGCCATCAGCTCCTTGGCAAGCTCCAGGTAGGCTTCGGCCCCCCGCGACCGGATGTCATAGAGCAGGATCGGCTTGCCGAAGCTCGGTGCTTCGCCGAGCTTGATGTTTCGAGGGATCGTCGTGCTGAAGACTTTCTCCTTGAAGTGCTCCCGAATCTCGCTCATGACCTGCTGTGTCAGGTTCGTGCGCTCGTCCACCATTGTGAGAAGGACTCCTTCGACGCCCAGGCCCGGGTTGAGGGCCCGCTGGACTCTCTTGAGGGTGGCCATCAGCTCCGAGACACCCTCGAGGGCAAAGTACTCGCACTGCAGAGGGACGAGCACCGAGTCGGCCGCCGTCAGGGCGTTGACGGTGAGAAGGCCGAGGCTTGGAGGGCAATCAAGGAAAATGTAGTCGTACTGTGCCAGGACCGGGGCCAATGCCGTCTTGAGCCGCGCCTCGCGAGCGAGCATGGGGACCAGCTCGACCTCGGCCCCTGTCAGGTTACGGTCCGAAGGTGCAAGGGTCAGATGGTCGAGGTCGGTGCCGACGAGAATCTGCTCCAAGGGGATCTGGTCGATGAGAACGTCGTAGACCCCGGGGCGCGGCTCCTTCGTCTTGCGACCGAGCCCGGAGGTGAGGTTGGCTTGCGGATCGGCGTCCACGGCCAAGACGCGGCGCTCGGCGGCCGCCAGGCTAGCGGCCAGGTTGATGGCGGTGGTTGTCTTCCCGACACCCCCCTTCTGGTTCGCGATCGCGATGACCCGGCCCACGCCGGCGGAGGATAGCACAACGTGTTTCACGTGAAACAGGACCGGCGGAAGACGTGAAGCCGGGAATGGGGCAGGTCCCGCTCCTCGGCGACGACAAAGGGGGGCTCGGCCCGCGGCCGACCACCAAAGACCAGGAGCTGACCCGCCTCCTCGACGAGCCTCCCCAGGTCCCCCAGAGGCAGGGCGAGGCCCCGGATCGTGACGTTGCGGGCGGGAGGTCCCGCGTAGGCGTCGTGGCGGAGCCGAAGCACCTCGATGTCGGGCCGCCGGCTGGCGCGTGCGGCCTCGCGGAGGAAGGCCCAGCGCCTCGACCGCGGCTCCAGGAGCGTCGCGGGAAGCTCGGGGCGGAGCAAGGCCAAGACGAGGCCCGGGGAGCCGTTCCCCGATCCCACGTCGAGAAGGGAGCCCAGCTCGAGAAGCGGTCCGGCGGGCACGACCTCCGCCACGAGGGTCTCGACCCGGGCCAGGGGCGTCGAGGCCCCGGTGAGGTTGATCCGCGGGCTCCAGGCAGCCAGGAGATCCAGGTACGCCGCCAACGGGACGGCGATTTCCGCGGTGAGTCCCAGGGCCCGAAGGGCGGGTGCGTGAGCGCCCGTCAACCCCGACCTTCGCCCGCCGGGGCGACGGTCACACGCCGGTCAGCCCCTTCGCCCACGCTGTAGGTCTTGACTCCCGGTTCCGCTGCGAGAGCGAGGTGGACGACGCGGCGTTCGTAGGCGTTCAGGGGTTCGGTCGCCCGGGGTACCCCGTCGCCGCGCACGGCTGCCGCCATCTCGAGCGCGCGGTGCCGAAGCGCCGCCTCCCGTTGCTCTCGGTAACCTTCGCAATCGAGCGAGAGGCGGCGCGGCGCCACGAAGCGACCGTACATCCGCTGCAGCAAGTGCTCGACGGCCTGGAGCACCGCGGCGTCCGTCTCGAGAAAGAAGTCGCGGTCGGGCCCGGTCACGACGACCCGAAGGGCGGCTTCCCCGTCTTCGACCTCGGTCGAGACGTCGAGGCCCGCCTCCTCGGCGATCATCCGGATCGCGCGGCGAACGCCCGTGACGGGATCGCGGCGGGCTTGCGTTTCGGTCGGGCCGGCCGTCGTCGCCGGCCGGTCGACCAGGACGGCAATCCTCGCTGGAGACGCACCGATTCCCAGAGCAGCGGGCCGACCCGGATCCAGGACGACGTAGCGGAGCGTCTCCACGCGGACACCCAGGGCGTGGCCGGCCGCCGCGACGGCTTCGGTCACGTCGCGGCCGGAGAAGACCGGGTCCGTCACCGCCGCCGGCGCTCCTTCTTCCCTTCATCCGCATCCTTCCCCCGGATGAGCCGGAGGGTCACCCCCTGCTGGAGGATGGAGCAGACGTTGGACGCCAGCCAGTAGAGGTTCAGTCCGGCGGGAGCGGCGAAGAACATCACGGTGAAGACGATCGGCATGATCGTCATGATGCGCTGCTGGGCCGGGTCCATGGTCGACGGCGTCAGGCGCTGCATGGTGAACATCGAGACCCCCATGAGCAGCGGCGTGAGAAACAGCGGGTCGCGGTGGCTCAGGTCGGGGATCCAGAGGAACGGCGAGCCGCGGAGCTGGATCGAAACATCGAGTACCCGGTAGAAGGCGATCAGGAACGGCATCGTGAGGAGAATGGGCAGGCAGCCCACGGTCATCTGGGTCCCCATGCTCATTCCGTGGCGTTCGTAGAGGGCGGCCACCTCCTTTTGCATCTCCTGACGCTTGGGGTCGAGAGCCGGAACCTTCCGGTAGCGCTCCTGGATCACTTTCATCTCGGGGGCCAGCTTCGCCATCTTCATGCCGTTGGCGATGCTGTAGTGACGGAGCGGGGCCATGGCGAGGTTGATGAGCACCGTGAGGGCGACGATGGACCAGCCGTAGTTCCCGACGTGCTCGTGGACCCAGGAGAGCAGCCGCATCAACACGACCACTATGGGCCCGATCCAATCTCCCACGGGCACCACGCTCGCAAGGGAATGGCCGAGGCCTCCGAGGACCTGATAGTCCTTGGGCCCCACGTACAAGAGGGCGACGGCGTCCGCCGACGGGAGGGTCACGGCGGCCTGGGGTGTGGTTTGCGGCGCGGCGCCGGGCCCGGGCAGAGACACGCCGCGGATCTCGGCCTGGCTCCCGGTGGGGGGCGGGACGAACAGCGCCGCGAAGTAGTGGCTCTCGACCCCGACCCACCGCACGTCCCCGAGTATCCGGCTCGCCCCGATCTTGGCGGCCGGGAAGCGCTCGACACCGGAGGCCAGGAGGGCCACCGCCTGGGGCGGCTGATACCCCTGCACCTCCTTCTCCGCGGGGGTGGGGTTTCCAACCCCAGGGCCCCAGAGGATCCGGAGCGGCAGCGGTTGGCCATCTCGGATCACCTCGGCCGAGATCGAGACGAGGTAGCCCCTGGGCTCGAAGCGAAAGACCTTCCGCGCCAGAAAACTCGTCTCGACGAACTCGAAGGCAAGGGTCTGTTCCCCGCCTCCGGTCACGACGAGCGTGTCGGTGGACGATCGAAACAGCGCTTCTCGCAGGCGCTCGTCGACGCCCTTGTCGCCCGTCTCCAGGTCCAGCGGTCGTGGTCCCCCCACGACGCTCTCGACCATCTCCTCTGGGCGTCCACGAGCGTCGGTGAACCGAGTCAGCCGCCAGGAAACGAGCCGCGCGCCACGGTTCGTGAAAGCCGCCGTGATGTCCGGGCCCTGAACCTCGACGCGGCGTTCCTGGTCGTCGGACACCAGAGCCGATGGCGCGGGCGGTTCGGGCTGTCGCGGCTCCAAAGGCGCGGAGGCTGCGGGCCGGGGAGCCGCGGGCGAAGGTGAGGGACTCGCCCGGGGTGTCGGGCGCGGCGGGACGAGAAGCTGATACGCCGTCAGGACGAGAAGCGAGAGCGCGACGGCGAGAAGCAGGCGACGTTCTTCCATGGGGTCTCTTTCTACGGGACCGGGTCCGGCCCTCCGGGCCGGAAGGGATGGCAACGCAGGACACGTGCGAGCGCGAGCCTCGAGCCTCGAGACGCCCCGTAGCGTCTGATCGCCTCCTCGGCGTAGACGCTGCAACTCGGCACAAAGCGACAGTGCCCGCCAAGAATGGGAGCGAGCGTCAATCGGTATCCCTCAATCAGCAGCAGGAGGGATCGCGCCACGACCCGGCTTTCGGGACGCCAGCCGTCTGAGGCGCTGTCGAAACTCACGCTCCACTTCCTCCCGAGTCCGGCCGGCGATGTCGGGCTTGGCCGAGAGCACGATGTCGACGCCGTGGGGGCTCCTGTTTCGCCTGAAGCTCTCCCGCAAGAGACGCTTCGCCCGGTTCCGCTCAACCGCTCCCCCGACGCGTCGACTCACGGCGAGGCCAAGGCGATCATGGCCCTGATCGTTCTCGGTGGCAATCATGAGGAAGAGCGGACCGTCGAAGCGAACCCCTCGTCGGAATACTCGCCGGAACTCCGCCGTGGAAACGAGCCGGTGGTCTCGTGGGAGCCGGGCCTGGCAACCCCCGGCCGCCAAGATGGGTCAGGCCCCCAGCCGCTTCCGGCCCTTCTGGCGACGCCTCTTCAAAACGAGGCGTCCCCCTTTGCTCCTCATTCTGACCAGGAACCCGTGGGTCCTCTTGCGTTTCCGGTTGTTCGGCTGGAACGTCCGTTTCATCGCTGGATCTCCCTCTACCGGATAAAGAAGCTAGTTTAAGAAAGGCCCCGCATTGTTGTCAAACGAGGCCACGCTGGAGCGAATCCTGACCTTGTCTCCGTTGGGCCGGCTATGATAGCGTAGCGCAGTCGAGACAACGACTCCTCCACCATGAGTCCGTGAGGTTTTGGGGCCGCTTTTCCACAAGTGTTGAAATCTCTGTGCAAAAACGATGTCGGGCGGGGTTCTATGCGGCCCCGGAAGCCCCGCTGTCTGTTATCTATTTTAAATTCAGTTACTTATAGGGATTTAGCCTCATCCTGGCGGATTCACGAGCCTTGCTGGTCGCAGTTGCCCTTCACGCTCCCGCGATGAATCTCTGGGATCAGGTCCTCGACCGCATCGAACGGAAGCTGAATCGCCATAGTTTTGCGACCTGGTTCCGCCCGACGACGTACATGGATCTGCAGGGTTCCACTCTTCTGGTCCGCGTGCCCAATACCCAGTTCAGGGAGTGGTTGGCGAAGAACTATCAAGGGGTGATCGGTGAGGCTCTCGAAGAGCTCGAAAGACCAGGTGTTGTCGTTTCCTTCGAGGCGGAGCCTGAGCCGGCGGGTCCGCCGGACTCTCTAGCCGCTCCCGACCCCGTAGTCCCGCTCTCCCCTTCGCTGAATCCGAAGTACACCTTCGAGAGTTTCGTGGTTGGCGCATCCAACCAATTCGCGCATGCCGCGGCTCGAGCGGTAGCCGAGATCCCCTCCAAGTCCTACAACCCTCTCTTCCTCTATGGCGGCGTCGGGCTGGGCAAGACCCACCTCATGCATGCCATCGGTCACTACATCCACGCCCGTAACCGCCATTTGAACCTGGTCTACATCTCCACCGATCGCTTCATCAACGAGATGATCAATGCCATTCGCTTCGACCGCCTCCCGGCGTTCCGCCAGAAGTATCGCGCCATCGACGTACTCCTGGTCGATGACATCCAGTTCATAGCCGGAAAGGACCGCACCCAGGAAGAGTTCTTCCATATCTTCAACGCGCTCCACGACTCGCAGAAACAAATCGTGATATCGAGCGACTGCCCCCCGCGACAAATCCCGACCATTGAAGAACGGCTCCACAGCCGCTTCGAGTGGGGCCTCATCGCCGACATTCAGCTCCCCGACATCGAAACCAAGGTCGCAATCCTCCGCAAGAAGGCCGAAGCCGAGCGCGTGGAGCTACCCGAGAACGTCGCGCTCTTCATCGCGAGCAAGGTCCGCACGAACATCCGCGAACTCGAGGGAAGCCTGATCCGCCTCATCGCTTTCGCCAGCCTGACTGGTCGCGACATCGACATCAGCCTCACGCAGGACATCCTCCGCGACCTAATCCATACCGAGGACAAGCCCATCACCATCGAGATGATCCAAAAGTTCGTGGCAGACCACTACAACGTGAAGCTCACCGAACTCAAGGCCAAGAACAACTCGAAGGCCATAGCCGTACCGCGACAGATCGCCATGTACCTCACCAAGACACTCACGCGCGCATCTCTTCCCGAGATCGGCAAGGGATTCGGGGGCAAGCATCACTCCACGGTCATTCATTCCGTTCGCAAGATCGATGGCCTGCGCAAGCGAGACCCCGACTTCGACAGGCTTATCAACAGCTTTGTCCAGGCGTTCCGATGAACTTCCGGCCTTTTTCCACCATTCGACCCCGACCGACGCCTGCGCCCACTCCGCTACTCCACGCAGATCCGCCGGATCCCTTGCGCATCGTTGCCCTCATGGATCGATCCACGCACAACATAACCTGCTTGTATTCAGAGACCTGTACGTATTTCCTCTCTTTTCACACTCCTTCTCAAACATCCGTAATGAGACCTCTATGGTGAGAGAGACCGAAAGGTAAGAGGATCATGGACATCGTCGTCCGGAAGAATGACCTACTGAAAGAGCTCCAGCTCGTACAGGGGATCGTGGAGAGAAAGAACTCCATACCGATTCTCTCGAACGTGCTCGTGGAGGCTCATGACGGGCGGCTGCACATCGCGGCCACGGATCTCGACGTCTCGCTTCGATGTGGTTGCGCGGCCCAGGTGACGTCGCCGGGTGCCATCACACTGGCCGCCAAGAAGCTCTACGAGATCGTGCGGTCGCTCCCCGAGAGCGATGTTCACTTCCGTGTTCAACCGGATTCCTGGACGGTCATCGACTGCGAGCGCGTGACCTTCAAGATGGCGGGTCTTCCCCGAGAAGACTTTCCGTCGCTTCCGGAGGCGAAGGGGGGTCGCGGCGTCGAGCTTCCGGGTGACGTCTTGCGAGATCTGATCACCCGGACGGCGTTCGCGATTACCGCCGAGGACGCTCGTTACTACCTCGCTGGTGCGCTGCTCATTCTCGACAGGGACGCTATCTCGATGGTCGCGACGGACGGCCATCGTCTCTCCTACGCTTCGCGGAAGGTCTCGCTCAAACTCGCGGAGCCTGAACGGATCCTCGTTCCGCGAAAGGCAATCCAGGAGCTCGCTCGTCTTCTCGAGACCGAGAATACGGCCAGCTTCCAGCAGGTCGACAACCACCTTCTCTTCATCGTCGGTGATCGCACTCTCGCTTCCAAGACGATCGAGGGTCAGTTCCCGGCCTTCGAAAAGGTCGTCGCCTTCACCGGGGACAAGAGCGTGTCCATTGGCCGCGAGACACTCGCCACCGCAATCCGCCGCGTCAGCCTCCTTTCCTCGGAGCGCAGCCGCGCCGTGAAGCTCGCCCTGGCGACTGGGCGAGTGGACCTCGCTGCCTCCTCGCCGGACCTCGGCGAGGCACGCGAATCCCTCCCCGTGCAGTACGACGGCGCGTCGGTGGAAATCGGTTTCAATGCCCAGTATCTGCTCGATTTCCTCGCTGCCGCTGGAACCGACGACGTCCTCATCGAGCTCAAAGACCACGAGAGTCAGGGGATGCTCAAGCCGGCCGCGAGCAAGGACGCCGCAGCGACCGACTATCGCTACGTGGTCATGCCGATGCGGCTCTAGAGTGAACGCGGATTGACGCGGTGCGCCTAGGACGGCTGCAGGTGCGTGATCTCAGGAACATCCGCGAGGCTGAGCTGGATTTGGGCCCGGGTTTGAATATCTTCGTCGGGCGCAACGCACAGGGGAAGACGTCCCTCCTGGAGGCGGTCGGCCTCCTCGCGCGAGGGCGTTCCTTCCGAACCGATGAGACCCGCACCCTCATCCGCCGGGGCTCCCCGTGCCTCCGGGCAAGGGGTCGCACCCTGAACGGCAGTGGGCAGACCTCTCTGGAGATCGAGGTCGCCAACGATCGCCGCCGGCTCTTCGTCAACGAGCGGGAGGTCGCGCCGCGAGCGTACCTGGGTCGCCTGGACGTCGTGGTCTATGCGACCGAGCGTCTTCGGGTCGTGCGTGGCTCGATGCGGGAACGCCGTCTCTTCATCGACAGGAGTGCCGGGACCCTCTTCCCGGCGTACCGGCAACTCGCCCGCGACTACGAGCAGGTGGTCCGGCAGCGGAATGCTGCCCTGGAAGCCGGCAGCTCGGGCCTCGAAGCCTGGGACGAGCGGCTCGTGGTCGTGGGTGGCGAACTCCGTCAGCGGCGCGGGCAGTACATCCGGCGCCTTCGCACCGCACTCCGCGACGGCTACCGCGTCACCGGAGAGTCCTACGACATCACGACACGGCCCGATGCGGGGTCCGCCGGCGAGGCCGCGGCACAGGATGTTCTGCGAAACGAGCTCCTGGAGCGCGCCCGCGACGAACGCCGCCTGAGACGCAGCCTCGTGGGCCCACATCGCGATCCCATCGATCTTCTCATCGACGGCATCGATGCCTCGATGTCCGCCTCCGCCGGCCAGGCTCGCAGTCTGCTGCTGGCCCTGACCCTCGCGACCCGCGACGTCTTTCGCCAGGAAACCGGGAGCGTTCCCGTCGCACTTCTCGATGACCTCGATTCGGAGCTGGACGACGAGAGAGCCGGCGCACTCTGCCGAGAAATAGCGAGCCACGGCCAGGCCCTCGTCACCACCGCCCACCCCGCCTGGGCCCGTTACGTCGCGGAGTGGGGATGCACATTCCACGTTGCCGACGGACACTTTGCCCCGGCTTCATGATGGAGCCCCCAGGGAGAGCATGAACGACCCGACGAAGACGGAAGAAGAGACCTCGGCCGCCTACGGCGCCGAAGCCATCCGCGTCTTGGAGGGGCTCGAAGCCGTCCGCGTGCGGCCAGCGATGTACATCGGCTCCACCAGCGAATCGGGCCTCCACCACCTCGTTTACGAGGTCGTCGACAACTCCGTTGACGAGGCCCTCGCGGGGTTCTGCTCCGAGGTCAACGTCTTCATTCACATCGACAATTCGGTGACCGTCGTCGACAACGGTCGGGGCATCCCAGTGGGCCCGCATCCGACGGTCCCGGGCATGGACGCCGCCGAGGTCGTGCTCACGAAACTCCATGCCGGAGGCAAGTTCGACAAGAAGTCCTACAAGGTCTCCGGCGGCCTCCACGGCGTCGGCGTCTCCGTCGTCAACGCCCTCTCCGAGGCCCTCGAGGTGGAGATCTGGCGCGACCGCAAGGTCTACCGCCAGTCGTACGGCCGTGGCGTCCCCCAGGGGCCTCTCGAGAACACCGGCATCACGGACCGGCGCGGGACCAAGATCACCTTCAAGCCCGACGGCACGATCTTCGAGACCACGACCTTCAGCTTCGACACCCTGTCCCAGCGGCTCCGTGAGCTCTCGTTCCTGAACCGCGGCATCCTGATCACCCTCGAAGACGAGCGCGACGGCAAGAAGCACCGCTTTCAATACGAGGGTGGGATCGCTTCCTTCGTGGAGCACCTGAACCGCAACAAGGAGACCCTCCACCCGAAACCGATCATGATCGAGGGCACGCGGGAGGGAGTCAACGCCGAGATCGCCCTCCAGTGGAACGACGGTTACGCAGAGAACATCTACTCCTTCGCGAACAACATCAACACCCACGACGGCGGGACCCACCTCGTGGGTTTCAAGAGCGCTCTCACCCGGACCCTCAACACCTACGCCACCTCTTCAGGTCTCGCGAAAGACATACAGGACCAGCTCCAGGGCGAGGACACCCGCGAGGGGCTCTGCGCGGTCATCAGCATCAAGGTTCCCAACCCGCAGTTCGAGGGGCAGACGAAGGGCAAGCTGGGCAACTCGGAGGTCAAGGGTATCGTCGAGAGCCTCGTCAACGAGAAGCTCGGCGCTTGTCTTGAAGAGAACCCGCCCTTGGCGAAACGGATCGTCTTCAAGGTCCTCGAGGCGGCGCGGGCTCGCGAGGCGGCCCGAAAGGCCCGGGACCTCACCCGGCGGAAGGGCGCCCTCGACGGCGCCGGGCTTCCCGGGAAGCTGGCCGAGTGCCAGGAGCGCAACCCCGAGCTGTGCGAGCTGTATCTCGTCGAAGGCGATTCCGCCGGTGGCTCGGCGAAACAGGGGCGCGACCGCAAGTTCCAGGCCATTCTCCCGCTCCGCGGCAAGATCCTGAACGTCGAGAAAGCCCGCCTCGACAAGACCCTGGCCTCGGAGGAGATCCGCAACATCATCACCGCGCTGGGCACCGGTGTCGGCGCCGACGATTTCGACGTGACCAAGCTCCGCTACCATCGGATCATCATCATGTGCGACGCCGACGTCGACGGCAGCCACATCCGTACCCTTCTGCTGACGTTCTTCTACCGTCAGATGAAGGAGCTCATCGAACGAGGCCATCTCTACATCGCCCAGCCACCCCTGTACAAGGCGAAGGTTGGGAAGTCCGAGCGCTACCTGAAGGACGACCACGAGCTCAACGCCTTCCTGATGGAGCGGGCGGTCGAGAAACGCAAGGTCCGCCTGGCCAATGGCCACGAGATCGAGGGCCCGCGCCTCGTGCGGCTCCTGGACCGCTTGGTGGGCTACTCCAGGCTTCTGACCATGGTCGAGAAGAAGGGCACGCCGCGCACCCTGGTGGAGCTCCTGCTGAAGGGGCGGATCAAGGATGCCGAGTCCTTCACCGACAAGGCCCAGCTACAGGACCTGATCAAGCCGTTGCGTGGAGCCGGGGCCGACGTGGTGCTGGAGAAAGACGAGGAGCACGGCGTATTCGAGATCGTCCTCCAGCTGGGGACCAACGGCCAGACGCGCGAGGCCCGCGTGGGTGATGGCTTCGTCTCGTCGGCGGAGTACAAGGCTCTTTACTCCGCCTACGAAGAGCTACGTGAGCTGGATCAGCCGCCCCTCGCGGTCGTGGACGGCGGCGAGACCGCTGTCGACGGCCGGGACGCGCTCTTGAACCTGTTCCTCGCCGAGGGCCAGCGCGGAGTCTCCATTCAGCGGTACAAGGGCCTGGGCGAGATGAACGCCGAACAGCTCTGGGAGTCCACCATGGACCCCGTCACCCGCCGGCTCCTACAGGTGCGTCTCGAAGACGACGAGGTGGCCGAGAACATCTTCACGACGCTCATGGGCGACGCGGTTGAGCCGCGGCGCCTTTTCATCGAGGAGAACGCCCTCAACGTCAGAAACCTCGACATTTGAACGAGCCCAGTCTCATTCTCCAGGTCTCCGCAGTGAACCCTAGGAACCATGGACCAGCCGCCCGATAGCCCGATCGCCGCTCAGAAGATTCCCGTCAATATCGCGGACGAGATGCGCCAGTCCTACATGGACTACGCGATGTCCGTCATCATCGGCCGCGCACTGCCCGACGTCCGTGACGGCCTCAAGCCCGCCAACCGCCGCGTGCTCTTCGGCATGCACGAGATGGGCCTCCAGCCCGGCCGGGCATACAAGAAGAGCGCGCGCGTGGCTGGCGACGTGATGGGCAAGTACCACCCTCACGGCGAAGGAGCCATCTACGACACCCTGGTTCGCATGGCCCAGGGCTGGAACATGCGCGCCCCTCTCGTGGACGGCCAGGGGAACTTCGGCTCCGTGGACGGCGACCCCCCAGCGGCCATGCGGTACACCGAGGCCCGCCTCACCCGGCTCGGTGCTTCGATGATGGCGGACATCGACAAAGAGACCGTCGATTTCCAACCGACGTACGACAACGAATCCAGGGAACCCACGGTCCTCCCCACGGTCCTCCCCAACCTGCTCGTGAACGGCGCCGAAGGCATCGCCGTCGGCATGGCCACCAAGGCCCCGCCCCACAACCTCGGTGAGGTCGTCGAAGCCCTGGCCTTCCTTCTCGAAAACCAGGACCTCACGCCCGACGAGCGCCTCGAGGGCGTCATGGAGCGGATCCCCGGCCCCGATTTCCCCACCGCAGGCCTGATCCTGGGCCGGCAGGGAATCCGGCAAGCATATCGGACCGGCCGGGGCTCCATCGTGATGAGGGCCCGCGCCGAGGTCGAGTTCAACAAGAAGCGAGACCGTGAATCGATCGTCGTCACCGAAATCCCATACCAGGTCAACAAGGCACGACTCATCGAGAAGATCGCCGAACTGGTGCGGGACAAGCGTATCGAGGGGATCGCCGACGTCCGCGACGAGAGTGACCGTGAGGGGATGCGGATCGTGATCGACGCGAAAAGAGGCGAGTCCTGCCAGGTGATCCTCAACAACCTCTACAAGCACACGCCTCTCCAGGACAGCTTCGGAATCATCTTCCTGGCGATCGTCGACCAGCGCCCGCGGGTCTTGAACCTCCTCGAGGCTTGTGAGCTCTTCCTGGAGTTCCGGCGTGAGGTTGTCCGGCGTCGGGCTGCCTTCGAGCTGCGCAGGGCCGAGGAGCGCGCCCACGTCCTGGAGGGCTACGTCATCGCCCTCGATCACCTCGACCAGGTGATTGCCCTGATTCGTGGCTCGAAGGCGCCGCCTGAGGCCAAGGCCGGCCTCGTGGCCCGTTTTGGGATGACAGAGATCCAGGCCGACGAAGTCCTGAAGCTGCAACTACAGCGACTGACGGGCCTCGAGCGCCAGAAGATCGTCGACGAGCTGCAGGAGCTGCGGGCGCTGATCGGGGACCTCAAGGACATCCTAGCCAAGCCGCAACGGATAGACCGCATCGTGGCCGACGAGCTCAGGAAGCTGCGGGAGGAGCACGCCGACCCACGCCGCACCGAGATAATGGAAGCCGTCGACGAGATCACGGTGGAGGACATGATCGCCGACGAAGACGTGGCGATCTCCATCACCCATGGCGGCTACATCAAGCGTACTTCGATTGCGACCTACCGAAGCCAGAAGCGCGGCGGACGAGGGCGGATGGGGATGCGCACGAAGGACGAGGACTTCGTCGCGAACCTCTTCATCGCTTCGACGCACTCCTACATCCTCATCTTCACTGACCGTGGCCGCGTCTACTGGCTGAAGGTGCACGAGATCCCCGAGGTGGGTCCCCAGGGGAAGGGCAAGTCCGTTGCGAACCTCGTCAGCCTCCAGGGGGGCGAGAAGATCGCCGCCTTCTGCTCGGTCCGGGCTTTCGATGGCGGCGGCTACGTGCTCCTCGCCACCCGGAAGGGGATCGTCAAGAAGACGGAGCTCCTCGCCTTCTCCAACCCACGTTCGGGCGGCATCATCGCCCTCGGCGTCGAGGACGATGACGCCCTCATCGATGCGGTGCTGACGTCGGGCAAGAACGAGATCCTCCTCGGCACCCAGGGTGGCATGGCGATCCACTTCAGCGAAGAGGACGTGAGGCCCATGGGGCGCACGGCCTACGGCGTGAAGGGCATCAAGATCGACCAGGGGGACCGGGTCGTCGCCCTCGAGGTGGTCGACTCGACCGGCACGGTGCTCACCGTGACTGAAAACGGCTACGGGAAGCGCACGGCCATAGACGAGTACCGCATCCAGAGCCGCGGCGGCAAAGGGCTGATCAACATCAAGACCGCGGGTCGAAACGGGCGCGTCGTGGGCGTGAAGTTCCTTCGGGGGGATGAGGGCGTGATGCTCATCACGGGAAAGGGTATGATCATCCGCCTGAACACTGCGGACATCTCGACCATCGGGCGGAACACCCAGGGGGTCCGACTGATCCAGCTGGAGGAAGGCGACCAGCTGGTTTCGGTGGCCCGCCTTGCCGAGCGAGAGGAAGGCGAGGAGCCGGGTGCGCCGTCCGATGCCGGGGACTCTGGAAAATGAAGGAGGACGGAATGAGCGATCGTGGGGCCCTTGGGATCATCGTCGCCCTGGCCGTCGCTGGATTGAGCGTCGCCTGTGGCCACCCGGAACAACGGGTAGTGGACCAGTACTTCAACGCCGTCAACGCGCAGGACAACCAGACCCTCGCCAGCTTCGCTGCCGTGAAGTTCGCCAAGAAGGTCGACAGGTGGAAGATCGTGAGCACCACCGAGGAGCAGCGCACCCCGGCCCAGCTCCCCAGCCTGGTGGCAAAGGTGACCGAACTCGACTTGGCCTTCGCGGACAACAAGAAGGCCTATCTGGGCTACTTCAACGCGAACCCGAAGGAAGTGAGCACGGTTCAGGACCTGCTCAAGAAGGAGAACGCCAAGATCCCCCCCAACCTCCAGACCTACGCCGCCGAATGGCAGAAATTCACGCAAAAGGAGCGAGAGCTCAAGAAGAGCCTGGCCGAGGCCAAGGACGCCGTCGAGCGAGAGAAGCACAACGTGAGCCTCTCCCTCGGCAACCTCGAGGACATCGAGACCCTGACCGGCGAGATGGTCACGAAGACCGTCGAACTGGTCCTCACCATCGCCGGAGAGCCGAAGGGCTACGTGATGGGACTGCGGAAGTACGACATGCAGGGCACGGGCGTTGCCCGCGTCGTCAGCCGGTGGGTCATCTCTTCCCTGGAAGAACGATAACGGCTCAGGCCGGCTCGAGGCCCGCGTACCGTGCCACCAGCCTCTTGGCCCCGATCCCCGCGAAGGAGACCGTGACCTTGAGGTCGTCGCCGCTCCCGTCGCTGCGGAGGACCGTTCCGACGCCAAAGAGGGGATGGCGGACGCGGGCCCCCGGCCGGAACTCACGCGGGGATCCCCCCTCAGCCGCGGCGGGCCGGGACGATGCCCGGGGCGCGTCGGCCGTGCTTCGACCGACCGGCGGCGCCCGTCGAGTCTCTCCCGTGATCGCCAGTTCGCCCCTGGGGATCTCGAGGAGAAACCGACTCGGCTCCGAGAGCCGCCTCTGGCCGAAGACCATGCGGCTGGCCGCCCAGGTCAGGTGGAGGTGCTTCATCGCACGGGTCATCCCCACGTAGCAAAGGCGCCGCTCCTCTTCCAGGGCGTCTCGCGTCTCCCCCGCCGTGCTCCGTGAATGGGGTAGCAGACCCTCCTCCAGCCCCGCCAGGAAGACCGACTCGAACTCCAACCCCTTGGCCGAGTGGAGCGTCATGAGAACCACCGGGGCGTCGCCCCGCGCCTGGTCGATGTCCGAGAGCAGCGAGACGGAGTCGAGGAAGCCCGGCAGGGAGGGTTCGTCCTCCCGCGCCTCGTAGGCCGCCGCGGCCGAAAGGAGCTCGGCGAGGTTCCCGAGACGGTCCTCGGCCTCGTGGGAATCCTCGGCGGCAAGCATCGCCGAGTACCCGGTGGACGCCAGCGTCCGCTCCACCAGGGTCTTGAGGGTGAGGGCCTCGGCTGCCGCGCGGAGCGAATCCATCATCTCCCGAAAGTGGGCGAGGGGCTGGGTCGCCCGGGCCGGGAGGAGCGCTTCGTCTACGGCGGCGCCCAGGGCTTCTGAAAGGGCGACCCCCCGGGCGGCCGCCAGCCGCTCCAACTCCCCCACGGTCCGCGAGCCGATTCCCCGGGGCGGCACGTTGAGCACTCGCCGCAGCGCCACCGGTTCGCGCGGGTTCACGATGAGCCGGAGGTAGGCCAGGATGTCCTTCACCTCCCGCCGCTCGTAGAAACCCACGCCGCCAACCACGACGTATGGAATCCGGTGGCGGAGGAGTGACTCCTCGAAGAGCCGGCTCTGGGCGTTCATCCGATAGAGCACGGCCGCGCGCCCGCGCCCTCCTTCGGTCGCGATGTGGTCCACGACCCACGCCGCTTCCTCGAACTCGTCAGCCGCCTGGTGAAGGCGCACCGCCTCGCCCGCAGCCTGGACGGCCCGCAGCGCCTTCCCGATCCGGCGCCGGTTGTGGGCCACGAGGCCCGAAGCCACGTCGAGGATGGCCTGGGTTGATCGGTAGTTCTCCTCGAGGCGTAGGATCCGCGCGCCGGGGAAGTCTCTTTCGAAGTCGAGGATGTTCCCGATGTTGGCGCCGCGCCACGAGTAGATTGCCTGGTCCTCGTCCCCTACGACGGTCACGTTGCCACCGTGCCCGGCCAGAAGGCGCACGATCTCGTACTGGGCGCGGTTCGTGTCCTGATACTCGTCGACCAGCACGTAGCGGAACCGCTGTCTGTAGCCGTCGCGCACGGCTGTGCTCTTTTCCAGGAGCGTGACGGTTCGGAGAAGGAGGTCGTCGAAGTCGAGGGCCTGGGCCGACTCGAGGGCGCGGGCGTAGCGCTCGGCGATGCGAGCGAAGGTCTGTGCGGCGATGCTGTCGGACTCCGCTTCCGCGGGGTCCCGTCCCGAGTTCTTCTGCGCAGAGATCCAAGACAGGACTCGACGCGGCGGGTGCAGCTTCTCGGAGAGGTCGAGACCGCGAAGGGCGGCGCGTACCGCCGAGAGCTGGTCGTCCTCATCGTAGATCACGAAACCGCGGGTGAGTCCTGCGGCCTCGGCGTGGCGTCGCAGGACCCGTACGCAGAAGCTGTGGAATGTCGCGATCCAGCTTGGGGCACCTTGCCCCCCGAGAAGCGCCTCGACCCGGGCTCGCATCTCGGCCGCGGCCTTGTTCGTGAAGGTCATGGCCAGGATGGCCTCGGGCGGCACGCCCCTTTCGAGAACGAGATGGGCCATGCGGTGGGCGATGACTCGGGTCTTCCCGCTCCCCGCCCCCGCCAGGACGAGGACGGGCCCCTCGGTGGCGAGCACGGCCAGCCGCTGCTGCTGGTTCAACCCCTCGAGGAGGGGTGAGACCGCTACCAAGCCGGCGTCACTCCACGGTGACGGACTTCGCGAGGTTCCGTGGCTGGTCAACGTCGCGCCCGGCGTTCACGGCCACGTGGTACGCGAGGAGCTGGAGCGGCACGACGAGGAGGAGCGGGGACCAGATCTCGTCGGTGACGGGCACCTCGAGGATCGCGTCGTCGCCGTCCAGCACCCGCTTCGCGTCGCTGTCGCCGGCCGAGACCACGGCGATGACCCTCCCACCGCGCGCCTTCACCTCCTGGACGTTCGACAACATCTTGTCGTACACGTGCCCCTTGGGACAGAGAGCCACCACCGGCACCTGGTCGTCGATCAGGGCGATGGGGCCGTGCTTCATCTCTCCGGCCGGATAACCCTCGGCGTGGACGTAGGAGATCTCCTTGAGCTTCAGCGCGCCCTCGAGGGCAATCGGGTAGTTGATGCCGCGCCCCAGGTAGAGGAAGTCCCGGGCCTTCATCAGTGTCCGCGAGAGCGCCACGACGGCCTTCTCGCAGTCGAGGGTCTGCTCCATCAGGTGGGGGAGCCGGGCGAGGCTCTCGAGGAGGCCGCGGCACGCGTCGGCCGACAGGGTTCCCCGGAGCCGGCCGAGATGCAGGGCGAGGAGAGCGAGTGCCACCACCTGTGAGGTGAATGCTTTCGTGGAAGCGACGCCGATCTCCGGCCCTGCGTGAGTCAGGAGCGTCCCCGCCGCCTCCCGGGTCAACATGGATCCCTGCACGTTGCAGACGGCGATCGGGAGCGCGCCGCGCCGTTTCGCCTCGCGGAAGGCCGCCAGGGTATCGGCGGTCTCGCCGCTCTGGCTGATGGCCACGGCCAGGGTCCCTGGGCCCACGAGCGGCGTGCGATACCGGAACTCGCTCCCGTAGTCCACCTCTGCCGGGATCCCCGCCAGCTGCTCCAGGAAGAACTTCCCCACGAGGGCCGCGTGCCAGCTCGTCCCGCAGGCGATCAGCATGACCCGCTGGGCGCCCTTCAACCCCCAGAAGGCGGGCCCCAACTCCTGAAGGAACACGTCCCCCTCGTCGAGGCCGATCCGGCCAAGGAGGGTGTCGCGAACGGCCCGCGGTTGCTCGTGGATCTCCTTGAGCATGAAGTGGCGGTAACCGCCCTTCTCGGCCTGGACCGGGTCCCAGGCGATCCGCTGTGGCGCCCGCGTGACCTCTTTCCCGGAGGCGTCGCGGATCGTGGTCGAGTCCGGAGTGACCGTGACGATCTCACCGTCCTCGAGGAAGAGGAAGTCGCGGGTGTAGGCGAGGAGCGCCGGCAGGTCCGAGGCCAGGAAGCGCTCGCCGTCGCCAAGGCCCACGACGAGGGGTGGGCCGAGGCGCGCCCCGACCAGACGCTGGGGCTCGTCCTTGTGGAGGAGGACCAGGGCATAGATCCCCTCCAGTTCGGCCACGGCCTTCCGGACGGCCTCTTCGAGGGATCCCGCGTAGTGGTGGGAGACGAGGTGGGCGACGACCTCGGTGTCGGTCTGGGTCACGAAAGTGTGTCCGGCGGCCTGGAGCTTGGCCTTCAACGCGAGATAGTTCTCGATGATGCCGTTGTGGACCACCACGATGTGGCCTTGGGTGTCCTGGTGAGGGTGGGCGTTCTCCTCGGTCGGCCGCCCGTGGGTGGCCCACCGTGTGTGCCCGACGCCGTACTCCCCGACCAGGGGGTCACGCTCGAGGCTCTCCTCGAGGTTCTTGAGCTTTCCCGGTGCCCGTCGGCGCATCAGCTCGCCGTGGTGCACCACGGCGATGCCCGCCGAATCGTAGCCCCTGTACTCCAGCCGTCGAAGTCCCTGGATGATGACGGGGACGGCGTCCCGAGATCCGACGTATCCCACGATACCGCACATTTCAGCCTGCCTCCGTCGGAGGGAGATTCATGAGTGCTTGGGTTCCGTTCCGGCGCGCTTCGCTCGGCGCGCGGCGGCCCACCCTTCCTTGACCACCTGGCGCGCCCGGCCGATGGCTAGCGCGTCGGGCGGCACGTCCTCCGTGATGGCGCTGCCGGCGGCTACGTAGGCGCCTTCCCCCACCGTGACGGGGGCTACCAGCGTCGTATCGCTGCCGATGAAAGCTCCGGCCCCGATGCGCGTGGGATGCTTGTGGACGCCGTCGTAGTTGCAGGTGATGGTTCCCGCGCCCACGTTCACCGAGGGGCCGATGGTGGCATCGCCGAGATAGGAGAGGTGCGGGGCCTTGGAGCCCTCTCCCAGATGGGTCTTCTTCAGCTCGACGAAGTTGCCCACTTTCGCCCGCGGGCCGATGACCGTCTCGGGTCGAATGTGGGCGAAAGGCCCGATGGCGGCCCCTGGCCCTACCACGCACTCCCGCAACAGGCAG
>Ga0210377_10001576_pt1 | contig 20795 bp, 26 predicted proteins | sample PLM4_65_b1redo_FD_155480 | JGI IMG/M metagenome (GOLD analysis project Ga0210377, IMG submission 155480) | Groundwater sediment microbial communities from an aquifer in East River, Colorado, USA - PLM4_65_b1 redo | ecosystem: Environmental > Terrestrial > Soil > Riparian zone | place: USA: East...
TACCTGTTCGCTCTTCGATTTGAGATCATCTTCTCCTCCTGCGTGTCTTGCGTGCCACCCGGACCTCTGCGAAGAGCCCTGCATGGGCATCCTCGACAACAAACCGGGCGTCCTCCGACAATGCTTTCAACAAGTCTTCATCTGTAAAGAGCAGATAGCCTTCGATAATAAAGCGCATGTAGAGTTCATTGATAGTGCGGGGCTTTCTTCTCGGTTTCAAGAATTCATAGCAGGCGTCCACAATCTCAGTGGACATTCTGAGAATGACCGGTTTCTCGACCCAATCGAAATCATCCTCAGTCTTGCCCAAAGCGTATAGGGCGTCCAGAATGACATGGTGATGGTCTGGGTTGTCGGGTTGTCGCTTATGGTGTTTCGAGAGGAATTCAATAGCCTTTTCATACTCGCCGTTTAAGGCATAGGCTTCCCCCAGATAGAACTGGGCATATGGGTCGTCAGGTAATCTCTCGGCTCTTTGTTTGCAGTATTCTACCAAGCCGGGATAATCTTCCTTTTCCCTTAACTCATAGTCTGTCTCCCACTCTTCAAAATCGTCCCATACGTCATCAGGGTCATGACCGGGCGCAATTGATCTTAGACGGTTGCCCGGGAACCTGATTATGGTTGATCGTCTAGTCATTGTCCTTGTCCTGTCTCAGAGGGCCCCAAAGCGGCAGGCCTTCCGGCAGAGGAGGATCGGCTCCGTAGAGAAACATGGCCATGATCCACTCTGGGCCATCGAGGTTTCCTCGGTCCTTGGGCTGTAGTGGCGTGTACGGATTACTTGCCGGACTTGGTCGAGTAACCTGGGTTTTGGTGTGTCTGAAGGACGCGCACTGTCCATGGCCGGTGGCCCTCCATGGCCCATCACTCTATTTGACGTTTCTAAGAAGCCTGTCTTCAGACGAAGAGTACTTATTTGACTGCCAGGCAGGCTTACCACTTGATCATGTTCACCAACCCAAGGCTGATCCATGGCACGTAGGTTACCAGGAGGGTCACGAGCGCCAGGACGAGGGTGAAGGGCCAGCCTGCCTTGAAAACTTCCCAGAAAGGTATCCGGGCAATGGCTGCGGTGATGAACAGGACCGTGGCCACCGGTGGGGTCTGCTGGCCGACCCCGAGGTTGATCGTGACGATGATGCCGAAGTGAATCGGGTCCACGCCGATCTGCCGGATAAGCGGCATGACGATCGGGACGATCAAGATGATGGCCGCCGCAGAGTGGAGAAACATCCCCGCGATGAAGAAAAAAATATTCAGGAAGAACAGAATCAGGTACTTGTTCGACGTCGTGTCCAATATCATCCTGGCGAACTTTTGCGGGATCTGCTCGCTCGTCAGGTACCAACCGAGCACCGCCGATGAGGCCACGATGAGCATGACGACCGCAGTCTGTCCGGCAGAATCTTTGAGCACGCGTACGGTCTCGCGCGTAGGCAGCTCCCGGTAAATAAATACGCCAATGATAAAGGCCGCCAGCACGGCGAGAGCCGCGACTTCGGTGGCCGTAGCGATCCCAAGAAAGATGCCGCCCCAGATCACAATGGGGATGGAAAGCGCCCAGAAGGCATCCAGTGTTGTTTTTCCAACCTGGCGGATGGAGAACTTATGCTCCACCGGTAAATTGTATTTCCTGGCGTAATAATAGCAGAGAGCCATCATGGCGCCACAGGCGATAAAACCTGGAAGAAAGCCGGCGAAAAAAAGCTTGGCGACCGATATCTGGGCCATCCATGCGTAGATGATCATCGGGATCGACGGGGGAATGAGAATTGCCGCCGACGCCGCGTTGGATACGATGGCGGCGCTCAGCGCCCTGGGATAGCCGCGCTTCTCCATCGCCGGGATCACCACGTTGCCGATCGCCGCTGCGTCAGCTACAGAGGAGCCGGAAATCTCGCTTTGAATCATGGTGGCTACCACCGTGACCATGGCGAGACCCCCGCGAATAAAGCCGACCATGCTATTGGCCATGTTGACCAGGCGGAGCGAGATTCCCGAAGTCTCCATGAGGCCGCCGGCCAGGATAAAGAGCGGAATGGCAAGTAGCGGGAAGCTGGAGGCGCCGGAAAAAAGGTTTAGAGGGACGATACTGAGAGATGCCGTTGCCTTCCAGAACAGGAGGAGGATGACGGAGATGGAGAGACCAAACCCGATGGGGACGTTGATGACCGTTAGGAGGATCACTATTCCGAGGATGAGCCACTCCACGCTGTTTGGTCTCCTCTCTGTTTTTCGTTCAAGAACGCGATGCCGATGAGGCGTATGAGACTGATGAGCAACATCAGCCCGCCGGTAATCGGCAGCACGCTGTAAACCCAGCTCATCTTGATCCATATTAGGGAGACGGCGGTCTCGTCCCCCATCTTTCTAGTAAGGTACCAGCCGTAATAGAAGAGCACGATTTGAAAACCGAGGACGAAGGATTCGGCGACGAAATCGATGATCCTCCTGGTTTTTGGCAGGAGCCGATTCACCACCACATCGAATCTGATGTGTCGTCCCCGGTAGGAAGCCACGACCGCGCCATAGAAGGTGAGCCATACCAGCAGGTAAGAGGCGAACTCGTCGTACCATACCAGGGACGCATTGAGGATGTAGCGGAAAAATACGCCGAGCGAGACCACCGCCACCATCAGGATAAGGAGAAGGACGGCCCACCACTCCACTAATTTGATGAATCGTTGAAAAAGCCGGTTCATAGGGTACTTCGTCGTTCGTGGCTCGTGTTCGTGAACGAGCACAACTCCCGAGCATGAGCACGGATTTGATGACCTGCCGAGTAACCAATAACGAGTAACTAATAACCAGTCGTCAGCGAAGCGACTGGATCAGCCTGACCAGCTCCGCGGCGCCTGCCACCTCTTTGCCGAAATCCTCGTAGATGGAGGCCGAGGCCTTGATAAAACCGTCTTTATCAACCTCGTTGGCCTTCATCGGAGGGGCGAGCTTGCCCATGAGCTCTTTGTCCAGGCGCTCCCCTTCGGAGCGGGCGAAATCGCCCATCTCCCAGGCGATCTTGGACAGCGTTGCCTGGACATCCTGAGGAAGCTTCTTCCAGGAATCCTCGCCCACCACCAGGTAGGCGGGCGTATAGACATGGCCGGACAGAGAGAGGAATTTCTGTACCTCCTGAAACCTGGCGGAGGCGATCTGAGGAAAAGGGTTCTCCTGCCCGTCCATCACTCCCGACTGGAGTGCCGAGTAGACTTCCGCGAGCGGCATCGGCGACGGGTTGGCGCCGTAGTTCTTGAACATCTTGACGCGCCATACTCCTCCGGGCACACGCAACTTGATGCCCTTCAAATCGTCGGGTTTGGCGATGGGCCGGATGTTGTTGGTGATATGGCGGAAACCGTTTTCCCAGACGCCGAGGATTCTCATACCCTTGGCCGGGAGCGGTTCAAAAAGGTTTTGCTGCGCTTGTTTATTCTCCGCCACCTTTTTTATATGGGCCCGGCTCACGATGATGTAAGGCATCTCGAAAACGCCGAATTTTTGCTCTATCGTGCTCATGACGGTGGAGGGCAAAAACATCTCGGGGGCACCGACCTTGACTCCTCTGCTCATCTGCTCGTCGCTGCCGAGTTGGCTTGAGTGGAAGACCTTGACCTCCACCTTGCCTTTGAGTGCGCTGTTGACCCTCTTGGCATACTCGTCGGCGGTGAGAGCGAACAGGGAACCGGGAAATCCCACGTGTCCCAATCTGATGGAGATCGGTTGCTGGGCTTGTGCCACAAGCGGTGACAGGGCCAAAGCCAATATGGCGATACCAAGAATAATTCTGATTCCTCGCTTCATAGTGTAGACTCCTTCCGACCGCCCGCGGCGGTCTTAGCGCTTTAAAGTACCGGCCTGCTTGATGATACCTTCGGCCCTATGAATGTTGAAAACGCCGCAGATGCAGAAGCGGGCCAAATATCGCGCCGCCTCCTGCGGGCTCCTTCGATTTTCTTTTACCCAGTCGATCATTTTCCTGGCGAAGTTGGCGGAGACCATCCCGTGGCCGCACATAGTGGAGAGCTCCAGGGTGGTCCCGTCCGGAAGCTTGTCCACCCGGCCGCAAAAACCGATAGAATACTCAACGCTGTGACGAGTTATACCGGTCTCCTCGCAGCAGCGGCGGGCATCGTCCATCGGCGCGCTGATGTTGATGGAGATGCCGAGCTGCGCGCATTCGAGTTCCGCCACAAAGGCTCTCATTGCCTCGTAGTTGTCGAAGACCGCTGCCACCGTGGTATGCCCTTCGATTCCGGCAATCACCTGCTCGGGGTCGGGGCTGTGATCTCGTCTCCAGTGGGCGGTTGGGTTCATGTCCTGGCGCGGCCTGAGGATACCTCCCTTGGTGGCATCTCCCATGTTGACTGGTTTGTGTTTGAGTGCCAGTTGGAGGAAGCTGCGGTACTTTTCGACCAGGTTGTCGTCATTGAGTCCTCGGCTGGCCATCGCGAAGACGATGTAGTCATCCTTGATCGGCTCGGGATTGCTAGTTCGCTCGAAGGCGTAGTGTTCGCTATAGCGATGCAGCGTGTTAGTCATCTTAAATCATTGCAAAAGGCAAAGTGCAAATTGCAAAATTATTTTGCATTTTTCAATTTTCATTCTGCATTTTTCATTGAGTAGTGATACGTCCAAGACCCAGGTTGGTTTTGCCCCGGTACATCGGATACCCCTCCCGTTCTAGAATCTCGTGCAGGGCATCATTTCCCGCTGCATCGCAGCGCGTGGAGACGCCCACGCTGATAACCGTGTCCACTGCGCGGGAGAGATCCCTGATCTTTTTAAGGATCAGGGGCACCTGCCCCAGGCGTGTCTTGATTTCCACGATGGCCGAGAGAATCTTTTCATTGAGAATATCTTCGCGGATGAGGCCGCGAGAAGGGTCGATCATTAAGGACGTCACTGGGTTATTTTTCTCGAACTCCACACTGCAGTCAGCGAGCGCAGTGGTTACCTGCTGGACATCCCGAAAGCGGGCGCCCACGCCTGGGCGGCCAAATTCGACCACGAATCCCGCCTCTCCCTCCTTCACCCGGTTCGTTACGTCGTTGGTTTTCACTTCCGCCGTTCCTCGCCCGTGGATGCCGGTGGACTCGTGCGGGACCTGCGGATCGGAGAAAACGCGCCGGACGATACGAGGCCATGTTAATTCCTGCGGAACGATGGCATCCGTCGGACAGATGTCCGGTTCCGGGTCGAAGCGGAAGCGGAAAAATTTGGCGATCTGCCGGATGGTACGGACCATGACCGGGTTGAGATGTTCTTTGGACATGCCCCGGAAGCAGGCGAAGCATTCCACGCACCCGTCTTCATTGACCACTGCGCGCCCGATGTCCGGGTCTATATGAATGGCGCCGACGGGGCAAATCGGCAGGCAGTTGCCGCAGGCCACGCACTTCTCAGGATCGATTCTCATAACCCCTGCCCTAAATTTGAGGCGCTGTGCAACAAATAGCTCTCGGCCGCGGCAAGACCGGCGCCCAAAGGAATACTGAGGCCGAAGCTCTTGAGCGTCATCTCTACTCCGGCGAGCGCGCCGAGCAACTCCAGTTCATTAAAGCTTCCCAGGTGACCAATCCGAAAGATCTTTCCTTTAACTTTTCCCAGCCCGGGACCCAAGGAGAGATCCAGGCGGCTGTGGGCATGCGCGATGTAGGCGTCAGAGTCGAACCCGTCGGGCATGCAGACCGCTGTGAGCGTGTTCGAGCACTCGTCGGGGTTTTTTACGAGCAGTTTGAGTCCCATAGCCAATACGGCGCGCCGACAGGCTTCGGCCATACGGTTGTGGCGGCGAAAAACATTCGGCAGTCCCTCTTCGGCCAGCATGGCGAGGCTTTCCTTCAGACCAAAAAGGAGCGCCGTCGCGGGGGTGTAAGGGAATTCTCCCCGGGAGTTTCGCTCCAGGACCGGCGCCCAGTCCCAATAAAAGCGCGGACATTTTGCGGACTGGTTTGCCTTCAATGCCTTTTGACTGACAGCCAGAATCGCCATCCCCGGAGGCAACATGAGACCCTTCTGTGGACCGGTCAGCGCCACATCCACCTTCCAATCGTCGAAGCGGAAGTCTATGGAGGCAAGAGAGCTGACCACATCCACCAGGAATAGGGCAGGATGGCCTGCGCGGTCCATCGCCTCGCGAATTCCGGCGATGTTGGTGGTGACGCCGGTTGAGGTCTCGTTGTGAAGGGCAAGCACGGCTTTGATCTGGTGGTTCTTATCCGTGCGCAGATGCTCTTCTACCAGATCGGCTGGAATGCCGACTCCGTAAGGAACTTCGAGCGTCCGCACCTGGATGCCGTGGGCGCTTGCGGTCTGGCAGAAACGGGCGCTGAAGTGTCCGTTCACGCAGCCTAAAACATGGTCACCTGGCGATAGGGTATTAACCAGGCATGCTTCCCAAGCCCCGGTGCCGGAGCCGGGGTAGAGTACGATCTCACCATCCGATGTTTGGAAGACGTTTTTAAGCCCCTTCAAGACCTCCTTAAGCAGGCCGGCGAATTCCGGCCCGCGGTGATCTATGAGGGATTGCGACATGGCCCGGACAACCCTCTCAGGGACCAAAGCGGGACCCGGGATCTGGAGAAACGGGCGACCAGGCATGACACCACTTTTCCTGTTTGAATCCATCTTTGTCCGCAAAACCCTACCTGCGGTAGGTGGGATTCTAGATTAAACAAGAGGCAAAGGGAAGAAAAAAGAAAGGCCCCCGGAAAGGCCGGGGGCCTTCGGAGAAGCATATCGTATAACTTAGGCTAATTTTAGTTTCAATTCGGATTACCTGCCCTTCTTCTCCGCGCAGAAGGTCTTGTGACAGTTGCCGCAGGTGCCGGAGTCCATTCCACCTATGGTTTTAACTTGTGCTTTGGCCTGCGGTGAGGGGCTTTGGTTAACTGCCCTTCTTTGCTGCACGGAAGGGCTTATGACACCCTGCACAGGCCTCTCCTAGCGCTTTAAATTTGACCTTGACTGCTTCCTCATCTCCGGCCTTGGCCGCGGTACCCAGTTCTTGGGCCGCTTTCTTTACTGTAGCAGAATGCTTGCTAAACTCATCCCATCTTTCCCATATCTCAGGCTTCGCCCGGGACTTCTCCGAAAGGCTGTCTTTAGGGAAAAGGTCGAGCATCTGATCCATGTTCTCCATGATCCCCTTGACCTTGACCTGGATTTCAGCATAGTTCTTTTCATTGACCGCCTTCTTTACGGCCTTTACAACAGCGTCGTTATTGGTCTCCATAAGGAGCCGCCTCTTTTGAATTTGTTCTTCCTGGGCAAAAACCTGGGAAGACACAACTAGGGATAAGAGACAGAGAAAACCGATACGTAAAAACTTGAGTGCATCCATACTCACCTTTACTCCTTTCATTATTAATTATAACTTCTCCCCTGTGGCTTGCGTCGTCTTTATGGACCCTGCTTTGGCTTTGGCGCACGGAAGCTCTCGTGACAGCCCTTACAGGCCCCTCCCAGCGCTTTAAACCTGACCTTGACTGCTTCGTCATCTCCAGCTTTGGCCGCGGCAGCTAGTTCTCGGGCCGCTTTCTTTACATTGGCAGGATGCTTACTGAATTCTCCCCACCTTTCCCATATCTCGGGCTTGGCCCGGGAGTTTTCAGACAGGCTTCCTGGTGGAAAAAAATCAAGAACCTGATCCATATTTTCCAGGATAACATCGCACTTGCCCTCAATCTCAGCGAAATTCTTTTCCTTTATGGCCTTGTTTAGGGCATCAGCTACCGTGCTGTTGTTGCTCTCCATTAGCTTCCGTCTCAGCACGACCGAATCCGGAGCCACAGCACCAATGAGGACCAGGCAGCCTGCCACCAAGATTGCAGTCACTAACTGGGTTCTTTTTGCGGGCAATAGTTTCACGACGAGAATTCAGTTAATCTTATTCGCAATAGGGCGAATCGATTTTAGGTAATCCGCAATTGCCAGCGCATCCTCCCGTGTCATATTTTTGTATCCGCGGGATGCGCCTTCGATGACTTCTTCCATGAGACCTTGCACGTTGTCCAAATTAGGCTTGATCCCAGTCAACGTGAGATCCGCGATTTCATCTCTGCTCCATTCTGCTATGCCCGTCTGTTTATCCGGGGTGATGTTAGGGATCTCGTCTCCCAACGGCCCTACTTTCATACCAGCGAGATAGAGGGCGCGCCTTGGAATTCCAAAAGCGTTTCGTGGTGTATGGCAGTCCCCGCACAAGGAAACGTGGTTCACCAGGTAGCGCCCTCTCTGTATGCCGTCTTGAGGCGCCTTGGGAGGGGAAGTAGAAAACCGGCCAAAAAGCTTTACCCACAAAGGACCTATCAGGGAGCGATAAAAGGGGAGCCAGGCCTTCAGCCGGGGAGTTTCTTTACGGACCGGCTTTAGGGTTCTCAAGTGAGCAATCAGGCTTTCGAGGTCCTCTTCAGCCATGCCGGAGTATGCCTCGTACGGCATAACGGGTAAAAGCCTCCCGCCGTTTGGTCGGACGCCTGCAGTCATGGCGTTTCGAATTTCCTTGTCGGACCAACTTCCAAGCCCAGTTTCGTTATCGGGAGTGATATTAGTAGCATACACAGTTCCAAAGGGGATTGGAAACGCGCGCCCGCCTACGTGGGGTGTCCCATCGGGGATGGTGTGACAGGCACAGCCACCGGCGATGGCAAAGATGTATCGGCCTCTTTCTATCATCATGCCCTTTGCTGCCTGGGAATGAACCTCCCCTACCGCAAGCACCGCCAGGAGAGCGGGCGCAGCAAGAATGGCATAAAACACCCTGGGGAAAAGTCTCGGCATCAAAAGGTGTGATATAATAACTACTGCGTCCCGTCCTGATCTTCCGTTACTTCACGAGATCGACGAGGGCCTTGGCAGCCTTCGCCTTCGATTCAGCGCTGTAGTGGAGCTGGGCATCTTTCTTGGCGCCGGCCTCCTTGTGGTCAGCCACGGACTGCTGCACCAAGTCCTTGGCCAAAGCGATCATCGAAATGGCACGCCCCTTCTCTCTCTCGTCCGTCACCTTGCTGGCTATAGTCTCGGCCTTGGCAATGGATTCGTTGGCGGCTTTCTGGAGTACCGGGCAGGTAAACGCGAAGGCCTGTCCAGCCATAAGACCCACACCAACAAAAGCCACAAGCAAAAATTTTACTATCTTCATAATTTCCTCCTTGGTCGATTTTAAAATTTGGCTAATATGCAATATTGACTCAATTCAATAGCTCCTACTTATCAACCGCCTTTATTGACCTTTTTGACCTCGCTCAGCAATGTCTCCGTGGAGAGAAGGTCCTTTTCACTATTGCTGGGCCGGATATTCAGGTAACGCACGACTCCCTCCTTGTCAATAATCACATAAGAGCGCTTGGCTACTCGTCTCTCTTGGTCAAAGACGCCCAAGGCCGCCATCAGTTTCCCATCCCGATCGCTGAGGAGCGGGTAATTGATCTTGGCGAAGTCGGCAAAGGCTTTCTGTGAGAAAGGAGCATTGGCGCTGATTCCCAGCACTTCGGTATTCTCGGCCTGGAACTGTTGGTAATTGTCCGAACCGGACGCTTGCAGGTCCTTGATTCATGTGGGAGCAAAGTCCAGGACATAGAAATTAATGAGGACATTTTTCCCCCGCAGGCTGCTGAGCTTGAGTTTTCCGCCCTTGGTGCTGTCTAATTCAAAATCCGGCGCTTTCTCCCCAACCTCAAGGGCGGCGGCGGAGAGAGTTGTAACCAGGATGAACAAAACCGAGAGCAATAAAGGGGGCACGAATCTCTTCCTATCCATTAGAAACCTCCTTACACCTTCTTCTAAGTTTTGAAGGAACGACCTTATGCCCGAATCTCTGACTCATGTCAATCCCCCAAAAGAAGTAGCTGGAACGTAGCATAGCAAGGTCATTTCAGGGATTGAGCTTCTTGTATATAGCATCGGCGACCTGCAGCAACTCGGTTTTTCGTAATTCGCCGGAGAGCGCATAGCTCAATTGGCGATCGATCCAGTAAAAGACGCCTACGCTCCCTTCCTGAGAAAAGCGGAAAGCGGTTTCGCGCTCAGTGCTAGCATCAGTCTTAATGTACAGGGTCAGGCGCTGGCCGTTCTTGTCCTGGTACATGAACTGCGCCACTGGCCCTTGATCCCCCGGAAGAAGACGCCCGCCGACGAGTTCGTAGCCCAGATCCAATAAATGAGGGGCCTTCAATGGAGCACCCAGCCGCTTCGAGAGCCATCCTACTAGGTGTTCCTCCTGCTGCGCGCTTACTTCTACTGGGTGTCGGACCTCCGGGGTATAGACGGCGTGCGCCATGGCCGCCTGCCTGGCGAAGTCAACGCGCTTGGCTGATCTCCCAGTGTATTCTCCTCGCAGCACCCACCCCAACAATCCCCCGACAATAATACAGACTGAGGCCGCCGCAACGGGCCTAAGCGGAAAACTCCAGTGTCTCCGTGAGCTTTGCCATTTCGGGGGGATTGGCTCATCCAGCACCGAATCAAACAAGGCGTGCAGTATTTCATTTTGCTCTTGGTAGGCCCGCGCCCGTTCCGATTCTTGAGCGCTGGCAGTAAGATAAGCCCCCACTTCCGCCCGGCGCTCCTCAGAGAGCCTACCGTCCACGTAGGCGTGCAAATCCAATTCAGAGACGGCTGCCTTTTGGGAGTTCATTTGATCACCTTTAGCTGAGGCGCGGCGCTGCTCCCCTCCATCATTGCGCGCAGCTGGTCGCGGCCGCGGGACAGACGCGACATCACTGTGCCAATGGGTATGCCGAGAACTTTAGCCACTTCTTCGTATGACATCTGCTCCAGCCCAACCAGCAACAGCACTTCCCTTTGCTCATTTGACAGTCTTCGTAGCGCCTTGTTCAGGTCTCTTAATTCCAGCCGGTCTTCCTGTGTCGGTCTGACCGATAAATCAAGGGTTGCCTGCTCAGGGGGCTGACCCTGCTGGCGTGAGTCGGCCTTGAGCTGATTGACATGAAGATTATGCATAATAGTGAAGAGCCATGCGCGCAAATCGCTGCCCAAGCGCCATAGACCGATGCGCTTCCACGCCCTCTCCAGCGTGTCCTGAACGAGGTCTTCGGCGGCGGTATAATTCCCGGTGAGCGCCCTTGCGTAGCGGCGCAATTGCGGGATGTGAGTAGCTATATGTTCATCATTGCCCACAATCTTATTCTGCTCCCAGTGCCTGGAGGAACTTATTATTAAAAAACGCCGGGATACTGTTTCTCTAATACAAACAGCTAAGAGGCTTGGTTTATTCCCGAAGCGTGAAAAATTTCTCAAATCCCCCAGGCGGCCAACCGCAGAGACTATTCAAATATGGGGTTTCAGGGACAAAAAAGGCCAATTCCGCATCCCTTCTTGAGTGTAGAAAAGTTGAATGTATTCACGGTGTTGCCAGAGCCCGGCTTGGTCCCGATAGTGGCGCGAAAAAGGGTGACCCGATTGACCGGATGGCAGGATAAAAAAAGATCGTTCCCAGTCGCCGACATTGATGATCATTCTTAGCGATGGCCCCACCACCTGTTTATATGGGTTGGAGTGGCGGTAAAAGCCCATGTTAACGGTTACCCCGTCCCCTGAAGAGGGGAACGGGCCAATCGAAAAGAGCGGCGCGAGGATTTTGCTCCGGTCAAAGGGATGACGCAGGGTAAGAGTGTGGAGCCTCCCCCAGTGCCATTGGTTCATATCCGTTCCCAGCCGTTGAGTGAGTTCCTCAAGGGTTTCGCGTAGGCTCTTTTCGACCAGAGCCGGGCGCGGGCAAGGCCCAAACCAGGGGGAGCGGGGATCCTTAAGAATTTGGTCTGTAGGCACAAGGAACTGGTTGAAGATTTCGGTATAGGCACGGAACAGCTCCAGCCCAAGATCAGGGACGAGGAGGTTCTTCAAAAGGCATTGATGAAACACGTGAAAGATAGTGGCCTCGATGCTCTTCTCAGAACAGTCGCCATCCCAGCGGCTAAGCCTTGCTGCGGTATTCTTAAGAGAGCGATCTTTATCGGCGATCGCTTCGAGGTCGTTTTTCAGCAGGCCGATCAGTTCCTTGGCATGGTTGGAGACCATGTCTTGCTGAATGGCGGCCATATCTTCCGGAGACAACCTCTCTTTTGCGCTTAAAAGCTCCTTGATGCGCCGGATGCGATAGGGAGGGTCAAAGAGGTCGGAGAGAAAATGGGGGTAGGACTCATCTGCAATGCGGTTGTTGGCCGTGGCGATGGCGCCCTCCGGGGGATTGTAGAGGCGGGGCTGTTCGCTAAAAGGGAGGTAGCCTTGCCATTCGAATTCTTCACTCCAGCCGGGAAGCGGCAGGAGCGTAGGATCATATGGACGCAGAGGGACTTTACCTGCGAGGCTGTAGCCGATATTGCCTGCGGTGTCTGCATAGACATAGTTGAGTGTCGGGGCGGTCTGGTAGGAGAGGCTCTGAAGAAACTCATGCCAATTGCACGCCCGATTGACACCATAAAGGCAGCGAAACTCCTCGCTTGGTTCGTGCGCGGTCCACTTAAAAGCGAGAACTTCCTCAGCCGGGACATTCGTGATCTTTGTGAGATCGCTGATGACAGGGCCGTGGCGAGTGAAGCGGACCTTCTTCTTAACTTCCCTTCCTCCCCGTATGGCTATTTTTTCCTCTTCGTATCCCATTCTTACCCATTGGCTCCCTGCGAGATAAAGATCAGGCTCTGTTGGGTGGATTTTCTCCTGGTAGAGATCGCCGTCGTCACAGATCGCTGCGGTCACCCCCCAGGCGATCCGGCGATTTTGACCGAGCTGGATGTACGGAGAGCCTGGAATAGAGGCGCCCCATACCTCGAAGTCATCTCCCTCTTTGTGGCTGGCGGCAGCCTTGAGATGCATGAGGTACCAGACCGACGGGAGCGTCATTCTCAAATGGGGATCGTTGCATAGAATTGGCATTCCCGTGGAAGAGCGCCGGGGTGCGATCACCCAGTTGTTGCTTCCCTGGTTTCCAACGGCCCAATCGCTCTGCTGGAATGTCCCGTTCACAAAACGAAGAATTTCCCGAGCCTCATCCGCGACGAAGCGGGTGACGTTGGGCGCTCCCGCTGGATAGCTCGGCAATAGAGACTTCAGTTTAACCTCCTGGCCACTTAATTTTTCCGTAAGGGCGCTCCAGGTGAGGCGCGTGAAGAGGGAAGTGGAGAGAAAAAAAGCAAAGCCTTTGCCGATGGTGAGACTATCCTCAGGCCGCCAGGGTTCCGGCTGATAGCGCAGAAGGCGGAACTCCAGCGGCAGGGAGCTGAGATGAGTCTCAATGTAGCAATTGACGCCTTTGCTGTAGGCCAGCAGGCGATCGACATCTTGCTCCGGCAGAAGCCTGAGCGAGGCACAGGCTGTCCTACGAATTCCTATCAGCCGGATGAAATAGTCCAGATCCACCGTGCTCTTATCCCGGAAATGGATCGAAAGCTCTTTCCACGGAACGGCTTTTTCACCCAGGATCTCTGCCAGCCGGCCACAGAGAAATCGGCGATTCAAATCCATCTGCCAGAGCCTTTCCTGGGCGTGCAGGTATCCCTGAGCCAGGAAAAGGTCGTGCTCGTTGGCAGCGCAAAGATGAGGGATGGCGTAGGGATCCCACGAGACTTCGACTTTCTTATCCAAGCCGGGGAGCAGGATGGTGCCCTGTTTCCGGGGAGCGGCCTTGCGAACCCAATAGCGGAGCAAAGGTCGTAGGATGGATGAGATGAGGATTGAGATCATTCAGTGCAAAATGCAAAGTGCAAAGTGAAAAATGCAAAAGTTTCCGGAAAAGAATTCAGAATCCAGGATACAGAATTCAGGAGTGAGGGAGGCTTCTGGATTCCGTTTTCAGAGATTTTGACTTTTGCATTTTGCAATTTTCATTTTTCATTACCCTTGCTACAGGATGGTTTTCACAGAAGGGCGCTGCTTCATTCGCTCTAGCCATTTTCCCAACTGGGGTAGGGCAGGGTCGGGTAAAACCCCAAAACCCTCCAGGCGCATAAATCGGGGAATGAGGTCCGCGTCTAAAAGCGAGAACTCACCCGCCAAAAAGAGTTGATCTCCGATCTCACGCTCGAAGCGCTGTAAGAGATTTTTGAGATCCTTCTTGGCGCCGTCTATGACTTCCTGGTTTCTTTCCTTGGCGTCTTTCATGAGCTCCTGGCGAAGCTTCTGGTAAGGGGAGTCGAAATGGGCCATACCGTAATCGATTAGGATGCGGATCTTGGCCTTCCCCGCCGGCTCTTTGGGCATCAAAGGCGGTTCAGGATATTTTTCTTCCAGATATTCGTTGATGACGCAGGATTCGTAGAGGACCGTGTTGCCATCGATGATGACGGGGACCTTGCCGTAGGGATTGAGTTTGAGGAAATCGGCTTTTTTCTGGTCCCCTTTCCTCAGGTCGACGGGGATGGTCTCAAAGGGGAGTTTTTTTTCCGCCAGGACCACTTTGACTCTCTGGCAATTGGGCGACGAGGCAAAATCGTACAATTTAATTGCAGCCATAATTTTTTCCTCCTGACATCGTTTCTCTTTAGCTCAGCGGCACTGCAAAGGCAAGTGTTCAGGCGGGCTGGATCGAGCTTAGCTTGTATGGTAGGGATGCGTCGGATATCGGCACCATGCGAAAGTTAGCGCTCAGCTTGAACTCGAAAGCTCTTCGCGCACGATCTTACGGACTATTTCTACTGTCAGCGGCTTCTCCATCAGACCGAGATAGGAGTTCAGCGCATCATTGATGAGGGTCTGATACCCCTTTCCGGTTCTCTCGGACTGGGCCTTGAAGCGCTTCAGGATCGCGTCGTCGAGATAGATCGTGATGCGGGTCTTCCCAACCTGGGGAATCACCGCTCCGCGTTTGCCCTTGGAGAAGTCATATTCCTTCTTCATACGTCCTTCTTTCCTTCCGTGTCGGTTTCCGAACCGAGATGATTCGAGCATCGTCGCCCCGATGTGCCCAGACCACAACCATCAGGGAGCCGAACGTGTTCGCGCCCAGGGTCACAAACCGTCGCTCTCCCTCAGCCGATTCGTCTTCAATCGTGACCGCCAATGGGTCGCTCAAGACACCATCGCCTTCGGCAAGAGAAACGCCGTGCTTCCTGAGATTTGCGGCGTCTTTCTTGGGATCGAAGGTTGCTGTCACTTGACGACTATATGCATATAATACATATATTGCAAGCCCCGCTTGGGTCTACGGGGTGGCTATTGTGTGGTGAGAGCTACGTTGAGGCTGAGCGGCTCCCGAGTCGGTCTTAAGCCGGCTGGTTAGCCGGCTTGGCTCAGTTCCCACGCAATGTAGGTAAAAGATACGCCAACGTTTGGGAGTTCTCAAGGGGCAGAGATTGCTCCGGAAGTAGGATCCCGTAACGGCAAGGCTGAGCCGCGCCCTGCGTCGGTCTCAAGCCGTTTGTTAGCCGTCCTTTTAGTCGGCATCGTTGTAATCGGGCTGGGCTTCTCGCGGAAATTCGAAGCCTCTGGTGCGGGAGTTGTACACTTGGCAGAAGCGGGTTATGTGACGAACCCCAAAAGCATCGTCGTAAGCAACATGCCCATATACATCGAAGAGCAATGGTGCGCTAACAGCGGTGTCAACATCGGTTTGTGTGAACGGAATGTCTACGAGTCCATCCAGTGCCAACTGGTCTCCCGGAAAAATCACAGCGATAGTAGGCAGAACGCCAGCGGGTTTTGGTTCAAGTTGCCTGTCAGGGATGACACTAACCTTCCATCTCTTGGCGTTAATCTTTTTCAGTTTGAGCAGGGCAACTGTATTGCCAGTGTTTTTGACAGTGAAAGAGATTGGAATAGCTGCCGCCACTCTCGGTTGAAATGGCTGGTCGAACAAAACAGCCAGCCACGCACGTTGCACAACTTTCAAACTAGACTCGGCAACACCGGCACCTTTGCTCGCAGCATCAGCGGCTTGGCGGGTAAGTTTCAGCCCATCCCTCATATAGCATGCTTGTTTTCCGTAAACGAAAAGTTGCACGAGGGCAGCAAACGCAAGGACGCCAGTAAACGCCGCAATCCACCAATTGGTAGACGATGGATTCTCTTTGTTGTTACTGATATCACGGTCCTGTTTGTCCATGACTGGGGTTGTAGGCAAATCGACGGTGGGCGGCGGTTTCTCGGTTGGATGGTTATCCTTTTGAGTTATTTGAGTTTTGCCCTGGCGGAGTTGCTTTTCCTTCTCACTGGCTTTAGCTGGACCTGGGATTGGGTTTGGTGATTGACTTTCACCTGCGGCACTCAGAAGCAAGGTCGAAATGAGTAGGATCAAGAAAAATGAAAGTTTCATCAGCGGTTTATGTGGCGATTAAGTGAGCCGCTTTAGGAGGTGAGAAACGCTGGCGGCCTATCTCCCGGGACGGCTCCGCTTATCAAACATGAATCGGTCGAAATATCCCTCACTTATACCCCAATCTGTCAAGAACTTTCAGACCGCCAAACACCGCCGTGGTCGGCGGGCTATCTCCCTAACAACCCGCAGCCTATTTGTGCATTCCACACTTACTTGCTTAGGTTGCTTGATCTGTCGGATTTTTGGTGGTATCGAGACATTATTGAGTAGAGTTTGCGAGATTTAAAACGCGAGCTTGCTAGCCAGCTATTCGTAATCCATGCAAATCGACATCGAATTTAACTCTGGCGCCCAATTGCCGATGGATGCGATCCCCGGCCTTGCCCGGCTGGCCGAGGCCCATGGTTTCGGCTGTGCGTGGGGTGGGGAGGCGAATAATAAAGATCCAACGGTGATGCTTGCCGCGATTGCCACGGTCACCAAGCGTCTCAAGATTGGGTCGGCAGTCTATCACATTCTCGGCCGGACGCCCGCTACTCTGGCGCTCCAGGCCGTAGGCCTCGATGAGCTTTCCCAGGGCCGTTTCCTTTTGGGAATAGGGGTTTCCAATCCGACCATAGCGAAGTGGCATGGTCTTCCCTTGGATCGCCCTCTCGGTCGTATGAAAGAGTATCTGGAGATCGTCCGGCAGGCGATGCGAGGAGACAAACTTAATTTCGAAGGAAAATTTTTTTCGGCCCAGGCTTTCAAACTGGCCTTTAAACCCTCTGGTAGAGCTATACCGATCTATCTTGCGGCATTCGGTCCTATGATGAGCAAAATGGCTGGGAGGCTGACGGACGGCGTGCTTATCAATATGGCCAATCCCTCGGAGGTTCGCCGGATTGTGGAGCAGGTAAGGCAAGGCGCTAAAGAGGCAGGGAAGGATCCTGATGCATTAGAGATTATCTGCAAGGCGCGTTGTTCTGTTGCGGAAAATTATGCGCTGGCCCGCGAGGCCCTGAGCCACGCGCTTACTTATTATGCTCTGGCGGATTACTACCGGAGTCTTTTGAGTCGCATGGGCTTTGCCGCCGAAGTTGAGGCCATGTACTCCGCGTGGCAGACCGGTGGATTTCATGCCGCCAGAGCCTTGATTACAGACCGCATGTTCGAAGGACTGCCGCTAATCCCGGCAACCTCGGTTGCGGAAATCCAGGAGAAAATAAAGCCCTACAGGGACGCTGGGGCTACGCGGATGATTCTGCCGTACGTTTCGGCTTCCAAAGACGTTGTGGGAGAAATCAGGAATTTTATCTCAGCCTGGGAACTCCCGAGGAGTTAGGAAAGGAGAAACTCTCATGCCTTTTGAGTTATTGAATCCCGCCGGATTGGAAAAAGCCGTCGGCTACTCGCACGTGGCAAAGATTTCTGGTGGAAAGGTTGTGTGCGTCGCTGGCCAGGCCCCCCTGGATAGCAACGGATCTGTCGTTGGCAAGGGCGATTTTGTGGCGCAGTTCCGCCAGGTGATGCAAAATCTGAAACTGGCGGTAGAGGGAGCAGGGGGACGCACGAACCAGTTTGCCGTGCTCACCATGTATGTCACGGAAGTCCAGGCCTATCTGTCAAATAGGAAGGCGGTAGGCGCGGCTTACTACGAGGTCTTCGGCAAGCACTTTCCGGCCATTACGATGGTTGAGGTGAAGGGTCTTTACCATCCGGATTGCATGGTAGAGATTTCAGGCGTTGCCGTGATCGACTAATCGGCGGCTTTTGATACCAAGTTTTTCCGGCCTGCCTGGTCCCATTTTGACAATTTTTGACAATTTTTAGGCAGCTATTGCCTACATTTTGCCTGAACTTCTCGGGCGATTTTTTAGCGACTTTTGCTATTTCACATAGTTAGAAATCTGGCATATAGATTGCTTGCCTATTCTAGAATATGAGGCACAGCAAATATATCGTCCAAACATCGGAATGGGACGCTATGGAGAACCCAACCGAGGAAGAGATTATCTGCCTTTGGCGTTCTCTACGATCAGGCGGGCTCACGGGAGAGGAGGCCTGGCATGCCATTGTTACGGGGATAGCTTTGGACATTGCCTTCGCCCGAAGCAAAAATTTGCGGAGGGTTGTGCATTAAAACCCCTCTTACTGCCCGTAAACCCTGTCAATAAAACCGTTTTTTTCCAACTCTCTCACAACGTTTTCATCCACTAGATCCTCAAATCGGAGTCTAGCCCCGGGTTTGCCGGCAAGCGCCTCCTTGATTTGGAGCTCTAAGCCCGACCTGGGTACCAGGGGTACCCGCTCATAGAGTTTTGCCACCGCACTATAAGAACTCTCCAAGTAAGCTTCGTTGTTCTGTTTGCTGTATTTGGCGATGATTTTTTTGCTCTCTTCCCTGCGGGTTTTGAAAAACTGGGTGGCCTCAATCAGTGCCATAGCGACTCTCTTCACCGCATCCCTTTGGCCGGCCAAGAAAGCTCTCGTTGTGTTCACGCAGGTGTAGGGAAAATCGAAGCGTTTCTGAAAATTTGCCGCGCTGATAAGGATCCTGTAAGGCATGTCCTTTGCCAGGTTGATGATTCCCGGGGGAGAGGGGAAGCCCGCGATCTTTCCGGTACGGAACGCCGCCGCCATTTTTGCAGCATCGCCTACGTCGGTAATGGAAACGTCCTTAACAGGTTCCAGACCTAGACCTCTGACAAGAAAATGGGCTGCCATGTCCGACGCGCTGCCCACCCGGCTGATGCCGATGCTTTTACCTTTTAAATTTTCCGCCGACTTGATCGACTCATGGACTACAAGCTCATAGGGTAGGGTATTGATGTGGCAAGCTATCATAGCGAGATTGGCTCCTCCGATCACCGCGCTGGCGATGGCCCCACCCGTAGCGTTGGTGAATTTTACATCTCCGGAGAGGAGACTCGAGACGCTCGTTATCGTGCTGGGAACGAAAATCAGCTCCACCTCCAGCCCGTGCCTCTTATAAAAGTTTTGTTCCTGCGCAACAAAATAAAGCGCATTGGTGGTATCCGCAGAACTGTAAGAGATTTTGATCTTTTCCTGCGCCCGCGCTTTATCCCAAGAACCTGCATGAAGCAAAAAGGGAAGTGTGCAGAAAAGTAAAAAACCGCGTGAAATTCCCATAACCCTCCTACCGGTTTTTATCGGCGCTCCTCAGGCAATATGAGCAGGAATCAAAAACGGGCTGGTTTAGCTTAGTTCGGCTTGGGGATCCGCTCGGGCGATGAGATCCAGAAGGGCTTCTTTATGAGGCAATTGCGTGTCCACGACCTTTCTCAGAAGATCGCTGATCTCCGGGGCCTCGTCGGCCAATCGCATTGTTCGCTCAAAAAAAGAAGTCTCCAGAGCCTTTTGGTCCTGTAAATCTTGCACCATCCTCTCCCAGTGGTTCTTGCCCGATTTAAGATCCAGCGGGAACTCTTCGAGCCCGCCCCCTAGACTAAGGAGTTTTTCCTTCAGGATGCTCGTGCTATTGCGCTTTTCTGAAGCTATCTGTCGCAGACGCTGGGTTACGTGAGGGTAGGGGGCTTTTTCCGCGTGGTTGCTGATTTGTTCGGCCAGGCGCCGTAGATCGTGATAGTCGGCCTTTAGGATCTCTACCGTAGCCTTGGACTTTCCGTTCCTTGCGGCCGCGCACCTGAGAATGGCTGAAAGTTTTTTCAACAGCTCGCGGATCATTTCCTGTCGCTTCCTTCCTCTGCAAAAGATAGGGTTAACCGAGAGGATTGTCAAGGCTGTCACTGCGCCGCGGAGTTGTTGACTAAGAGAGAAAAATCTGTTTGAATGACGAAACGGCGGTCAACATATTGAGGTGAAAGCTATGGCGCGGATTACCGTAGAAGATTGTCTAAAACAAATTCCTAACCGGTTCGAATTGGTGATGATTGCTTCCAAGAGGGCCAGACAGCTTTTCAAAGGCGCAAAACCCCTGATTGAATCGGGCAATCGGGAAGTGGTCGTGGCCTTGAGGGAGGTGGCAGCCGCCCAAGTAAGAAAGGCCCCCCTCAAGGAACTCACACCCGCCTAGGCGATTCCTTTCTTATCGTTCTTATTATCATTGCTTCCGTTTATCTCGGTTTCCACGGGCCTCCTCGTCCGTTTGGTTGAAAAGGCCCATGAAAAGGGGTAAATTTTCTTTAGGCGGCTGCGCAGGAACGAGAGCCTTCCGATGGCTGACGAGAATAACGATCCGATAGAGAAGAGCACTACGGACGAGACCGACCTCTTCAAAGATGTCGATCTTACCGAAGAAGAGGGATCTTCCGAGAAGGCCCTCGTCCCCTTCGACCCCCTTCAGAGGTATTTAGCGGAAATCCGCCGCACCCCTATCCTGAGTCGAGAGGAAGAGCACCGCATAGCCGTCGAATATAAAGAGTTTGGTAATCTTGAGGCCGCCTACAAGCTCGTTACCTCCAATCTCCGTCTGGTAGTGATGATCGCCCGGGGATACCAAAGGGCCTTTAAAAACCTCCTCGATCTCGTTCAAGAAGGGAACATGGGTCTCATGGAAGCG
>Ga0210377_10001577_pt1 | contig 20779 bp, 21 predicted proteins | sample PLM4_65_b1redo_FD_155480 | JGI IMG/M metagenome (GOLD analysis project Ga0210377, IMG submission 155480) | Groundwater sediment microbial communities from an aquifer in East River, Colorado, USA - PLM4_65_b1 redo | ecosystem: Environmental > Terrestrial > Soil > Riparian zone | place: USA: East...
CTCGAGGGCCTCCTCTGGGGCTGGCGGGCCGGGCGGGCTGGCGGCCGGGCGACCCGCGCCGCTCCGCTCCGGGCGGGAACGCGGGTCCGTCCCTGGCAACCGGAGTTCGAGCCGGTCGATCCGGCCTTGATCGCGCAGGACTGGCTGGTCGTCCGGCACACGATGTGGAACTACGTCGGCCTCCTGCGCTCCGAAAAGCGCCTCGACCGGGCCGGACGGATCTTAGGAGAGCTGCGGGACGAGATCGAGGATTTCTACCGGCGCGGGACGATGTCCGACGAGCTCCTCGGTCTGCGAAACGGGATCCAGACGGCGCTCGCCATTTACCGCGCCGCTTCGGACAACCGCGTCTCGAGGGGGACGCACTACCGGGAAAACGGCGCGGCGGACGTTCCGCCGCCGTCTCGGAAGCGGGCGACGCTGCTATAGTCCGCGGCTTCCCATGAGTCTCCTTTACCTTCACTACGAGAGCGACGAGCGCGCGGGCCGGGTCCAGAAGCTCGCCCGGAGCGGAGCTCACATCATCGTTTCCGAGCCGCGGTGGCCCGGGTTCTGGGAGATCGCGAAACGCGAGAAGCCCATCGCCGTCGCCGTGGATTTCTCGCACGCGCCGTCGCACGCGCTCGAGACCGCGGATTACATCGCCAAGGCCAAGGAGACCCGGGACGCGGCGCTGTACCTGTTGCGCGTGCCCGAGGACCGGCTGGACGTCGTTCGCAAGCGGCTCCCGCACGCGGCGATCGTCACCGAACCGGAGCTGTCCGAACGGCTCGCCGTCATCGAGCGCGAGGCGCAGAAGCGCGCTCTCGAAAAGAAGGAAGCCGCCGCGGAAGCGCGGCGCACCGCGTCGGCCGCCCGGCAGGCCGCGAAAAAGGCGGTCACCGGGAAACCGTCGACGGCCGCGAAGCCCGCGAAGAAGGGGAAGCCGCCCGCGCCCCCGAAGAAGAAGTCCGCACCTTCTCCAAAGAAGGAAGCGGCCCGGAAGGGCGGGGCAAGGACGGCCGCTCCGCCGAAGAAGAAGTCCTCCCGCCCCGCCAAGAAGAAGTAGCGCCCGGAAGTCCGTTTTTCGGGCCCGGCGGCTGCCGGAACTCCTCCGATACAATCGCCGCCTTTCGAACGGGAGGATTGATGCTCGCAGCCTTTCAGAAGGAGGACCTCCGGGAGTACGCCGCCGGCAGGCGCGGAAAGTACGAAGAGGCCCTGAAAAAGATCGTCGAAATCCCGACCGTCTCGGTCGAGCCGGACCGCAAGGGCGAGGTGCACCGCGGGGCGGAGTACGCCGTTTCGCTTCTCGAGTCTTTCGGCGCGACGGCCCGCCTGTACGAAACGAAGGGGCACCCCATCGTCCACGGCCGCTTCGACCGGGGCGCCGCCCTTCCGACGATCACCGTTTACAACCACCTCGACGTGCAGCCGGCCGACGGACCCGACTGGGAAACCCCGCCTTTCGAGTTCGTCAAGAAGGGGGACCGGTACTTCGGCCGCGGAACGACCGACGACAAGGGTCCGGCCATGACCGCGCTCTTCGGAGCCAAGTACGCCTGGGAACAGGACATCCCCGCGAACGTCCACTTCCTGTGGGAGCTCGAGGAGGAGATCGGAAGCCCGAATTTCGAGACCACGATCAAGGAGAACGCGAAGGAATTCGCTACGGACTCGGTCGTCGTCTCGGACACCGTCTGGGTCTCGCGCGCGCGTCCGGCGCAGCCCGCCGGCCTGAGGGGACTTCAGGGCTTCCGCTTCACGCTCCAGACGGGAGAGACCGACCAGCACTCCGGCACCGCGGGCGGCGCCGCCCGGAACCCGGTGACGGAGCTCTGCCAGGTCATCGCCGAGTGCGTCGATGGCCGGACCGGCCGCGTCAAGATTCCGGGGTTCTACGCGGACGTCGTCCCGCCGACGAAGCGGGAGCTCGAGGACCTCAAGAACTGCGGCTTCACGACGAAGGATTTCAAGCGCGACCACATGTTCCGGTCGCTGCGGGTGGAGGATCCGCTCGAGATCATGAAGCGGGTCTGGTTGATGCCGACCTTCGAGGTCCATGGAATCGCGGGCGGCTACCAGGGTCCGGGGGTCAAGACGATCATCCCGCCCAAGGCGACGGCGATCGTCTCCTGCCGCCTCGTGCCGAACATGAACCCGAAGAAGATCGTCCGGCTCGTCACCGATTTCGTGAAGGGGAAGAACCCGGACGTGAAGGTCAGCGCGGAGCACGAGCTCCCGGCCTACCAGGGGAAGACGACGGGTCCGTACGCCGACGCGATTCGCGGCGCGATGAAGTTCGGGTTCGGCAAGGAGCCCGTGTTCGTCCGGGAAGGCGGCTCGATCGGCGCGGTGCTCTCGATGGAGAAGGTTTTCAAGTCGCCGGTGTTCTTCCTCGGGCTCTCTCTGCCCGAGCACGGCTACCACGCGCCCAACGAGAACTTCGACTGGCGGCAGGCGGAGGGCGGAATGGCCGCTTTCGCCGACTACTTCCGGCGGGTCGCGGAGATGGGGAAGCCGAGCTCGAGGTCGAGGGCCTGAGGACCAGAGTCGCCGATAGCGGATAGCTGACAGCGTCCTTGGATGAGCGTCACGCTCTCTCCGTATCGAGAGAGCGTGCGATCCGAAGGCGTCCTCTATGAGCGGGCCGGTGAGTACTGGGACGCGAACCGGGAGAAGGCCCGGGATCCCGCGTTCTGGATGGCGCACCCCCTGTGCCGCGAGGCGATCAACCGGCGCGTCACCGGGTCGCCGCGCGAGTGGCCGCTCGACTGGCTCCGCCGGGTGCACGTCTCCCAACCGTTCGAGCGCGGAGTCACGTGGGGGTGCGGGGGTGGGGCTTTCGAGCGCTCCGCGATCCGCACCGATCTCGTGCGGTCGATCGACGCCTTCGACATTTCCCGGAAGTCCCTCGAGGACGCCCAAAACGGGGCGGAAGCCGAAGACCTCTCGCGCTGCGTTCACTACCGGGTCGGGAATTTCGACGATCCGATCGTGCCGCGATACCGCTACGACGTGGCGTTCTTTCACGCGGCGCTGCACCACGTCTTCCAGCTCGAACGGCTCTTCCGCCGGCTGGCTCTCGGCCTGAAGCCGGGCGGAGCTCTCTACCTCGACGAGTACGTGGGGCCCTCGCGGCACGAGTGGCGCCCGAGGGACCTCGACCTCGCGCAGGCGGTGCTCGACATGGCTCCCCGGGAGGCGAAGGTCCAGGAGAAGCTCCTGCCGCCGATCGAGCCGGACGATCCGACCGAGGCCATCCGCGCGTCCGAGATCGCCTTCTTCGTGCGCGAGTACTTCGACGTCGTCGCCTGGAAGCCGTACGGCGGCCAGATCGCGGACCTCGTCTTCCCGTGTCTCGAGTCCGCCTGGACGGCGACCCCGGAAGGGCGCCGGTTCGTGTCCGCTCTTCTTACCATCGAGGATCGCGAGATGGATCGCGACCCCTCCTCCACCCACCACGTCGTGGCCTTCGGGAGGCTGAAGCGGGCGGACCGGCCCGTCCGATTCTTCGCCCGCCAGGCTCGGTTGGCGTGGGAGTCCCGCGCCCTTCGCCGCCGGACTCGGGACTCCGGATCTAGGACTTCGGCGCTTCCTCGAACCCGATGAGGCGCCGGAAGAATCCCCGCCTCTCCGGCTCGCGCTTCACGAGAAGCTGTTCGAGCTCGCCGCGGTCGAAGAAGATCCCCCCGCAGGAAGAGCACTTCTCGATTTCGATGTCCGAGATCTTCTCGACGTTCATGTCGCTGCCGCACTTTGGGCACTTGCGCCAGTGCGCCTTGCGGCGCTCCTCGGACTCGGCGGACACTCTAGCGCGCTCCGCGAGTTCACGCTTCTTGCGCGCCGCCTCGATCATCTTGGCCTCGTTCTGGCGGAACCAGTCGTCCTCGCGCCCCTTGCGGATGTCTTCGGTGTCCCAGGCCATACGAGAATCCTAAGCCGAAACGGCTATCTCAACAGCTCCTCGAGCGAAACCGATCCCTCGGTCTTCGCATCCCGATACTTCACGATCACGGGCGTCTGGAGCGAGAGACCCCACTGCCTCCCTTTCCCGTCCCGGATGGCTCGCGAGCCGGGCACGACGACCGCCCCCGCGGGAATCTCGAGCGGCCGGCCCGGACCCTTGCGGTACTCCTCCCCGCGCACGACGTCGTAGACGGGCGTCCCCCCGGTCAGGACGGTGCCCGCCGCGATCACGGCGCGCTCCCGCACGACCGCGCCTTCGTAAATACCGCAGTTGCCGCCGACTAAGACGTCGTCCTCGATGACGACCGGCAGCTCCCCCACCGGTTCCAGGACGCCGCCGATCTGGGCTCCCGCCGAGACGTGCACGCGGCGGCCGATCTGCGCGCAGGAGCCGACGAGAACGTGCGAGTCGAGGAGCGTCCCCTCTCCGATCCAGGCACCGACGTTGACGTAGGAGGGCGGCATGATCGTGACACCGCGGCCGAGGTAGCAGCCGTCGCGCACCGCGGTCCCGCCCGGCACGATCCGCACGCCGGAGTCGGGCGCCAGCCGTTTCAGCGGAAACGTGTCCTTGTCGAAGAAGGGGAAGGCGGAGTCCAGAGGTTCGACGATCTCGCCGATCCGGAAGCCGAGCAGGATTCCCTTCTTCACCCAGGTCGCGACGACCCACCGGTCGCCTTCCTTCGCGGCCGCGCGGATCGAGCCGTCGTTCAGCCCGGCCTTCAGCTCCTCGAAGAGCCCGCGCAGCCGTTGCCGCGGGTGCCCTCCGGGATCCGCGGCGGCCGCCTCGATCGACCGGGCGAGGTTCGAAGTGTCGCGCTCCACGGAAAGAGGGGGCGGCGCTAGCGCGCCGCGACTTTCTTCGGAAGCAGCTTCAGTCCCCCGAGAAGCTTTTCGATGCGCCGCCGGTTGTCTTCGCGCACCGGAACGAGCGGAAGCCGCAGGGTGTCGCCGCAGCGCCCCATCGCCGAGAGGGCGCACTTCGCCGGGCCGGGGCTCGACTCCCAGAAATTCATCTCCATGAGCGGGAGGTACTTTCTCTGCAGCCTCCGCGCGTCCTCCCATCGCCCCTCGAGCGCCGCCGCGGTGAGCGCGCTCATCTCCCCCGGAACCTCGTTCGACGCGACGGAGATCAGCCCGCGACCGCCGAGAGCGATGAGCGCCAGCGCCGTCGAGTCCTCTCCCGAAAATACGACGAAGTCCTCCGGGAGCGCCGTCATGAGCCGGGCGATCTTTCCGAAGTTGGGCGACGCTTCCTTCAAGCCGACGACCCGGGGAATCTCCGCCAGCCGGAGGATGGTCTCGACGTCCATGTCGGTTCCGGTGCGGGTCGGGACGTTGTAGACGATGACCGGCACATCGGCCGCCTCCGCGATCGCGGAGAAGTGCCGCAGGAGACCCTCCGGGGAGGGCCGGTTGTACATCGGAGACACCGAGAGAATCCCGTCGGCGCCGGCCTCGACCGCGTCGCGCGCCCAGAAGACCGCTTTGGCCGTGTGATTGCCTCCGGCTCCGGCGATGACGGGCACCCGGCCGTCGGCGGCTTTCACGACGGCGGCCGTCACGCCCTTGCGCTCCTCGCCGGACAGCGTCGCGGATTCCCCCGTCGTTCCGCAGGGGACGAGGAAGTCGATTCCGGCCGAGATCTGCCACTCGACGAGCTTCGCCAGAGCACGGAAGTCGATCCGGCCCTTTTCGTCGAACGGCGTGACGAGCGCCGTCCCGCACCCCTTCCAGTCCACGCGATACACGCTTCCTCCTTTGAGTGGGGTCAGGTCAAAACCTGACCTCCTCGCATCTCGCCGAGCAGCTCCCCGAACTCGAAGACTCCCTGCCGTCCGGCGACGCGCTCCGCGGCCCAGACCGCGCCGCGCGCGAAACCGGCCCGCCCGCGCGCGCGGTGGATCAACTCGACCTCGTCCTCCGGCGATTCGAACACGAGACGGTGCAGGCCGGGCACCGTTCCGGAGCGAACGCTCGCGATCGGGGGCGCCTGGCCGGACTCCGCCTGGACGATTCCGGCGATCTTCCGCGCGGTTCCCGAGGGAGCGTCCCGTTTCTCGGCGTGGTGCTCCTCGACGAGGTATCCGGCGTAGCCGGCCGGCGGGTAGAGCGCCGCTGCCAGCTTTGCGATCTCGAAGAACTGCCGCACGCCGACCGAAAAGTTCGAGGCGTGAACCAGCGCGCCTCCCCCCGATCGGAAGGCCTCCGCGACCCGCGGGAGCTCGCGGTCCCACCCGGTCGTTCCGCAGACGACGGTCGCGCCCGCACCCGCGAGCGCCGCCAGGTTCCCGGGCGCCGCAACGGGATTGGTGAATTCGAAGACGACGTCCGCCTCGGACAACCGCGCCGCCGTCAGCGCAGCGCCGCCGGAGTTCTCCCGCGAGTCGAGCTTCCACGCGACGTCGTGCCCCCGCCGGGCCGCCATTTCCTGGATCTCCGAGCCCATCTTGCCGGCTCCGACGATTCCGAAGCGCATCCCCCGCACCCCCTGTCATCCTGAGCCCCTCGCTTCGCTCAGGACAGGCTCCGCGAAGGATCTTGTGTTCGGGATTCTTCGGCCCTGCGGGCCTCAGAATGACGGGCGGATTCTACTCAAAAAACTCCCCGTGGAGCCGTCTCACCACCTCTTCCACGTCCCTCTCCTCCACCACGAAGGAGACGTTCCTCCGCGACGCGCCCTGGGAGATCATCAGGACGTTGACGTCTTCAATCGTGCGGAAGATGCGGGCCGCCAGGCCCGGCGTGAACTTCAGGTCCTGACCGACCAGGCACACGAGCGCGCGATCGCGAGCGACCTCCACCTGCGCCAGCCGCTCGAGGTCCCGCCGCACCTCCGGCAGGCGGGAGAGGTCGTCCACCGTCACCGACACCGAGATCTCCGACGTCGAAACCATGTCGACGGAGGTTTCCCACCGCGCGAAGACGTCGAAGAGCGTCCGCAGAAAACCGGACGCCATGAGCATGCGGCTCGTCACCACGTCCACGGTCGCGATCCCCTTCTTGAAGGCGATCGAACGAACCCCGCGGCCTTCGGATCCGGCCGAGGCGCGGATCTCGGTTCCCGGAAAGTCGGGGCGCCGGGAATTCTTCACGCGCACCGGAATGCCCTTCTCGATCGCCGGCGACAGCGTCAAAGGGTGGAGAACTCGGGCGCCGAAGTATGCGAGCTCGGAGGCCTCCTCGAAGGAGATGGCCTCGATCGGCCGCGCGGAGGGGACGACCCGCGGGTCGGCCGTCATCATTCCATCGACGTCGGTCCAGATCTCCACCGCCTCCGCGCCGAGCGCCGCCCCGAAGAGAGCGGCGGTGTAGTCCGACCCCCCCCTGCCGAGCGTCGTCGTCGCTCCGGCGTGGCTCGAGCCGATGTATCCCGCGGCAACCGGGACGTCGCCCCGGGCGCACAGCGGGGCGACCTTCTCCCGCACACGCCTTTCGGTCTCCTGCAGGTCGGGCTGGGCACGGCCGAACCGGTCGTCGGTCACGACGAGCTCGCGGGAATCGAGCCGGACCGCCGGCAGAGATCGCGCGGCGAGAGCCCTCGCGACGACGGCGCACGCGGTCATCTCCCCGTGCGCCAGGAAGTGATCGCGTCCTGCCGCCGGAACGGAGCGCAGAACCGCGACCGCTCGCGCCATCCGCGCGAGCTCGTGGAAGAACGGAGCGACGTCCTCTTCGACCTCCGCGGAGCCGGTTCCGAAGAAGTCCGTGAGAACGCGCTCGGTGTCCCGCTGCATCCGGGACAGACCGGTCAAAGCGCGCGACTCCTCTCCCCCGGCGGCCAGCTCGAGCGCCTCGACGAGCCGGTCCGTCGCGTCGCCCATCGCGGAGACCACGACGACGGGACGCTCGGACCGCGATCGTTCGACGATCCGACAGAGTCGGTCGAGAGCGGCCGCGTCCTCGAGCGACGTGCCGCCGAACTTCTGGACGATCACGGAGTCACGACAGCAGCCCCTTCGCGACGGCATATTCGGCATTCAGGATCGACGCGCCCGCCGCGCCGCGAACGGTGTTGTGCCCGAGAACGGTGAACTTCCAGTCGAGCAGGCGGCAGGGCTTCAGGCCGCCGACGAGGGCGCACATGCCGTTCTGGACGTCGACGTCCCGTCGGGGCTGAGGACGGCTGACCTCGCGGAGATAGACGACCGGCCGGGACGGCGCCGAAGGCAGCTCGGCGACCTCTCTCTCGCCGCGGAATCCCTCCCAGGCCGCTTCCATCTCTTCGAGAGACGCCTTCCGCGCGAGGCCGACCGAGATCGACGCCGTGTGGCCGTCTTCCACCGGAACCCGGTTGGTCATGGCGGAGACGACGAGCGGCGCCGGGCCGGCGAGGCCGTCGCGCATTCCGCCCAGGATCTTCGCGACTTCCCTCTCGATCTTCTCGGCCTCTCCGGGGATGTCCGGGATCACGTTGCCCAGGATGTCGAGCGACGCGACGCCCGGATAGCCCGCTCCCGACACGGCCTGCATGGTCGAGACGAACGACTTCTCGACGCCGAAGGCGCTCTCGAGCGGCGCGAGGGCCATTGCGACGAACATGGCCGAGCAATTTGCGTTCGTCACGAGCGCCCCGGTCCAGCCGCGGTGCTCCCGCTGGCGCTCGAGAAGGCGGAAGGAATCCGGGTTGATCTCCGGAATGAGGAGCGGAACGTCGTCGTCCATGCGATGCGCCGAGGCGTTGGAGAACACGAAAACTCCGCTCCGCGCGAAGAACGGTTCCACGTCTCGCGCGATCGCCGCATCCAGCGCGGAAAATACGGCGCGGCACGGAAGCTCTTCGCCGACGGAGCGGACCCTCAACGAAGCGAGCCCATCGGGAAGAAGAGAAGGAAGTCGCCACCGCGCCGCCTCGCCGTAGGGGTGGCCGGCGGAGCGCTCGGATGCCGCCAGAGCGGTGATCACGAACCAGGGATGATCGGCGAGCCTCTCGACGAACCGCTGGCCGACGGTTCCCGTCGCACCGAGAATGCCGACCGGGATCTTCTCCGTCAACGGGACCATCGCGCGAGTCTAACCTCGGAGGCGCGCCCGTATAATCGAGCGCGTTCTCAGGAAAAACAGCGAATGAGCTCCGCCACGCCCGGACCCCGATGTCCGCGATGCCATCGAGCGCTCGCTGCGTGGCGGCTTGCCCACTGCGTGTACTGTGGAGAACCCTTTCCCGCGGACTTGAAGGAAGGATTCGAGGTGCCCGAAGGGCTCAAGTGGGTCGAGCGGCCGGGGATCCCGATCGATGCCGCGAAGCAGCTCGAGGTGATGAAAGTCCTGCCGTGGGAGGCGAAGAAAAAGCCGCGCCCGGCTCTGCTCATCGCGGCCGGTGTCTCGTTCGCCGCGTTTGCCGCGATCTTCGTGCTGCTTTTCCTGCTCATGCGGAGATACATGCCGTCGATCAGCGTTCTCGTGCTGGTGGTGGGAGCGGTCTTCCTGGGCTACCTCACTACGGCGTTTCTGCGCGCGTTTCGCCGCGGATCGAGTTGAGCACCCGCGCCGCCGGACGTCAGAAAGCCCCGGTCTCCCGGGGCTCGAGGGATTGGCAGCCGCCCGCGATCAGACGACGGGTCGACCCTGGATTAGCCGAATGATGAGAACGACGACTGCGATCACGAGCAGAATGTGCACGAAGCCGTTCAAGGTGTAGCCCGAGACCAAACCCAGGAGCCAGAGAACCAGCAGGATGATGAAAATGGTCCAAAGCATGGTGTTGTCACCTCCTTTAATGTCGAGGCCCCCGAAGGCAGCCCGGAAAGTCCTACAGCGAAGCTCGTGCCAGATTCGTGGTTCAAAGCGGCGGGATCGCGGTCCCCGGGTTCCGGTTCGGAACTGAGCCCTTGAACCTCTGATCTTGAACCTCATGCTCAAGAACCCTGCCGAGCTCGTCGCGCGCCTCGAGCTCGTCGAACCGGATCGTGTCCTTCTCGTCGATTCGCCGCCGGAGCTTGCGAGCCTCGTCGAGAGCGCGCGCCACGGGCCAAAGACGACGCGTCAGACGACCGGCGATGCCCTCCGGGCGGTCAAAGACAAACACGACGCGATCCTCGTCTGGAGAGAGGACCGAAGCGGGTCACGCTCGGTCTTCGAGAACGCGATCAAGCGGCTCGAGGAAGGCGGCGCCATCTGGGTCGTCACGGCTCTGCGGAAGGTCCGCGGGCCGACCACCCCCGCCATCCACCGGCTCGAGAGATCCGACCTCGCCAAAGGTTTCGCGAAGGACGGTCTGGCGAACGACCGCGAGGTCCGGGTGTCCGCCTGGAACGTGGCCTACAGATTCCGGAACACGGGACGCGGGACCGGGGTCCAATCCCCGAAGGGGGTCAGATCCCGCGCAGAAGCTGATTCACTCGACGTAGGGAAAGAACTTCGCGGTCACGCGGAAGAACCTTCCTGAGGTGGGATCGACAGTCAGCTGGCAGCGGGACACTTCGAGGGTCGTCGAAAACGCGACACCTGGCGCTTTCAGGCTCACCGGATAGCGCGTCCCGACCTTCAGCGGGGAGTTGAAGTCGAAACGGACGCCGGTCGGCGTGACCTCGAGGACCTGACGCGCGGTCTCCCAGCGAACCTTGAGCTCGTACTGCTCCGCCTTCGGCCTTTTGGGCTTTCCGGAGTCGCTCGGACGCGAGGGGCGCTCTCCGGCGACGGGCGGTTCGGTCTTTCGATCAGCCATGCGTTCGTTTGGGAGGGGTTGGTAGCTCACGAACCCCTCCACCCTCTAGCGTAACTTACGCCAGGATATTCCTCGCGGATCGCTTCGCGAGGTTTTGGTCCGGTTTTCGCCGATCAGGCGGTCTTCGTCGCGAGCGAGGCCGCGAGCCGGATCGCGGCCTGCATGCCCTGATTTTCCCGAACCGCCCGCACGCGCGCTTTTTCCGCCGGCTTCAGCCTGCGGACGTAGCCCATGTACTTGCCCTGGAGCCGCCGCAGCGCGCGCACCTTCGGCGAGATCGCGACGCGTCGTCTTTGCGTCGCCCGAGGGGACGCCGAGGCTCGGCGGCCGCCGCGCCGGGGACCGCCGCCCCGCATTCCTTCGAGGTGGGCGAGCCGCTCTCGCAGCTCGGCGATTTCTTTGGAGCGTCCGTTCAATACGCTCTGGACCTGGTTCTGACGGATCTTTCCCCGAGAGATCAGAGACTGCAGGACATAGTGAGACTCGGCAGGGGTCATTCTCATCGTTCGCATACCTCATGGAAAAGACCTGTCACTGGTTGCATTGCAGAGGCGCGAGTGTACAACAGAGCACGCTGCGATCGCGCCGGCTACTTCTTACGGGAGGCGCCGGCGGCCGCCTTCTGTTTCAATGGTGGCTTCTTTGCCGCTGTTGCCCGCGCCGCCCGCGGCAACAGGGCGAGCATGACGTCCCGCCGGATCGTCTTGCCCTCGGTCATGACGTAGGCGCGGTGCACGATGTTGCGAAGCTCCCGCACGTTTCCGGGCCAGCTGTACGCGAGCAGCATCTCCAGAGCTTTGGGTTCCCAGCCGGTGACCCCGGCGCGCTCCTGCTCTTCGATCAACTTCCGGAAGTACTCGGCGAGAAGCGGGATGTCCTCGCGCCGCTCGGCGAGCGTCGGAAGGGCGAGCGGGAAAACGTTCAGGCGATAGTAGAGGTCCTCGCGGAGCTTCTTGTGCTTGATGGCGTCGTGGGGATCGCGGTTCGTCGCGGAGATGAGCCGGACGTCCACCTGGAGCTCCTGCGAGCCGCCGACCCGGCGCAGGGTCCGGTCTTCGAGAACGCGCAGGAGTTTCACCTGGAGCTCGGAGCCCATCTCCGTGATCTCGTCGAGAAGGAGCGTCCCTCCCGCAGCTTCCTCGAAGTAGCCGACGCGTCGTTTGTCCGCTCCGGTAAAGGAGCCGCGCTCGTGACCGAACAGCTCGCTCTCGATGAGCGTCGGAGAGATCGCGCCGCAGTTGAACGCCACGAAGGGCTTGGCAGCGCGGCGCGACAGTCGGTGAATGGTGCGCGCCGCGACTTCCTTGCCGGTGCCGGAAGCTCCCGTGATGAGGACGGGCGCGTTCGACTTGGCCACGCGCCGGATCACGTCGAAGATCTGCGTCATGATCGCCGACCGCCCGACGAGATCCCCGAGACGGCCGGTCTCCTGCAGCTCGGCGCGGAGAGTTTCGACCTCGCTCTCGAGTCGGCGGCGGTCGGCGAGCCGGTTGAACACGACCTCGAGCTGCGCCGGACGCAGCGGCTTCAGAAGGTAGTCGACGGCTCCGGCGCGCAGAGCTTCGATCGCGTTGTCGATGGATCCCTGGCCCGTGATGACGATTCCCTCCCGATCCGGATCGGTCTCGCGGGCCGCGCGCAGGATTTCGATCCCGTCGCCATCCGGCAGGTGAATGTCCACGATCAGGAGACGCGGATCGAACTCCCCCAGTGCGCGGGCAGCTTCCTTGACGGTTCCGGCCGAGCGCGTTTCGCCGCCCAGGTCTTTCACCGACTCCTCGAGCCCTTTTCGAGTCGCCAGGTCGTCTTCGACGATCAGAACCTTCAAGTCGGATCCTCCGGGAGTTCGAGAGTTGCGGAGACCCGTTCCCCGTCCTGGCCCACCTGCACGACGCCACCGGCGTCGGCGGCGTACAACCGGGCGCGCGCCAGCCCCATTCCCCAATTCTTGCCGGCCCCGGCAAACCGCGGCGCGAACAACTTCTCCGGATCGTCGCCGGAAAGTTGCCCCGGGTTCTCGACGCGCACCCGCAGCCCACCGCCGGACCGCTCGCGGTAGACCGCCACGGAGGAGGGAGAAGCCTCGAGCGCGTTGACGACGAGCGCGACGAGCGCCTCGGAGAGCCTCGCGCGGTCACCCGAGATGCGGCCTCCGGTCCCGCCCTGGATGACGACTCCGTCGCTCTCGAAGGGCTGGAGGACCGCCGCGACCCAATCGTCGAAGGAGAAGCTCTCGACGCGCTCCGGTTGCGTCAGGAGAAGCTCTCTCCCCTTTTCGAAGAGATCGAATGCCCGCGCGAGCTCGGTCTTCGCGATCTCCAGCGACTCCGCCGGGTCCTGGCCGCGCGAATGGCGCCGGCTGGCGCCCTCCAGGTGCAGCGAAACCGCGGACAGCGGCGTTGCCAGATCGTGAAAGAGCGTGCGGAGAAAATGTCGTCGGGCGTTGCCTGCCTGATCGCCCGGATCGTTCATCAAGTCGGCATCCTTTGTGCTACAAACAGCGCCACCGACGGATTCATCGTATGTCAAAAACCGCTCACACCGCTGACGTTCCGGTCGATCTCCGCCGCCCCTCCGCGCCCACGCGATCTTCGCTGAAGACGCGGCTCAAAGTCTCGGCGTTCGTCGGTCTCGCGATCATCGCGGCCTGGCTCTCCTACACCGTCAATCAGGTCCTCACTCTGTATGACGTCACCCGAGACATCCAGAGGACCACGGATCTGCGCGAGCGCGTCGGCGACGCGAAGAGCGCGCTCGGCGAGGCCGAGGATTCTCTCGACCGGTACACGCAGGGCGGCGAGGGCTATGACCTCTCCCGGCATCATTCGAGCCGCACGACACTCCGAGCTGCGCTCGGGGCGATCCGCCGCCGGATCCTGACGGAGAGCTCCCGCGGCTCTCTCGAGCAGGCGGAGGCGTCCGAAGAGATCTACTCGAAGGCGGCCGACCGGGCCATCGCCCGATGGGCGCCGGGAAGCCCCTCGGCGGCGCGGCAGGTGCACGACGACGTCGTCGAGCCCGCGGCGGCGTCGCTGCGCGACGCCCTGCTCGAGCTCGACAGCCGGTTCGGCCGGAGCGAGGCGATCGCCGAGGGACGGCTCCAGGGCGCGCGCGACTCCGCGACCGTCGCCCTCGTGATCCTCGCGGGACTCATCCTCGCCGGATTTCTCTGGCTGCTCACCGACATCGACCGTCACATCCTCGCTCCCGCCGTCTCCGCGGCGCGAGCGCTCGGAGATCTCGCGTCGGACCGTGAGCCCCCGAAGCTCTTCGAGGCGTCCGGCGACGAGATCGGCGAGCTCGGGCGTCAGTTCAACCGCGCCGCCGCCGTTTACGGTGAGCGCGCCCGGGCCCTCGCAGAGCGCGACATCCAGGCGTCGGTCAACGCGGTCCTGGCCGTCGCGGCAACGGTGAACGATCTCGAAGGGTTCGGCTCGAAGGTCCTCGAAACGGTCGTTCACGTTTCCGGCGCGGCGTCGGCGCTCCTCTACCTTCCGGAGCCGGGCGGGGCTTACAAGGCCACGGAGGCGGTGGGCTGGACACGGGGAGAAGACGGCGTCGGCCCCGACGAGGCGCGGCGGGCCGCTTCCGAGAAGAAGCCGATCTTCGTGTCGGTCGCTCCGCGAACCCCGACGATCAACGTCTTCGACGGCCGCATTCTCCCGTGCGAGAGCGTTCACATCCCGCTCATCTATTTCGACCGCGTCGTGGGGGTGCTCGCGCTCGGAGCCGCACAGCCGTTCACCGCGAACGCCCGCAACGTCATCGCCGCGATTGCGCCGAGCCTCGCGGTCGCTCTCGCGAATGCGGCCGCGAACGAGCGGGTCGCCGAGCAGACCCGCCGGCTTTCGGAGCAGAACGAGCTCCTCGAAGACCAGCGAAGCCGGATCGCCCGAACCAACCGGGAGCTCCAGAGAGCTTCCGCGCTGAAAGACCGCTTCCTCGCCTCGGTCTCTCACGAGCTTCGCACGCCGATGACCGTCATCCTCGGGTTCACCGGTGCGCTGCTCAAAGGGGGCCAGGGGAATCTGAATTCGCAGCAGCGCGAGAGCCTCGAGCGCGTCCAGCGCAATGCGAAGCTGCTCCTCGGCCTGATCAACGACGTTCTCGACATCTCGAAGATCGAGGCCGGGAAGGTCGAGATCCGCCGTCAGCGAATTCTCCTTCCGACTCTCGCCCGGCAGATCGAGGCCGACTACGCAGAAGCCGCGCGCAACAAGGCATTGACGCTCAAGTGCGAGATCGCGCCCGGCTTCGATTCGGTGACGAGCGATCCTGCGCGGGTCCTGCAGATCGTCACGAATCTGGTCGGCAACGCTCTGAAGTTCACGGAGCGGGGCTCGATCACCGTGCGGTTCGAGCCGCGGGAGAGAGACTCCTGGGCGATCGTCGTTTCCGACACGGGCATCGGAATTCCCGAGGAAGAGCAGACGACGATCTTCGAAGAGTTCCGCCAGGGCGAAGCGGTCGAGCACCGCGGCCGCGGCGGCACCGGCCTGGGGCTGGCCATCGTCCGAAAGCTCGCGGCGGTTCTCGGAGGAACCATCTCGGTCGAGAGCGCCGCCGGCGAGGGATCGCGATTCACGGTCGTCCTTCCCCGCGAGCTCCCGCAGGATGACGAGGCGTCGGCGACCGCCGGGGAGACCCCGGCGTGGCCGGTCGCGGCGCAGCCGGGCCGCAGCGTGCTGGTCGTGGACGACGACGAGGGGGTTCGGCGGCTGTTCGCGTACGAGCTGGCGTCGCTCGGAGTGCGCATCCTCGAGGCGGGCGACGGCCGAACCGCCGTCGAGATCGCGACCGCGGAAAGACCGGACGCGATTCTCCTCGACGTTCTCATGCCCGGCGTGGACGGGTGGGAGACGCTGCGCCTGCTCAAGCAGCGCCCGGAGACGCGCAACATTCCCGTGGTGATCCTCTCCGTCGTCGACAACCGCGCCTTCGGGCTCTCCCTCGGAGCGTTCGACTACCTGGTGAAGCCGGTCGAGATCTCCGCCCTCGTGGACAGCTTGTCGCGCGCCGGCGTCCTCGCGACCCGGGGACATCTCCTCGTCGTGGACGACGACGCCGACGTCCGCAACCTTCTCGCGCAGGGCCTCGTGAGCGCCGGTTATCACGTCCAGAGCGTCGAAGGCGGGGCCGAGGCCCTCGAGGCGATGTCCCAGGACCGGCCGAGCGCCGTGCTGCTGGACCTCATGATGCGCCCGCCGGACGGCTTCGAGGTCCTCTGCCGGATGCGCGAGGACCCGGACCTGCGGGACGTTCCGGTCATCATCGTGACGGCGAAGGAGCTGAGCGAGAAGGACCACGAGATCCTGCGCGGCGCGGCGCACCGGGTGATCCGCAAGGCGGCGGATCCGTCGAGCCTCATCGCCGAGGTCCTGCGGGCAGTCCAGGAAGAGAAAACCGCGTGAGCGCCCGCATCCTCGTGGTCGAGGACTCCCCCGACATCCGGGTCCTGATCCGGATGTTGCTGGAGGCCGCGGGCCACGAAGTGATGACCGCTTCCGACGGGCGCGCGGGCGTCGAGACCGCGCGGCGCGAACGTCCCGACCTCGTGCTGATGGACCTTTCGCTGCCGGTCCTCTCGGGGTGGGAAGCGGCGAAGGAGATCAAGGAGAGCCCGGAGACCGCGTCGATCCCGGTCGTGGCCGTCACGGCGCACGCGATGCACGGCGACCGGGAGCGGGCGCTCGCCGCCGGCTGCGACGGTTTCATCCCCAAGCCGATCGACGAGGAAACCTTCGCATCGCTCGTCGAGTCGTACCTGCGGCGCCCGGTCGTCGAAGAGTCGTCTCCGATCGAGGCCACGGCTTCCCCGCCCTCTTCCCGGCCGGGCTCCGCCGAGCCGGGCCGCATTCTCGTCGTGGACGACCACGCGGAAGTCGCCCAGATCATCCGACACGATCTCGAGAGCGAGGGACACCGGGTCGTCGTGGCGCGAACGCTCGACCAGGCGTCCGAGCTCGCTCGCGACGACGAGCAATTCGACCTGGCGATCGTGGACGTGATGCTCGGGCCGGACTCCGGCTACGACCTCGCCGCCGAGCTCGTCTCGCGCTCCGGGGAGTACCTGCCCGTCCTTCTCGTCACGGCCGGAGAAATCGACCGCGAAAAGGGGTTCGCGGCCGGAGCGGACGACTTCGTCGCCAAGCCGCTCGATCCCGTCGAGCTCGTCGCGCGCGCCCGGTCTCTCATCCGCGTGGGACGGGCGATCCGCTCCCAGGGAAGGGCCGCCCGGGAACGCTCCGAGGCGTACGAGAAGCTGGCCGAGCTCGACCGGCTGAAGTCCGACTTCCTGTCCACGGTCTCGCACGAGCTGCGGACCCCGCTGAACACGATCATCCTCCTGTCCCACTTGATCGAGCGCGAGGGGAGGAATCCCGCCGACGAGGAACGGAGACTGCACGACATCCACGTCATCCGCGAGAGCGCGGAGACGCTTCTCCGAATGATCAACAACATCCTGGACCTCGCCAGGCTGGAAGCCGGTCAGCGGGACCTGCACCCGCAGCAGGTGCCGCTTCGACCGATGATCCAGGAGACCGCGGACCTGCTCGAACCGCAGGCCCGCGAGAAAGGCCTCGCTCTCGAAGTCGAGATCAGCCCCGACCTGCCGGAGACCGCGGTTCTCGATCGGGAGAAGGTCTCTCGCGTTCTGATCAACCTCCTCTCGAACGCCGTGAAATACACGCAGAGGGGGAGCGTGACCGTGCGCGCGACTCCCTGGCAGGAGAGCATCGCATTCGAAGTGGCGGACACGGGCAACGGCGTCCCGGCGCACCTCGTGTCCACCGTGTTCGAGCCCTTCCGCCGGATCCGCACCGGGGACGCCGAAGCCCCCCGGGGAACCGGCCTGGGTCTGACGATCTCCAAGCAGCTCGTCGAGCTCATGGGCGGCGACCTGATTTTCGACAGCCGCGAAGGGGAGGGAACCCGCGTCTCCCTGACGCTGCCGCAGCTCCACGGCACTGTGGAAGAGCAGACCGTTGCTGTCTCGCAACCGGCGCCCCCGGAGGGGGAGAGCGGAAGGGGCCGGAGGGTTCTCGTCGTCGAGGACGACGCCTTCTCGCGCTACGGCCTGAAGAGCCTTCTCGAGTCGGAAGGGTACGTGGTGGTGGAGGCCGGCAGTCTGGCGGACGCCGAGGACGCCGTGCGGCGGTTTCCGCCCGACGTCCTGATACTCGACATCACGCTGCCCGACGGCGACGGAGCGGAGTGGCTGCGCCTGTGGACGAAGCGCGAAGGTCGCCTGAGCTTCCCGGTCATCGTGTTGACCGGGATCACCGCGAACGAGGACACGAGACGGATCGAACAGTCCGGCGTCTCCGCGGTTCTGCAGAAGCCGGTCAATGTGGGACTCCTTTTTCAGGTGCTGCGGAAAATCCAGTCGTCGCGGGAGCCGGTCGCCGGTAGCCGCTAGCCGACTCTAGGCCAGAACGTCTCTCCGGACGAAGACCGCGTAAGCGACGGCGGTCGCGGCCAGCGCCCAGACCGTCAGCACCGCCACGGAGAACGGCACGGTCATCCCGGTGATCGGCGCGGGCGAGCCGGAGTAGTAGTCGGGCAGGGGAAGGTTCGTCACGAAGAGGTAGCGCTGCGCCTCCCAGGAGGGAGCGACCCGCGGAAGGATCGTGCCGGCGATCAGCGCCGCGAGCATCGTTCCCATCGCCGCAGCCGTCGAGCGGAGGACGACCGAGGTCAGGAACGCGATGGCGCCCACCGTGAGCGCCGCGAACCAGGCCAGCCCGAACGCAAGGAGAGCGTCTTCCCAGAGCGGCAACGAGCGCACCGCGCCGGGATCGAAGGTTTCGCCGGCGAGGCGGAACCCCGTGAGGACCGGCGCCCCCCACCCCCGGTAGCCGAACGCAAGGCCTCCGAACAGGTATGCGACGACGCCCCCGAGGGCCACCGTCAGGGTGATCGCGACCCCGAGCGCCGCAAGCTTCGACGACAGGACGCGCGCGCGCCCAACCGGCCGGGTCAGCAGGAGCTTCACGGTTCCCTGGGCGAACTCGGAAGAGACGATGTCGGCCGCGAAGAGGATCGCCAGCAGCGGGAGGAGCAGGTAGCTCGACGCGTTCGCGAAGGCTCGCGCGAAGAGGGGTCCGGAAATCGCGTCCGGGTCGACGTTGCGATCGAGGTGGTACTGCACTCGGGCGATCTCGAAACGCACCCACCGAAGCTGGGTCTGCGGAAGGCGCCCCGACCTCTCCCAGTTCTGCATTCGCGCGACGCGTTCCTGAGCCTCGATCCGCCAGTCCCGCTGCGGCCGCCGGTCCTTGGCCTGAGTCTGCGCGAAGACGATCAGGCCGTTCAGCGCGACGAGGATCAGGAGGGCGACGCGAAAGCGGCGTCGCTTGAGCAGCTTCAAGATCTCGTTCTCGACGAGCGGCGCGAACCTCATACGGTCTCTCCTCCCGTGACCTCGAGGAACAGCTCTTCCAGAGTCGACGACTGCCGCTCGACTCCGAAGACCCGGACGCCCGCGGCGGCGAGGGCCGCGAGCGCGTCGGGGACGCTCTCACGGGGGACTTCCGACGACACGGTCTCCTCGTCGTCCGCCCGCGCGGCGCCGTCCCGCGAGAACGCACCGAGGATCTCGGCGGCCCGGGCGGCGGGCCGCGCCCGGAAAACCAGCCGTTCCGCTCCCCGCTTCGCGAGGAGCTCGCGGACCGGCCCCATCGCGAGCGTCCGGCCCCGGTGGATGATCGCGACCCGGTCGCACATCTGCTCGACCTCCGCGAGGAGGTGGCTCGACACGAAGATCGCGATCCCGCGGTCCTCCGCCAGGTGCCGGATCAGCTGCCGGACCTCCCGGATGCCCGCCGGATCGAGGCCGTTCGCCGGCTCGTCCAAGATCAGCAGGTCCGGCGCCCCGAGCAGGGCCTGCGCGAGCCCCAGCCGCTGACGCATGCCGAGCGAGTACGTCGCCACCCGGTCGTCCAGCCGGCTTTGGAGCGCGACCAACCGAGCGAGCTCCGGGATTCGGGCCTGCGCGCCGTCGGGCAGCATCCGCGCGAAGTGCAGAAGGTTCTCGCGGCCGGTCAAATAAGGATAGAGATCGGTCGACTCCACGATGCACCCGACATGGGACATCGCCTTCGCGAAGTCGCGCGCCAGGTCGAAGCCCGCGATCCGGACGCGGCCGCGATCGGGGCGCGCGAGGCCCACGAGCATGCGGATCGTCGTCGTCTTGCCCGCGCCGTTGGGTCCGAGGAATCCGAACACCTCGCCCGCGACGAGATCGAAGGAGACGTCGGAGACGACCTCGCGCTTTCCAAAGCGCTTGGTCAGGTTCTCGGCGGAGAGGACGACCGGGCTTTCCAAGGCGAACGTATTATCCCGGCTGTGCCGCTCTCGTCCCGTTTCTGGCTCTGGCGTCTCCCGGCGACCGTTGCGCTCGCGGCGGGAGTCGTTTTCTCCGCCGGCTTCTGGCTCGCGCTGCGCGGAAGCGCCGGCGCGCCGCTGGGGGATGCGCCGCCGCCGCCGGCGCAACACGAGGCGGCGAAGCCCGCCGGGAAGCGGCTCGTGCTCGTCCTCGGGGACTCGCTCTCCCACGGAACCGGCGATCCCACCGGGAGGGGTTACGCCGCCGACGCTGCGGCGTCGCTCGAGCGCCGCGGGCCGGTCGAGACCGTGAACCTCGCCGTCGCCGGGGCCGAGTCCTCCGACCTTCGCCAGCTGGTCGAAAGCTCCAACGTGCGGTCGCTCGCGGCGTCCGCGAACCTGATACTTCTCTCGATCGGCGGCAACGACCTCTCGCACTCGGTCAGCGGCGCAGGCGCGCCGGCCGAGGCGCTATCGGAGGTCTCCGCGGCGCGCACGCGGCTTGCGGAGAACCTGCGCGCGATCCTGACCGCGCTCCGCGCGGCGAACCCGTCCGCCCCGATCCGGGTGCTCGGTCTTTACCAGCCCTTCACCGGAAGCGGCGGGGAGGCTCGGATCGGAGAATCGGTTGTTCTCGCCTGGACCACGCTCATCGCCGAGACGGCCCTCGGCTACGCAAACGTTACGGCGGTCCCGGTGTTCGACCTCTTCGCCGGCCGGTCGGATCGGCTGGCGACGGACCGGTTCCACCCGAACCGCGACGGGTATCGCGCGATCGCGGACCGGGTGATTCAGACACTGCCGCCAGATCTCTAATTCTGCGGCTGAGATCTTTCC
>Ga0210377_10001578_pt1 | contig 20768 bp, 19 predicted proteins | sample PLM4_65_b1redo_FD_155480 | JGI IMG/M metagenome (GOLD analysis project Ga0210377, IMG submission 155480) | Groundwater sediment microbial communities from an aquifer in East River, Colorado, USA - PLM4_65_b1 redo | ecosystem: Environmental > Terrestrial > Soil > Riparian zone | place: USA: East...
ATCCACTTCATCACCGGTCCATTACAACCTGATGGAATTATTGATCATGATCCAGACCATTCGACTGGACTCCGCCGCGCGCATCACCGCGGTTGTGCCATATTTATGCTACGGTCGCTCGGACAAGAAGGACCAGCCGCGTGTGCCGATCACTGCAAGGCTGGTCGCAGACATGATCGAGAGCGCCGGCGCTGACCGCTACATGACCTTCGACCCGCATGCCGGGCAGATACAGGGATTCTTTTCCATCCCCGGCGATGTGCTGACTGCATCCCACATGATCAGTGATCACATCAAAACAAATTTACTCAATGAGATGCAGGACCCTGTTGTCGTTGCGACAGACCTGGGCTTCGCCAAAAAAGGCCGCAACTACGCCCTGGACCTGGACCTGCCCATCGCCTTTATCGAAAAAAGGCGCATTGGCAAAGATGCCCATGCGGAAGCCTTGACCCTCATCGGTGAGGTGCAGGGACGCGATGTGATCATCGTGGATGATGAAGTGGATACCGGAGGTTCCATAGCGCAGGCGGTGAAAGTGGTCAAGAAGAACGGCGCGCGGGATGTATATCTCGCGTTCATTCACCCCCTCTTTTCCAAAAATGCAGCAGAACACCTGGCGGCTTTGCCCATCAAGCATATCCTCACCACGGATACTGTTTCCATTCCTGATAAAAAAATGAATCCACTTGAAGGACGCGTCACCATATTGACCGTCTCTTCCATGCTTGGTGAAGTCATCCGCCGCGCGCACGAGGGGCGCAGTGTTGGAGAAATGTTCAACGAGTAATTTTGCTTTAGCCGCCGTCCCCGGCGGCGAGACCCCGCCTGGAGCATCTTTGAAAAATGCCTGAACTTCCCGAAGTTGAAACCATCGCACGAAAATTAAAGCCCGATCTCATCGGCAGGACGATCCTCTCAGCCGACCTGCGCTGGTCACGTACGCTTGCCATGCCTTCTCCCAAAAAATTCAGGGAACAGATCAAAGGACAGAAGATCATCGATGTCGGTCGCCGCGCAAAGTATCTCAACATCCAGTTAATAGATTTCAACCTGCTTATCCACTTACGTATGAGTGGTGACTTATTCATCAAAGATAGTACAATCAAACCAGAAAAACATGACAGACTTCGATTAAAATTATCCAACAACAGATCGCTTATCTTCAACGATACGCGTAAATTCGGGCGGGCATGGCTCACGTCAGATCCGGAACAGGTGCTTGGCAGCCTCGGACCCGAACCATTGAGCATGGGCTTCACACAGCAATGGCTTCATACTGCATTGCACAAAAAACATCGCCAGCTCAAGCCGTTGCTGCTCGATCAAACATTTATTGCCGGGCTTGGCAATATTTACACCGACGAAGCCCTGCATATCGCGAAACTACATCCACTCGCCGCGTCCGATTCGGTAACGGCGAATCAGGCTGAGGCGTTGCGCGAAGCGATACGCGCTGTCCTAAAGGAAGGCATCCGCCGTAACGGAGCATCCATTGATTGGGTCTATCGCGGCGGAGAATTCCAAAACCACTTTCGCGTGTACGACCGCGAAGGGAAACCGTGTCCCGTGTGCGGCACAAAAATCGTCAGGCTTGTTGTCGGTCAACGCGGTACACATATTTGTCTGAAGTGTCAGGTGTTGAGGTAGCATGGAAGGATTTAACTTTACCCCTATTCTGGTTCCATTCGTTGCTCTGATCATCGGATGGGTGATCGGCTTTTTCGATTCCAATCTTCGCTCATCGAAAAAGATCAAACAGGCTGAGGCTTCTGCTGAAGCCGCGATCAAGGAAGCAAAAGATAAGTTCGCGGAGGCTGAGACGAAACTGGCATCCATTGCCGCGACTCCGGTCAGTGTTGGCGACCCCGGACTTATGCGTATCAAAAACGAAAATGGAATCATGACCCTGGACCTTGATGGCGTGCGCGTGAATCCATCTTCATTATCACCGGACCAGCGCAAACGGTTGATCGAAATGCTGAACGTGATGCGTCCCTGGCTCGAGGGTAAACCCGCGCCTGTGACGACACACACCCCGCCTCCACTTCGCAGTCAGCAGGCACCTGTTTCATCCCCGCAGAAGGCCCCCATGAATATTGACTCTCAACCCGTTCCCTCACAACCTGTGCCCATATCCATACCTGTGTCTGCGCCCAAGAAGGACGACAAACCTGTCGCCGCGCCAACCAGCATGGTGGGACAGATCAACGTCATACTGCAGGCGCGTATCGTCAACACAAAACTTGCCGAACAAGGGGTCACTCTATTGGAATCTCCCACAGGTGGGGTCAATGTTTATGTTGGATTGAATAAGTTTGAAGGAATAGATGCGGTTCCAGATGAAGAGATCAAAGCCGCCATCCGCGCCGCGATCGCTGAATGGGAAAGGAAATATACGCCGGGTCTTGGTTAATCACGCTTGTGCCTGGCAGTCAAAACAGGGCATAGGGCAGCTTCCGCAACTTCAGCGGTTACGTTGGGACTGTATAACTGCCGCAGGGCATTGCCGCTAAAAGGCGATCCCATACACAATAGATCATAATTTCCCTTTTTCAATTCGGATGTGATCTCCTCCACGATATTACCGCGCCGTACTTGTACATCTGCATCCAACCCTGCGGCTTCCACAACATCCAGGGCCTTGCGTAAATTACGACCAAGCACAGTATCGGTGTTGATCAAGTCTCTCCAATGCTCGCTGGCAGCGCGCGCGGTCGGGTAATCCAGATCCACAGGCGGGACAATATGCAACAAGGTCACCTTCGCCCGGCTCTTCATGGCAATTTGCAAGCCCAGGTTTTCAGACTCGAGTTCATACCCAAGCCCTCCCACACAGAGTAACAGTTTATTCAGCGGCAGGCAGGATTGAGGGACATACAGGATCGGTCTGGAAATTGTTTCCATAAAATGGCGGATCGAACGCCCGATCAACCAGCGGCGGATTTGAGGTCTGCCAAGCGGACCAACCACTGTAACATAATCTCCCGCCTGAGCTTTGCGCGGGATAACCTGCTCGGCATCACCATTCTGGACCTCGAGGCTGTATTCCACTCCCCTTTGCTGGAACAGGCTGACGGCGCGTTCGAAGACATCCTCCAAAGGATGGTGGTCGTCTATCGCCGCAGGACTCAGGTTCTCGGTCACGCCAAGAAGCGTTGTTTTCATCTGCAGGGTTTCAGCGAGCCAGGCGCCATATTCGATCGCGGACCATGTCCCTTTGAACCCATTTGTTGTGATCAATAATTCCGATGTCATCAAAAACTCCGTTTACCATACAAAAAAACGCCAAGTATTCCCGCTCCAAGTAAAACAACAGGAGACGGAAGCTCAAACCAAAACGCGACCGCACTTAACAGCGCGATGACTACAGCACGACGATCGATCTTTTTTCGAGAGCTGGCACGAAACAATTCCCACGATACAACAATGATCAACGCAGCTACTGCAGGACTCATCCCTGCAACAAATCCGTTGATCCAATTTTCATGTTGAAATCTTTCCAGCACCGTCGCAACCACAAGCATCATGACAGTCGGTGGCAGAATGGCGCCCAGTAATGCTGTGAACACGCCGGGAATCCGGCCTGCTGCAAAGCCGACGAACATGGCAAGTTTGAGCGCTTCGCTCCCGGGTAATACATTTGAGAATCCAACCGCTTCAACGAACTGGGTTTCTGTCATGATCTTGCCCACAGCTTCCTTGTAAAGCAAACCGATCGACGCGGGTCCAGAGGGTGAGAGAATGTTCACCTTGAGGAACATCCACAGCAAACGCGCCCACACCGAAAATTTGGATTGATTCATGAAAACAGAATAATCCCCACGATTGCCGCGATCACAACAACAAGCCGCTCGGGCACTTTCAACAACATGGCGATCAGGCTTACGATCCCGATTGCCCACCCGCGCCAATCCGTCGCTCCGCCTTTTTGAAATATCTTCCAGGCGGTGAACAACATCAGCACTGAGATTGCAGGCGCCAGTCCTTCAACAAAATTGCTCACCCATGCTTCGCGCCTCAGGCGGTGCAGAATAAATGTGATGCCAATGATGATAATCGTAGGCGGGAGAATGGATGCCGCCAATGCCACTAACCCTCCGGGGATACCAGCCACGGCATATCCAATGTACATTGCAAGTTGTAACGCGTCACTGCCCGGCAAAACAGATGATAGAGCCACCGCCTGCACGAATTGACTGTCGGTGACCATTTTGCCGACCACCTCATGGTACAACAGCCCCACCGAAGCAGGACCCGATGTGCTGAGGAGATTAACTTTGAGAAAAACCAGAAAGAGTTGTAGTAAATTATTCAAGGTTGTTCCTTTTAATTCCCCCATTGTAACGGCAAACGGACGAAAGAAAGCAGGAGCGGTGAATAAACCGCTCCTGCTTCAGGATCATATTTGCTGTGTTGAAAGATTACGGAAGGATGCCACGATCCTGGAAGACGTCTTCCACGACCAGAGCCACTGAATTTCCGTATAACTGCTCGGCAGCATCTACTGTAGCCTGAGCGGCATCGGGCATGGATGCATCATGTGGAAAACTGAATTGGGCTTCGAGAATGAGGGTGTCCGCCTGCACGTGACCAAGCGCGTTGCGAATGTCCCACAAAGCGCGTGACCAGATCTGTCCATCATGATGTACCCTGCCATTCAGATCTTCAGGATAATGCAAGTTCGTGTCCACACGTCGCAGGCAGTGAGGTACCCCTGATGTATACGAAACGGAATCCCAGTCAGCCACGCAGGCGGGGTCAGCAGTGGGAGCGATCACATCGCTTACGGTAACAGCCCAGTAATCGCCAAAGCCTTCATGGATGGCTCCTGCCTCCAATGAGGCGCCAAATGCCCCAAATGGTGTGGATTGTGAATCCAGCATGGCATGACCATACTCATGCAAAATGACTTCAGCATCTTCGGCATCGTCCACGCCGCCTTTGCCGAAGCGCAGATAATCCTTCTTATCCCATGAGAATGAGTTGTCATAACCCAGCTGGTTGATGCGCACATCCTGCGACTCCATATTAACTGGCCGCAGTGTTGGACCAAAGCCGAGGCTCTGGATATATTTCTGCGCTTCGGTCACCCAGTAATAGGCCATCACCTGTTCGAAACGGTCGTCATCGCGCGTATAGCTGAAAGTATTGTTCGCCGAGAAAGCAGGGTTACCCGTCTCACCGCGGATATTCGCCCAGTCTCCGCGCAAGTAACCACTGCCATCGAGATTTGTCAGTGTTACTGTTTCGTACGCAGGTTGAAGAGCCGCGTAGTTTGAATCCTTTTGATCCGTGAGGGATTGATCGCCGAGCGACGCAACAGGGTTTGGCAAAAACACTTGTCCCGTACCGGTGGATTCGCCGGGACCTTCTTTACCGGCCAGCGCACTGCCCGTTGTTAGGACGAGCAAAACCAGTACGATCAAACCAGCCTTAAGGAACGAACGAGATTTCATTTTGGTCTCCTCTGGAAATTTTGATAAACAACGTCAATTCGGGATAGGGAATTGTCAAAATCTTTGGACACGGATTTTGCGGACAACACGGATTCTTTCCGTATTTTTACGGACTTTTCCGTCCTTTCCATGTCCCAAAAAGGTTTATCCCGAACTCAGGTTAAACAATAATTAAAGTATAGGTCGGAATCGCATCAAAGGCAATAACCTTTTGGGTGATTAAAGTTACACTCGGCAATTTTTCCACTTTAATCCATTGAATTTATTCTGATTAACCTGAATTGCCTAACAAACACATATTGCTCAAGCCGCCGTCCTCGGCGGCGTCCTCGCCGCCGAGGACGCCGCCGGGAGCGTAAACTTGTAAGTTAATCATGGTTAGCCTGAATAGGAACGGTGTACAATAGAAAAAATATTCACAATCTGGCGGAGGATAAATGACCTCAAAAGATTTTCGCAAGGAAAAAGATTCGCTTGGGGAGATGCAAGTCCCGGCTTCGGCGCTATATGGCGTGCAGACCCAGCGTGCAGTGGACAACTTCCCCATTAGCGGACTTCGTCCCTGGCGTGCGTTCGTCTGGTCGATTGCGGCGATCAAACGCGCCGCGGCTCTTGTAAATTATGAATTGGGATTGTTCAACGACCGCGAAGTGGACGGCAAACGCTTCACCGCGCAGCAGGTGGCTGATTCCGTTGCCCAGGCCGCCGCGGAAGTGATGGAGGGAAAATGGGACGATCAGTTCGTCGTTGACCCGTTCCAGGCTGGCGCAGGGACGAGTCACAACATGAATGCCAACGAAGTCATTGCCAATCGAGCCACGCAAATTTTGGGCGGAGAGATCGGCAAATATTACGTTCACCCGAATGACCATGTCAATATGGCGCAATCCACGAACGATGTCATTCCAACGTCGATTCGACTCGGCGCGTTGTGGCGCGTGGATGAATTGTTGGTTTCATTGAAGAATCTTCAATCAGTGCTCGAATTCAAGGCAAAGGAATTTGATGAGGTTGTGAAATCCGGTCGGACACACTTGCAGGATGCCGTGCCTGTGCGTTTGGGACAGGAATTTTCCGCGTATGCCAAAGCCGTGGAACGCGACGCGGAACGCGTCCGCAGATCGGCTTATGGGTTGAGGCGACTTGGCATCGGCGGGACAGCTGTCGGCTCGGGATTGAACGCCCATCCCGAATATCACGCGCGCATGGTGAAGAAATTAGCCGAGTTGACAAGGCTTGAGTTGTATGAGTCGGATAACCTGTTTGAGTCCATGCAATCCATGGCGGACGCGGCAGACTTCTCTGCATCACTGCGGACTCTGGCGTTGACTCTCATCCGCATCGCCAACGATTTCCGCCTCCTCTCCTCCGGACCGTCCACTGGATTCGATGAAATTAGATTGCCCGCTGTTCAGCCGGGTTCCTCCATCATGCCGGGCAAAGTCAACCCCGTACTGGCTGAGATGCTCGATCAGGCCATGTTCCATGTGATCGGTTGTGACACGACCGTGGCGATGGCAGTCCAGGCAGGACAATTGGAATTGAATGTGATGATGCCAATCATCGCACACAATCTGTTCGAGATGATGCAGGTCGTGATCGGCTCGGTGAACGCATTTACCGAACGCGCTGTAAAAGGTCTCACCGCCAACCGTGAAAAAGCGGAAGGCTGGCTGGCAAAGAATGCGATCGTGGTGACAGCGTTGAACCCTGTGATCGGATATTCGCAGGGAGCCGCGCTGGTGAAAGAGGCGCTGGCTTTGAACGCTTCCATTAAAGAGTTAGCCATGGAGAAAGCAAAAGCCGGCGCGCTGAAACATCGCGACGAAGACCGCCCCGTGACTGTGGACGAGATCGAGTCCGCGTTGGGCGATTTACGCAAGTTGACGGATGGTGGGATTGTGGGAGGAGCGGCGGGAGGAGGATAGAAATTTCTCCTCTGAACAGCAAACATGGGAATTTCTATGCCTATTGAAAGTGCTATAATCATTACATGCCGCTTACACCGAGAGCCGTTTTATCCAATGCGAAAGTCCTCTCTGCACTGCAAAAGGCATGGATAGATTCAAACCCAGGCGTAACTGGCGGTCACGAGGAAGGCGGTTTTGTGGTCAAAAATGTGGATGAAAGTCTGGGTGTCATCCGTTGGTTAAAAGGAACTCAGGATACGATTGAAGTTCCGCCACATGCTGGATGCAAAATGGATAATTTGGAGATAGTCGTGCCTTTTCATACACACCCAAACACAGGCGGTGACTATTTGCAAGAACCAAGCGAAACTGATAAACGCGCTGTCCGTGATGACCCTGATTTGAAAGGCGAAGAATTTGTTGGTGAATTCGTTATCTCGCAAGCGACGATTTATTTAGTTAGCAGGACTGGACAGATACGTGAAATGGACAATACCCAGTCCGTATTTACTGAGTAAGGAGTTTATTTATGGCTATTCTTTCTAATGAAGTTCTTCAAGATGACCTTGCTATTTCCGTTGCCCGCGTCATGGCGACTGCCAACAAACGCGCCCGCGAACTGGGTGTGGATGTCATCCAAAGTTTCATCACGATTACACAGCAAGTTGATAACGGGCTGTTCTGGCGAGTCAATTATGGACCGCGTGATTATGTGAACCGGCGCGGCGGTGATTTGATGATTGAAGTCAATGGGGAGGATATGAAGATCAAGCAAGTTTTGAGAGGACAGTGACTCTATCCTCCTAAATCCAGAGGAAAAGCTCTGAGTATTCACATGCAGCCGCGTTGGGCGATTTACGCAAATTGACGGATGGAGGGATTGTTGGTGGCGCGGGAGGTGGAGGATAATCTCGCTTAATAAAAATCATAGAGACACAGCGACGCTGTGTCTCTACTTTTATAATTTCAATTCCTTACGACTTACTTACCCTCTCCCTCATTACATACCTGTTCACCCCTCCAAAACGATATTTGTAGTCCTCATCGCCGCGCATGAAATCGAATTCGTAGCGTCCGTTTTCGCAGCACCATTGGATCGTATGCGCCAGCAAAACCCAGCCAGGTGAGAGTTCCATATGTTCGCGGCTGACCCCTGAGTTGTAGCCCCAGAGTTTATTTCTGTAATCGAAGTTGAGTGACGCGGCGACCCTGACGCCGCTTATTTCCAAAAAGGCAAGCCAAAGATAACCCTGCTCAAACGCATTGCGCACGGTCACTGTCATTTGTTCGCGCATGAGGGGCGTGAGAAAGTTGGCCTTGTTGGGGTCCTGGGTCATGAGATGGAAGAAAGCCTGTATCTCTGATCCAATGTCCGCACTTTGATCGACAATTGTGAAGCGGACATTCAACTCTGACTCCGCAGCTCTGCGCATCTTGCGGCGGATCTCGTGGCGTTGTTTCTTTTCGACGCGCGCGAGATATTCTTCGAATGAACCGTTCAAGGCGATGCGCGGGGTGGGACGATAGATCTCTTCGTGATACATCCAGCCGAGTTTTTCGAACTCAATTTTGAGGGCCGCGCGCGTGGGAGAGGTGTCGGGGATGTTGTACCAATCGATGGCGGACCACTCGTAGGGGCGGGGTGACTCCGCCCTTACCTCAGAAGAAGCGAGAAAGTCCACTAGCCCGGATAAGAAACGCGGCAAATCCCCTTCGCGTACGATCAAATCCAGATAATCGGATATTTCAATACTGCCAACGAGCATCAGAGCTCGTTGACCATCGTATTCCGCGATGAAGAGCGGAGCAATGCCAATGAGTTGGTCATTTTCAGTTGCAGAAACCAAAACGAGTTCAGCAGATTTCCATTCGCCGCCACCCAGAGTCTTCCACCATTCGCTGAGATATTCATGGCGTGAGAACGGCGTATCAGCGATGCTTTGTTGTACGAGGGCATTCCATGTGGATGGATCGATCTCGGAGAAGTCTTTGTGTAATGTGAAGTTCATTTTATGATGTACCACCAGGGTTTTTGAACCGCGAAGACCGCGAAGAGCGCTAAGAACTTCTTTTGTTTTCCTTGGCGGACTTAGCGTGCTTCGCGGTAAAGTATTCCTGATATCTCTATGGATCGTTCCTTTTGATATAGGTAACGTTCAAATTTTACCAGTATAATGATAGCAACTTTTTCGATATTCTTACGCCGTGGCCACATTCGATTTAAACATCCTCCCCATTCATAGAATCAACGGACAAGAGTCGGCAGACCTGCCCGGTTTGCTGGCTGTCACACCGCCGCGCAGAACTGCGCGCGGACGGGAAAAAGATAACCTGATCATGTATCTCATGCTATCAGGGAATGCCACGTTCTCGCCTTCCGAAATTGCACAGTTGAACAACACCGCCGTCACTTTATTCTATCAATCAGCCGGCTCGCTAACCTCAGCCATGCGCAAGGCGGCTGAGAACATCAACACTGCCCTGCTCGAACGCAATTTGTCAACGACCGGCCGCGGTCAGTACGCGCTCGGATTCCTCGTGCTTGCCTCGGTGCGCGAAAATCAATGCACGCTTTTGCTCAGCGGACCCACACACGCGGTCTGGGTCAGCGAAGGGCAATCACGTCATATCCACGATGCCGCGCTTTCAGGCAAGGGATTGGGTTCGAGTCAGAGTTTCCAAACGTATTTGTCACAGGTCGAGTTGCATCCAACTGACCTGCTGGTCTTGTGCGGGAAATTCCCGAAGGATTGGGAAGCCGATCTGCTGAGTGAACGTCCGCCCGCTTCGCTGGATGCAGGGTATCGCAAATTGACTTTCACAAAGGGCGACTTGAACGCGGCTTTGATCCAGGCACAAAGCGGACACGGGACGATCACCATCCTGCGCCCGGATGTAAGTGCATCGCGTCCTTTTCAACCGCGGCCTGCTCCTGTTATCGAAGCTCCCGTCGCGCCTGAAACATTTGAACCACAAAACGGCGAGGCCCGCGAAGAATCTCCAGTCTTTGATCTCGAATCCACTCCTTCCATTACCGAGGAGGAACTCGATGAATTAGCGGACTTTGCTGCGCACCTGGTACAACCCTCAGCGTACGCGATCCCGCCGCAGCCTGAAGGAGCGATCCCTCTTCCAAAAGAAGAGACGCCTGTTGCAACATCCGGGACGCGCAATTTTCCACCGTCCATACCGCGAACGAAACCAGTTGAACCAAAGATCGAACCCTTGATCGTGGAAGAACCGGAAGAGGAAGCGCCTGAAACAGAAGAAGCAGAGAGTGATGCATCCGCCCACCTTGAGGGAACAAGAGGGGGGTCAAGGCCCAATGCACACGCCGAAGCGACGCGTCAGATGGCAAAGGTGATGGTAGGCGGGATCCAGACCGGGCGGCGCGTGAACGAGCGTTTGGGAACGTTCATGCAAAGGTTCATCCCGCGTCTGCTCCCGGGCGCGGAAGGCGAAGCCAATAAACCGTTCATGGCCCCAACGTATGCAATGGTCTTCATCGCAGTCGTTATTCCTGTTTTGGTCGTGACGGTTGCATCCGTTGTCTATTTGCGGTTCGGTCAAAGTGTGCAATTTGATACGTTGTACCCCAAGGCGCAAAATGAAGCTGCGCGAGCCGTGAGTGAGACCGACCCCGCCCGTCAACGTGATGCCTGGCAGAATGTTTTGAATATTCTTGATAAAGCTGATACCTATCGCGAAACCGATAAATCAAGGGAATTGCGGTCGCAGGCACAATCAAATTACGATAGATTAATGGGCGTTGTGAGGCTCGAATTCATCCCCGCCTTCACGAACGGACTCAGCGGCTCCACGCAGATCAGCCGCATGGCCGCCAGCGAAAGCGACCTTTACATGCTCGATGCCGAGCGCGGCAGTATTCTCCATGCAACCTTCACAGGTCGAAGCCTTGAACCGGATGGCGCTTTCAACTGCCAACCCGGTACCTATGCAGGTTACCAGGTTGGCACATTAGTGGACCTGCTTGCCCTGCCCAAAATCAATGCGGCTGGCGCAACAGTGCTCGGCATTGATTCAAGCGGCAATCTTCTATATTGCTCACCTGGTCAGGTGCCGCAAGCCATTCCACTCCCCGCCCTTCCGAACACCAATTGGGGACGCATCACCTCAATTACATTGGAAAACGGGAACCTGTATGTGCTCGACTCCACGTCGCGCGCCGTTTGGGTCTTTGTGGGAAAAGACGGTGCGTTTGTGGATACACCTTATTTTTACTTCGGCAATCAAATTCCCGCCAACATTGATAACGCCATCGATCTCGCGGTCAGCGGCGACGATCTCTATATGCTCCATGCCGATGGGCATCTCTCCACCTGCATATTCAGCCGCATCGCTGAAGTACCTACCCGTTGCGTGGATCCAGTCATATTTCAGGATGCATTCCCCGCGCATCAAGGCCTGAACGTCTTTGCCCAGGCACACTTCACGCAAATGTCGCTCACCAATCCGCCGAATTCCATTGTTCTTTTGCTTGACTCTGAAAATCAAACTGTCTTCCGCTTCACGCCGCGTTCACTTGAACTGCAAAATCAAGTCAGCGGTAATGCAGGGAAAGGCAATCCATTCAAGTCCAATCCCATTGGCGCGATGACCGTCAGCCCCAACTATGTGCTATATCTTGCGATTGGCAACCAGGTCTACTTCGCAACAAATTTACCCTAAGGATTTTCCTCCCTTTCTCCAATTTGGATATGAAAATCTTTGAAACACTTCTCTCCCCATTTAGACGAAAGACGCCGCCTCACGCTTCGCGGCAGCCGGTCATTGCTCCCGATGACCCGTTTGTACCTCTGCAATTGACGATCCTCAAAACCCTCGTCATCGTCTATGATCCTGTCGTGGACATGGCATCAGGCAAAAAACTTTCGCAATTCATGAAATGGAACAGGGTCGAAGACCTGGCAAAGGGATTCATGTCCGACATCCTGCAAGTCAGCGGTGGCCTTGTCCGTTACCAGATCATCCAGCGCCTTGACGTGGACGACTTCCCCGCAAAAGTGGACAGCTACAAATACGACGCACAGACCTATCTCAGTGTCGTCCGTGGAGCGACACAGAATTACATGCCACAGGAAGCCGATTACCATGCCATCATCGATCGTTTCAACATTCTGCAACGCGTCGCAAAAGACGAAATTGACGAAGTTTGGATCTTCAACTTTCCGCACGCAGGCTTCTACGAATCCATCATGGGTGGACCGGGCGCCTTCTGGTGCAACGCGCCCCCACTCAGGAATACCGAAGCATCAAAACGGCGATTTGTCATCATGGGCTTTTCATATGAACGCGGCGTCGGTGAAATGCTCGAGAACATGGGGCACCGCGCCGAATCCATCATGGAAAAGACCTTCGAAAAATTAACCGGCGAGGATAATTTGTGGAAACGCTTTACCCGTTATGAGAAGACACATCCCGGCCGGGCCGCGCTGGGCAATGTCCATTTTGCGCCGAACAGCGACCGCGACTATGACTGGAATAATCCGTCCACGGTGAAAAGCGAATGTGACGACTGGCGGGATAACTTCCCCAATTTTAGAGGTAAAACTCGCGATGTCACCGCGGCGGATTGGGGCTATGGGGACATCCGCGAACATCACAAATGGTGGCTCTCTCACTTCCCCAAAGTGGCCGGGCGGAAAAATGGAATTCATCACAACTGGTGGCGGTACATTGCCAACCCAAACAATGTAAATATATAGTTCGGGCAATATCACGAATATGCACAATAGGGGTTTTCACCCATCGTGCCTGACAAAATCATATGGGTAATGTCTCAATCTTGCAATTTTTCATATCCATCTGCGGAATACAATAAAATTACATGGTACCGATCCATCAGCAAAATAGTTTGATTTGTTTATTCGAGTTAAGTTGTTATGAACAAGCTTATTGAGCTGCGTCACCGAATTCTTCCACATGTTCTTGTCACCATCGCGTTTGGCTCCTATGCGGTGATTTTCGCCAGTTATCACGATCAACTGGGAACTGGAATAGCATCACTCGCCACCATCCCGGTCATCGTTGCAGGCTGGTTTTTTGGCATAGGAGGCGGGTTATCGATCGCAGTCTTGTCCATTGTCACTAGCGTTGTTCTCCAATCCTTGGCAGGCCATCCCGTTTACGTCTTATTATCTGACCCTGGCAACCTTCTGCGCATTGCTGCGTTAACTCTGGTTGCAATCGTGACTGGAAGACTCAGCACCATCACACGCGAACGCATGGAGGCGATCCTAAGACTCGAACAATATGAAAAGGAACGCCACTCTCATACCGATTTTTTGGAACTCCTCAACGGGATCACCGCCAGGGCACTGGAATCGGATAACCTGCAATCCACGCTCGAAATACTGACGGAACAGATCGCGAAGCTCTTCGAAGCCGATGATGCCTTTTTCGCAGTCTGGGATGCAGAAAAGAAAATACCCGTCCCAACTGTGGCATACGGTTCGATGAGTGATGTCTATCCTTATATTTCCTTCGAACCAGGAGAACAGACTCTGGCTACCTCCGTCATGGAGGCTGAAACCCCGATCCCTGTTACGGATATCGAGAACTCCCCCTACATCAACCCGAAGGTCGCTTCTCTCTTTCCGAGCCGCTCGATGCTTGGACTTCCACTGATCGCGCAACGACGGAAACTGGGCACCCTTCTGTTGGGATACAACAAATACCAGCAGTTTGGTAACAACGTGATCGTTCATGCCGGGATCACGGCCGAACAGTTGTCTCTGGTATTGTCAAAGTCACAGCTGCTTGAGGAAGAGCGAAAGCAAGTGAGGCAATTATCCGCATTGCATGATGTTGCGTTGACTTCCATCGTGGCCGATAATGAAGACCAGTTGATCGAGCGCGTCACAGACATTATCGGCCGGAACCTGTTCCCTGATAATTTCGGCATCATGCTATTGGATGAAAAAGACAGGATTCTGCATGCACATCCATCCTATCGGTTTCATACAACAGAAATGATCGAGGTAAAAGATGTGTTTATTGGGGAAGGGATAACCGGGGAAGTCGCAAAAACCGGACTGCCACAACGCCTTGGAAATGTGCGCCACATCCCGCAATACATGGACGTGGACGACCGTACCATTTCTGAGTTGTGTGTACCCATCAAATTCAAGGAACGAATCCTGGGGGTGATCAACGCGGAAAGCACAAAAAGGAACGCTTTCACACCTGACGACGAACGCCTGCTGGTGACGCTGGCCGGTCAACTGGCAACCGCAATCGAACAAATGCGCAAAGCCCAGGCGGAACACAAATGGCTGGATCAACTCGCCCATTCCAATGACCTGATCTACTCCATTGCGCAGATCACAACACAGATCGAAAGAGCGCTCACAACAGATGAGATCATCCAGACTCTGGGGAATGAATTGCGTAATATCGGCCTCACCTGCATCATGGCAGTCTACGATATTAACCAGGCATTATTCACTGTCAATTACACATCCCTGGAACCGCAATTTCTTGAAATTGTGGAAAAAGGGTTGGGTTATCCGCTCATCGATTATATATTCTCACGAGAAACATTGAGCCAGGTGGTAAATACAAAAGACATTCTTCATCCTGCCGCAATATCCAACCCTGAAGAAGAGATTCAAATCCTGTTCACCAATACGGAAAAACCGGGCGTTATGAGAATCCTCGGAGAAATTGGGGTCACTCCCGGAATCGAGCCGTTGCGTCTGCCTCTGGTCTTCGAAGAAAACCTGTTGGGAATTTTGTGGGTATGGGGTGGAGGCATCAGACAATCTGATCTTCCGATCATGTCCATCTTTGCAAAACAGGTCGGGGTCTCCCTGGAACGTGCCCGCCTATTTCAGGAAGTGCAAAGCCTCGCTCATACAGATCCTCTCACAGGTCTGCAAAACCGCCGCAGTCTTTTTGAGCTGGGAAGGATCGAATTCTCGCGCGCACATCGAATGAAGCGTCCCTTCTGTTGCATGATGCTCGATCTCGACCACTTTAAAAAGGTCAACGATGACTTCGGGCATCCGGTCGGCGACCAGGTTCTACAGGAGTTCGCAAATCGATGCAGAAATTCAGTGCGCGAGGTGGACCTGATCGGCAGATACGGCGGCGAAGAACTGATCATCATCCTGCCTGAAACGGACTTACAGACAGCGGTTCAAGTCGCGGAACGGCTACGTATCTCTGTTGCGGAAACACCGATGAACCTGTCGGACCAGGAAATTGGTGTCACAGTGAGCATTGGGGTTGCGCAGCAGGATGAAAATACCCTGCAACTTGAAACACTCATTGCGCGCGCGGATCAGGCAATGTATATTGCAAAACACAAGGGGCGGAATCGAGTTGCTACAAGCAAGTGAGAAGGCGGCGAAGATCTTAACAATAAATTAGCTGGAAACCTTTAGCGCGACCATCGTTACATCATCAGCCAGTGTCCTATTCTCTCCAAACGCGCTTGCTCTCTGAAGAATGGTCTGAAGGATATTGGGGGCAGTCAGGTCTGCGCTCTGCAAAAAGAGTTCAGCCAGGCGGTCCGACCCAAATTGTTCCATACCGTTCAAAACTTCAGTCACGCCATCGGTATAAAGCAACAATGAATCGCCCTTCGAAAGGGTGACCGATTCAGTTCGGGGATGAAACAATTCTGCCAGGCCGATTGCCGGTGCAGTGGGCATCAACCAATGGATCTCATTATTTTCCCTTCGATGAATGGCTGGCGGATTATGCCCGGCATTGACATAGGTGATCTCAAGGGTAGCCGGATCAAAACGAGCCAGGAACACAGTCACAAAGGTGGTGAAATTGATGTTGTGGATGTAGAAGCGATTGATGCGTTCCAGGATTTCAGCGGGTGAATCCGTATCGGGAGCCATGGTCCGTATCGCGGTTTGCAGACTGCTCATGAGCATGCCTGCTGAAACGCCATGCCCGCTCACATCGGCAATGACCAGTCCATGCGTCCCGTCACGGAACTGGAAGAAGTCAAAGTAATCGCCGCCGATAATTTCCGCTGGACGGCTGAACGCAGCAACTTCCACGCCTGATATCACTGGTGTTCTCTGCGGCATGAGGGCGCGTTGGACGATCTGCGAAAGTTCCAGTTCAGATTCCAGACGTCGCATCTCGGCTTCGGAATAATGATCCAGGCAAACGGACGCGGTGTAATCCATCTCGAGGCGGCTGGTATCCACGTAGCCGTGACAGATCTCACAAAGTCCGAGTGTTTTGTCATCCAGCTTCTCAAGGCTCGTCTCAATCACATGCAAATGTTCCTGGACGCAGTGGTCATCGTCACACAGGCAGATCTCCTTCTCTGTATTCGTTGCCGTCTCGAGGAATTCAGTCACATTGTGACGTTTTTCATCCAAACTGGTGTGGATGCGCTGAAAAATGTCTGTTGCCATAGCTGCTCCAATCGGGGTTACCTAATAAATAGAACATATGTTTAGACTCGCCAGGAACGGAAATTCTTACAAGGAAACTTTCCAAATTTGATATAGCCCCAGGTTTCCGGTTTCGCCATCTGAGTAAAAAGTGTCCACAACTTGAAAACCAGATGCCCTCGCCAGTTCGCTAAACTCTGATTCACTAAAGTGGTGGACATACCGCAGGCCTTCCCCTCCGCTCCGCCAATCGAGCAGATAATCCCCCGCATCCACATCCGGACCTGAAATTGCCGCGGACTCCCACGGCTTGATCCTTGCCTTGAGCTTTTCACTATTCAGGAACTGCCAGTTGGAGTGAATGAATTTCCCATTATCAGCCAGTAATTCATGAACAGCTTTCAAGATATTCAAACGCAATTCATGGCCGGGAATATGATGTAACACCGCAAAAGCAGTGACAACTGACCAATTACCAATTACTGATAACTGATTACTGTTCACAGATAACTTCGTCAAGTCCATCTCACGAAATGTGGCAGAAAATCCTTCCGGCTGAGACTTCGCATCCCGGAGCAGAGGCAGGCTAAAGTCCACACCGAGATACGGGCCGCGATGACCGCGCTTCGCCAGTTCGCGCGCGAGTTCCCCGTTGCCGCATCCCAAATCCAAAATGGATTCATCCCCTTTCAACGATTCAAGCACGCGGCGGACTCCCGGCTGGATGCGATGACGCGTGGCAGAGAAGGAATCCCCAAAGCGCGTATAAAACTCACGATTGAGTTCGATAAGGCGCGCGGCAGTGCTTGAATCCATGAGGGAATTATAACGGGTATAATCCCGCCATGCTTACGCCCCTGGAGGTCGAAAGACTCTCGGACGAGTTCGAGACGAAGACGCCGCAGGAGATCATCACCTGGGCAATTGACACGTTCTGGCCCCAGATCGTGTTGAGTTCGTCCTTTCAGACCCAGTCCATGCCGCTCCTGCACATGGCAACGCGGATACGGCGCGACCTGCTGGTCTTCTTTCTCGATACCGGTTATCACTTTTGGGATACACTGATCTTCCGCGAACAGCTTGCATCCAAATGGCATTTGAACGTGTTGGATCTATATCGTGACCGACGGTGGGATGTGTTTGCCCGCCAGCATACACGCACCCTGCCATTGGAAGACCCAAACTTGTGTTGTTTTATTCACAAGGTCCAGCCGATGCAGACGGCCTTGAAGGATATGCTTGCATGGATCAGCGGTATCCGCCGCGACCAGACTTCCGAGCGGGCAAAGGCAAAAATCCTGGAATTGCAGGAAGACGGGCTGTTGAAGATCAATCCTCTATTGAATTGGACGAAGGCAGACGTGAAACGCTATGCGGAAGAACACAATCTGCCGTCTCATCCATTATTCGAGAAAGGCTATCGCAGTATCGGTTGCGCGCCCTGCACCGTTGCAATTGGATTGAACGACGACGAACGCGCCGGTCGCTGGACCGGACGCGGCAAGACTGAATGTGGTCTTCATACCGATATGTTCAAGCATAAGGATATGTCTGAGTTGAAGAGTGATTTTCATACGGATGTTTCGTCAGTGGAAAGTACACAAGCAGATAAGTAAACAGGTAGACACGTAAACAGGTAAACACGACTGGTATGCAAACCGAACGACAGGAACGCTGGAGAGAAATACATCTCCTCACACCCGATAAAAAAGAACTGGCACGTACCGTGCTGGATGAAATTCGACGCGGGCGCGATGTGACGAAGACCCTGCGCAGCCATCCCATCAAAGGTGGCGGGTATCTCAACAAATCCATGCTGGTAACGATCTACAACGAAATGGTCGCGGCGGGAGAGATGGAGGAGGACGCGCGCCTGCTCGAGCGGATTCGCATGAAACCCATGCGGACCCTCTCCGGCGTGACAACGGTCACGGTTCTCACCAAGCCGTATCCGTGTCCCGGTAAATGCATCTTCTGCCCCACCGACGTGCGGATGCCCAAATCGTACCTGCCCGATGAACCTGGTGCCATGCGCGCAGTGGAGCATGAGTTCGACCCGTACGCGCAAGTGCGATCACGCATCGCGCAATTGGAATCATTGGGACATCCCACCGACAAGATCGAGTTACTCATCCTCGGCGGGACGTGGTCATCGTATCGCCGCGATTATCAGGAATGGTTCGTCAAATGCTGCTTCGACGCGATGAATTCTGTTACACATCTCCCATCAGTTGAGATGAAAATTGAACAAGACGAATTAGACAAATCTCACACCTTCAATGAAACCACCCACCACCGCAACGTGGGACTGGTCATCGAGACGCGGCCGGATGAAATTACACCCGATGAGATCCGTTGGCTGCGTCATCTCGGCGTGACGAAGGTACAGATGGGCGCACAGAGTCTGGATGGCCACATCCTTGAGATCAACAAACGCGGACATGACGTAGAGTGCACACGTCAAGCCACTGCCCTGCTGCGCGCGGCGGGATTCAAGATCGTCCTGCATTGGATGCCGAATCTGTTGGGCGCGACACCCGAGTCAGACCGCGAAGATTTTGCGAGATTGTGGAACGACTTCTGCCCCGACGAAATAAAAATCTATCCAAATCAATTGCTGGCAAATGCTGAGCTTTACCAATACTGGCAGCGCGGCGAATTCAAACCCTACACCACGCAAGAACTCATTGATCTGATCGTTGATATCAAACCGACCATTCCACGCTATTGCCGCGTGAACCGCGTCATCCGCGACATCCCATCAACGAACGTGGTGGAAGGGAACCGGCGCACCAGTCTGCGGCAGGATATCCATGACGAGATGAAACGACGTGGCACAACCTGTCAGTGTGTGAGATGCCGGGAAGTGAAAGGCAAGTCTGTGAGTGCTGAGTCATTGAAACTGGATGACATGGTCTATGAAGCGGGCGCGGCGGAGGAACACTTCATCTCCTACGTCACGCCGGACGATAAACTGGCGGGATTTGTGCGTTTGTCATTGCCCGGAAAGGACTCGCCACAAACGGGTATCTCCGATTTGGATGAGGCGGCGTTGATCCGTGAAGTGCATGTCTATGGACAATCTCTCGCTGTGGGCGCGGAAATGAAGGGCGCGGCACAACACACCGGGCTGGGGACACGTCTGCTGGAAGAGGCGGAGTCCGTTGCGAAGGCGAACGGATTCAAACATATGGCGGTCATTGCAGCGGTTGGCACGCGGGGATATTATCTCGAGCGCGGTTTTGAACGCGGGGAACTGTATTTGACGAAGGAACTATAAAGGTGACAGTCACTTTGAAAGTGAGTGTCACCTTTATTTTACTTCTAAAACTTTCATATCTGGAACTTCACTGACGAAGCGCATCAAATCGTCTAATAAGTCATTTATAGTATCTTCATCAGCCGGAGACCAGAAATTATCCCAATAAAAAGAGATAGCAACTAATGTCGGATCTGGAGGGACATTACTTGCCACTATGGATATGTCGTCTTTTGCCATCCAAAATTGAAAATGTTTGCCATTGGTATTAAAGTCAGTTATATCAATTTTGAATTCATACTTTTCCGCAAACTTGTTTAGTTGGTCGAATAGTATCTCTCGTTGGCTTTTGTCAATCGATAACCTCAGGCTTCTTACAGGCATAATACCACTGGGATATTGTGTCCGGTTGGACAATATACATCCAAGGGTGAATAACAATACGCTTAAACAGATAAAAGCTACTATATTCAACTTTGTCCATTTGGCTGGCATGGATACCTCCTGATACGAATAAACAAGTGCATTATATCGGAGGCGGAGAATGAGTGGGAGCAGTGAAAACCAGTTTAACGGAACCAGCCTCCGGAGGTGAAAGAAGCGGCTCTTCATCCACATCCAATGAATTAGAGTTGTATTAGATGTCCCCATGGGTGCTTGACTTGCATCCTGCGCGGTGATAACAATTACATAAATAAAATGGAATACAAGGATTATTATAAGATTCTAGGCGTGGACCGCAAAGCCGGCGATG
>Ga0210377_10001579_pt1 | contig 20767 bp, 18 predicted proteins | sample PLM4_65_b1redo_FD_155480 | JGI IMG/M metagenome (GOLD analysis project Ga0210377, IMG submission 155480) | Groundwater sediment microbial communities from an aquifer in East River, Colorado, USA - PLM4_65_b1 redo | ecosystem: Environmental > Terrestrial > Soil > Riparian zone | place: USA: East...
AGGAGCGGGAATTTGAAGGTCGAACCTCTGCCCTGGGTGGATTGCACTTCAATCATCGATCCATGCGCTTCAATGATCTGCCGCACCAGTGAAAGCCCCAACCCGGTGCCGCCGTAGCGGCGGGTGGTCGAACCGTCCAGTTGATGGAACGGCTCGAAGATATTCTCCAGTTGATTGGAAGGAATGCCGATGCCGGTGTCTGTGACGGATATGATGACGAGATTCTCGCCTTCGCGTTCGACGCTGACCACAACGCTTCCATTCGAAGGCGTGAATTTGATCGCGTTATCCAGGAGTTGACCCAGCACCCAGGCGATCTTCTGTGAATCCGCCTGGGCGAGAGGCACATCCTCATCGATGACAGCATGCAGGTTAACCTCGCGTTCCGTCGCCTTGCCACCAAAGGATTTGACCGCCAGGTTCGCAAGCCGGCGGACATCGACATCCTCCTGTTTGATGCTCAACTCGCCGCGCGAGGCAAGCGAGACCATGATGAGATCCTCGATCAATGACTCGAGCCTGGTGGTGGATTGCTGGCTGACCTGCAGGGCATGTTTCTGTTCCTCGGTGATATTCCCCAATGATTCTGTGATGAGCAGTTCGATGTAGCCCTTGATGTGTGTGAGCGGGGTCCGCAATTCGTGGGAAATATTAGAGATGAAGTTCGCCTTTAACTGGCTGAGTTCTGAAACTCTTTCCAGTGCCTTCTGTAATTCGGCAGTACGTTCCTCAACGCGGCGTTCGAGCGTGCGGTTGGCGGCTTGCAAGGCGGACCGCAACTGGATGATCTGTTCGGTGACCGCCTGGTCGAGTAGGGAGCGCTTGATGAATTTGAGTTCGATCAACGCCTGCCCGAGCAGGATGGTGTTCCCTTTTGCCATTTCCTCCTGCTGGTGGTCGAGCGCTTTTTGCAGGTTCTCCGCAGAGACAAGTCCCTTGTGGACCAGATATTCCCCCATTCTTGGAACGAGCATTTCAGGTGAGAGATGTTGTTGTTCTGCCATGTCGCTTCCTTATGATGACTGCCAGACCCATTCTCCGTTCACCATTGTAGCCGATGATTCGAGCGTAAGCAAATCGTTGGGGTCGCAGGTGAAGGGATCTTTTTCGAGCACGATCAAGTCGGCAAGATGGTTCGGGGCAAGCCGGCCGAGTCGGTCTTCCATGTACGCGGCGTAGGCAGGACCAAGGGTGTAGCCCTCCCATGCCTGGGCCATGGTCAGCTTTTGTTCGGGGTACCAGCCATCGGCTGAGGGGGAACCGTCAGCGCGCCTGCGGGTGACCGCGGCGTGCAATCCCAGGAACGGATTCGGCGATTCGACCGGCGCGTCCGATCCGAGGGCGAGGTGCGTGCCGAAATCCAGTTGAGCCTTCATCGCATACGCCAGCCGTGAGCGGTCACCCCAGAATGCATCTGCCATCAACATATCAGATGTGGCGTGGATGGGCTGCATGGAGGCAACGATGTCCAGTTGCGCGAGGCGCGCGGCATCATCGGGGTGGATGACCTGCACATGCTCGATGCGATGACGCAGATGAGGCAGGTGATTTTCCTTTTCGTAGTTGCGCAATTGTTCGTAGGCATCGAGCACTTCATGATTGGCGCGGTCACCGATGGCATGGACGGTCATGCCGAGACCGACCTGCGCGGCTTTGCGTCCGTGCTCGAAGAGTTCCTCGCCATCCATGTTGAGGATGCCGCGGTTCTCGCCCTCACCGATATAGGGCTGGAACATGGCAGCCGTGTGCGGACCAAGCGCACCGTCCATGAAGGCTTTGATATTTCCGATGCGCAGCATGTCATCACCGAAGCCGGATTGCAATCCAAGTGCAAATGCCTGGTCGAGTAATTCGACAGGCATGTTCTTGAGCACGCGCAATTTGAGAGTGCCGCGTTTGCGAAGTTGTTGCAATGCCATGAACGAATCACGACGGTCAAAGTCATGCACGCCGGTGAGACCCATCCTCCACAAAATGGATTGGGCTTTTTCGATGGCGTTCGCGATCTCATCCACGGTGGGTTCGGGGATGGTACTGTCCACCAGGTCCATCGCAGTTTCGAGCAAAACGCCAGTAGCATTGCCTTTCGTGTCGCGCTGGATCTGTCCGTTTTGCGGGTCGGGTGTGGACGTGGTGATGTTCGCAATCTTCATTGCATGCGTGTTCACCCACGCGGCATGAAGGGATTTCGCCGTGAGATAGACAGGGTTGTTCGGTGCAATGGCATCGAGTTCAGATGCTGTGGGCCATACGCCCCAAACATTTTGATTCCAGCCGTGACCGAGGATCCATTCGCCGGGTTGGGCCTTCTTCGTGCGTTCCTCCACGCGATACAAACATTCCTCTTTCGTGTCTGTTTCGCAATCTATCTTTTTCAGGCTCAGGGAATAGAATTTGAGGTGAAGATGCGCATCGGTAAGTCCGGGCAGGATCACGCGGCCGCCCATATTCGTACTTTTCGCCCTGGTGAATCGATTAAATAAATCATCCGCATTGCCGACTGCGAGGATGCGTTCGCGGTCGATCACCATTGCGGATGCTGTCGGCTGTGCCGGGTTTTGTGTATGGATGTATGCGTTGTAGAGGAGTCTCATATTCAATCCCATGGGTAGGCGCGACCGGCCAGTCGCCCCTACAAACATTACGTCAATTTTTCCAGAAGCGAATCCAGTTCTTCATCGGAATAATAATAGATGGTGACCGTGCCGCCTTTTTTACCGTGCTTCAAGGCAACCTTGGTCCCGAGGCTGGAACGCAGCCGTTTCTCGATGTCGTTCACATCCGCGCTGGAGGCTGATCTCTTTTTCGTTGCCGGTTTCTGTCCTGTATATTTTCGCGCCAACACCTCCGTGGAGCGGACGCTCAGGTCGAGGTTGATGATTTGATTCAACAAGACTTCCTGCGCCTTGGCAGAAAGTGACAGCATTGCGCGCGCGTGACCTTCGGTGATGCGACTGTCCACCAATGCCTGTTTCACCGCCGCGGATGCGTCGAGCAGGCGCATGGTATTCGTCACTGCCACACGGCTCTTCCCCACGCGTTGCGCGATGGTCTCATGCGACATCTTGAATTCCCTGGCAAGGTTTTGATATGCCTCCGCTTCCTCGATGGGATTCAAGTCCTCGCGCTGGACGTTTTCGATGAGCGCGAGTTCGAGTAATTGCTGGTCGGTGGCGTGACGGATGACAACAGGGACCGTCTTTAATCCCGCCTTGCGCGAGGCTTGTAAGCGGCGTTCACCCGCGATCAGGATGTAGATGCCGTTCTTTCCCGGTGAAACGATGAGCGGCTGGATGATCCCATGCTCGCGGATCGACGCGGCGAGATTCTCCAATTCCTCGATGTCGAATTTTTCGCGCGGCTGACGCGGGTTGCGCTGGATCAGGTCAAGCGGAATATGCGTGATGCCAGCCCCTTCGCCCGAGGGTGTGATCTGTCCTGAAGGGATGAGTGCGTCGAGTCCCTTACCGAGACCGGAGCGTTTTGCCATGTGTTCTCCTTACCATTGAATGTGGGGGCGAGGTTCTCTCACCCCTGGGAGTCACCTTTCAATAATTCTTTGGCGAGCGATTCATATGCATGTGCGCCAACGGAGGAAGGCGCATATGCGGAAATGGGAAGTCCATACGAGGGTGCCTCCGCGAGACGAATACTGCGCGGCACAATGCTCTTGAAGACCTGCCCCGGAAAGTGATTGTTGACTTCCCTGACCACGTCGCTGGAGAGATTCGTGCGAGGGTCGAACATGGTCAGGATCACGCCGCGCACCTTCAGGCCTGGGAAGAGCGAGGATTGGACGCGCTGGATCGTCTGGGTTAGTTGACCGAGTCCCTCCAGTGCGAGATATTCACATTGCACGGGGACAAGCACCCCGTCGCGCGCGGCGATGAGTCCGTTGACGGTTAAGAGTCCCAGCGATGGCGGACAATCGATCAGGATGTAGTCATATTTTCCGTCGAGCGATTCAAGCGCGTTACGTAGCCTGAACTCACGGCCAGATTCCTCCACCAGCTCGATCTCTGCGCCTGCCAATGCAGGTGAAGATGGCAGGATCGAAAGTTGCAGTCGTTCATTGAAAAGAATGGATGCGGCAGGCGCGTCACCATTCAGCAGGGCTTCGTAGGTGCTTCCCTGCACGGCGCGTTTGTCCACGCCGAGGGAGGATGTGGCATTCGCCTGCGGGTCGAGGTCAACGACGAGTACTTGTTGTCCCATCTTCGCAAGAAAGGCGGCGAGGTTGATGGCGGTGGTTGTTTTACCAACCCCACCTTTTTGGTTGACGAGAGTGTAGATGTGAGTCATTTGATTTACGATTTTAGATTGACGATTTGCGATTTTCCGATGGTCGAGTAGCCCCGAATGTTTTTAGAGGGGCGTATCGAGACCACCTATTTCAAGAATTATTTTGTAACCTGTTGGTCTCGGTATGGGCGAGAAAGGCGTTCGCCCTATTCGACCAACGATTATTATTGCAGAACTTCCATCATGGACGCTTCGATCTCCTGTGGTGTTGGGATTCCCTGCAGCCCAACGCGCGTGACGGAATGGGATGCGATCAAAGTTGCAAACCGCGCGGCCTCCCACGGGTCGCGCGTCGAGAACAGTCGGATGAAGAATGCCGCGGCAAAGATATCGCCCGCACCTGTGGCATCGATTTCATCCATCTTTGGCGCACGGAAACGGCGACGGTCGCCATGCCAGTACAAAACGCAACCTGCATCGGCTTCTGTGACAATCAGCATACTTGTTTGCTGCGCCATATGCTCGATGAGTTCATCATCGCCGCCCACATCTTCACGGCTGAGAACCACTGCTCCCGCTTTCTTCAGCGCAGGTTCGGAGTTTGTCCATTGTGTGGGTGATACGCGACCTTCCGAATCCCATCGACGCATCCAGCCTTGTGGAGTCAAGCCAAGTAACGCGGGAGAAAAATCCCCTGGCAGAACGGAATCGATTTCGTTCGCTATCGGACCCAAATGGATGATCGATGCCTGCCTCCAGGATTCAGGCACTTCCTTGAGATCGATGCGTGTGGCCTGCGCACGCAAGTGCTGTAAGCGTCCGTGTTCGGTGTAAACATTTTCGTAGGTTGTGCTTCTTGGGGATTCAATCGAAATAACGGGAATACCGTTCAAAACTTCCAGCGATGTCTCGGGTCCCGCTGCTGTCACGATCCCCACTCGATAACCCAACGCACGTGCGGTCAATGTGGCGTATGCGGCTGTCCCGCCCAAACGCGGACCTTCGGGAGTCAGGTCATGCGCCACATGTCCCACCACGAGGTAATCCACGGGTTCAAGCGAAGCCAGATTGGGCATGAACGAATTATACCGTGATAAAAAAGTAGAGCGAGATATTATCTCGCTCTACAGGCTTAATCCTCTTTCGGAACGATCATCACTTTGCGATATGGCTCTTCGCCAGTGCTTTCGGTTTTCACCGCGGGATGGTCACGCAACGCAATGTGGATGACGCGGCGTTCACCTGAGGGCATCGGCTCCAGCGTCTGGCGGCGTCCGCTTTTGGCGACCTGGTCTGCCATACGTTTTGCCATCTGGACCAACTGCTTCTCGCGCCGGTCGCGGTACCCTTCCACGTCCACGGTGAGTTGCACGAATTGCTCCGTCTCCTTGCCAACGATCAACGAAGCGACATATTGGAACGCGGTCAGGGTCTCAGAGCGACGACCGATCAACACGCTCAAGTCGTTACCGCGAATGTCCACATTGATCGAACGGCGTCCGTCGCGCTCGGTTTCGCCGTAATGGGCAGAGACCTGCGCTTCGAGGTTCAACAAATGAAGCATTTTGGAAACGACCGCTTCCGTGTGATCGAGCAACGCGTCGTGCTCAGGCTGGGATTCGACTTCCTTCCCCGAAGGGGATGATGTAACGGGAGTACTCTGACGGGCATCTGCGACAGGTTCCGGCTTCTTCTCGACGCGCTTCGCTTCCGGTTTTGGGGCGGGGGCTGGCTCTGCTTGAACAGCCACTGCAACGCCGGGGGGAACCACCGTCCCCGTAGGGGGGACAACCGTTAAACGGACGCGTACCTGGGGTTTACCCAGTCCAAACAAGCCTCTATTACCCGTATCCAGCACTTCAACGCTGACCGCATCGGCGGTGAGTCCGAGTTGAGCAAGTCCCTGTGCGATGGCCTCCTCAACAGTGGGTGCAATGATCTCCAGTGTGGTTTTTTCGTTCATACCCGCCTCCTTGTTTATTTTTTCTGCTGTAGTTGTTTCTGCCCGCCGGGCAGCAGGTTGCGCCAGTTGGCTTTACCCTGCGCGGCATATTGGATGATGCCCAGCAGGTTGCTGGTGATGAAATAGACCGACAAACCCGAGGGGAAAGTGAGCGCAAACCAACCAAGCATGAGCGGCATGGTGATCGCCATGGACTGTCCCATGGCGGCGCTCTGGTCGTTGGGGTTGGTAGTGGCCGGCAAGGTCAGTTTCGATTGAACGTAGGTTGTCAACGCCACGATGATCGCCAGGGTGGGAAGAGCGAAACCAAAGAAGGGAACCGATTCGGGCTGTCCCAGATTCATCCACAGGAACTTGCTGTTGAGAGGGATCAATTCAGACACGTTGAGGAACGGGAAGATGATACTGCGCGATAGTTTCAACAGGTCCAGCGGAGTGGAAGCGAGCGCGCGCGTGATGCTCTGGTATAACGCGATGATAATCGGGAACTGGATGAGCGTGGGTAGACACGAACCGAACGGGTTGATGCCCTTCTCGCGATAGATACGCATCTGTTCCGCCTGGAGTTTTTCCTTGTCCTTGGCGTATTTCTTTTGTATTGCCTGCCATTCCTTATCGTTGTTCATTTCCTGCATGGCGGCGGCGCCTTTCATCTGCTGGGCATTCAGGGGCCAGGTGACTAGGCGGATCAAAATCGTGAACAGGATGATCGCAATGCCGAACATGTGCGGACCATTTCCAAGCAGGTCATAAATCCATAACAGGACATTGGCGAAGATGGAAATAAAATCGTTCCACCTCATGATGACGAGCACCAACAAGGCGGCGATCCCAACCGTCTTCAGGAACCCTGAAGATATGCCTGCAGGCAGGGTGGGTGTTTCATTCGATGAGTTATTCATAATTCCTCTTTACTGTCCCGGGATGAAAGGCGACCAGGAAGCCTGCCGACCATTCAGGTCGTAGGCGTAGAGGTATCCTTCTGCGCCCAGAGGGGCAACCAGAATGAGATTCCCGGCAAAGACGGGCGTTGTGTAAATCTTACCGCCCTTCTCACCACTGATCTCTTCATTCCACAAGATTTTGCCTTCACGGCTGACGGCAAATATGTTTCCCGGATCTTCTTCGGTCTTGCCGGATTCGGTTGCGAAAAGGATAAAGTCCGGGAGGATCAGCGGGTTGGCTGTTACTGCGCCATCGGGTTTGATGGATGACCAATTGTTCGTGCCTGTACTGGTGTTGTAGGAATACAACTGGCCCGTCAGGTCGGCGATAAAAATGTTATCACCTTCGACGGCTGGCGTGCCCCACAACCATCCCTCTGTGGTCAACACGGTCTCGTGTTTGCCCGTGGCTGGGTCGATCTTTTCAAAGTGGGAATCGAGTGTACCAACATAGAGCATCCCGTCCGCGCCGATGATAGCGGAGCCCGGAATGGCGGAGGTGAGATTCTCATGCCAGAGAACTTCATAGGTGGCGGCATCGATGGCAACAATGCTGTGATCGAGTGATGTAACGAAGACACGTGTTCCATCCGTGATCGGTTGTGCCCACAATCTCCCGCCCAACTCGATAACCTTCTCAGCTTTCTTCGTGGATTGTCCATCCGATAAATTCAGAACGTAAAGATTGCCATCACCATTGGGGGCAAAAAGTTTATCGCCCACGATGAGCGGCGGGGCAACCCAGTGATCTTCGGCCGCAGTGAATATCCACGCTTCAATTGGAGAACCGGTCTTGGGATCAATGGTGCCTGGATTGATCGCGATCAAGCTGTGGTTGGTCCCGGCACTGCCGACGATGATGAGTCCGTCGGATGTGATGACGGGAGTGGCGTAGAAGAGTTGTTTCGAATCGACTTTTGCCGGGTAGTGCCATATCTCCCTGCCATCGTTCAAATTGATGGCATAAACAAAGGCGCCATCGGCGAGATATGCTGTCTCACCATTTGCCGCGAGACCAGCCCAACTGGCGCCTCGCACAGGTCCGCCTACGCATCCACTGAGGATGACAGCGATCAGCAGGACCAGGGTCACAAATACAAGTTTCTTTCTCATTGAAAAATTCATACTCCTATGGAACGGGGTCGTAGCCCCCGGGATTGAACGGATTACATCTCAGCACGCGCCAGACCGCCATCAACGATCCTTTGATCGCGCCATGTTTATACACCGCCTGATACCCGTAATGCGAACAGGATGGGTAGAAGCGGCATGTGTTCGCTGGCAACCCTTTCGAGAGCGTCATCTGGTAGAGGCGGATGAGTGCCAGCAATGCAATGCGGGGCCAATTGCCGATCGAGCGCGGCATATCGCGCAGACGCGGTTCATTGGGGTAGTCATGCAGATGGAATTCAGGATTCATGGATGGGAGTCAAAATTTTTGCACGTTGTGAAAGGTTGAGCAGAGCCTGACGGGCATCCTCCAGGGTGGCGGATGCGAGTCCGGGGCGGGCGATCAGGATCAGGTCCAGGTTTGATGCGATGTTTGGGATCAGGGTCCGCATTGCTTCGCGCAAGAGCCGCTTGGCTCGATTCCGGTATACTGCTGTTCCAACTGTTCTTCCGGCCGCAATGCCGATCTTCAAGCGCGGCTGGTCGTTCTTCTGTACCATCAACACAACAAGCGGGTGGGCATAGGACTTGCCAGAACGCCGCACCCGCTTGAAGTCTTCGGATCGGGTCAGCCGGAACTTTCTCTGCACCCGTTACCTCGAACACACTCGAACTGAACTACCGCCTACCAGCGGACCTTCTTAACGTGATTGTTGGATGTCACCGTTAATTGGTGGCGGCCGCGCAGGCGCCGGCGCTTGAGAACAGCGCGTCCATCGGCTGTTGCCATGCGCTGGCGGAAGCCGTGTACACGCACACGGCGACGGATCTTCGGTTGGTACGTACGTTTCACCATTTTTCGTTCCTCACTTTGAAAATAATAGCTATTATCCGGTTTGTGCCCTTCAATACAGGCACGACATTATACCGTAAGGGCTTCGATTCGGTCAATTTGGATTCAGCCCCTGGAAATGGAGTCCAAAGTCTCTAGACTTTGGACTGTCTGTTGACCGCTTCACTCCAAGCCTGAGCCTGATCCCGTTTCTATTCCTTCTTCTTCCCGTTCCTCATTGGGTACACCGGGAAGGCGAGTAATTCTGAGAGCTTTTGCACACCCTCCGTGCTGGCAACCGCGATGATCTCATCATCCTCCTGCAATCTGCTGTCGCCGCGCGGCAGGGTCATGACACCGTCGCGGATGATGGCGGCGATCACGCAATATTCCGCCAGTCCCAAATCCTTGAGTTGGACGCCGATGGCCTTCGCCCCGGCTGGGACCTTTTCCTCCACCACCGAGTAACGCCCGCGACGGATCTTGAACAGGGTCATCATATCACCCAGGGACATCTCCTCTTCGATGAGGTGGGCAAACACATCAGCCGAGTTGAGCGCCACATCCACGTGGAACTTCTCGTTGAAGAGCCAGGCGTTGTTTGGGTTATTCACGCGTGCGATCGTGCGCGGCACTTCGAACATGGTCTTGGCAAGGAAGCACAATGCCAGGTTGGTTGAGTCGTCACTGGTGACCGCCGCCACCGCATGCACATCACGAATGCCCGCCGCTTCGAGGATGCTCGGGTCAACCGGGTTGCCTTCATAGATCACCTCGGTCGGCAATTCCTGATGCAGGTGACCGAGCAGTTCACGGCGATTTTCAACAAGGCGAACCTTATAATTCTGGTTGATCAATAAATTGGCAAGACGAGCCCCGGTGCGTCCGCCGCCGGCAATTAATACGAACATGTTACGCCTCCGCCTTTTCGGAAAGACGCGCTGTCAACGCACTGATGCCCTCGAATGTGGAACTGACATTGAACAAGTCGCCGGTTTGTAGTTTTGTTTCCATCTGCGGCAGGGATGCCCTGCCAGCCCGCGACAAAGCAACCGGGTAGCACTGCCTGAGCGGACTCAGCAATTCGCCCAATGTGCGACCATTCCAATTTTCAGGAATGAGAATCTCATACACTTCCACTTCGCCGTTGCCCGCCGAATAGACCGCTTTTTGTGAAGGATTTAATAACAGCTCCTCCACGCGCTGTGCGCCCCAATAGGTCGAGCCAACAGTTTGCAGACCGAACGCCTCGATGACCGATCGAAGGTTGGGGTCATAATTGCGGGCAACCACATTCGGCACATTGTAGAACATGATGGCAGTGTGCGCCACGACCGCGTTCAAGGTGTCTGAGTTGGTGACCGCCGCGAGTCCATCCGCTTCACGGATGCCGGCGCGTTCGAGTACGCTTTCAGCCAGGCCTTCGCCTTCCAGGGTGCGCCCGCGAAAATCAGGATGCAGGCGGTTGAAAGCCTCTTTCCGGCTATCCACGACCACAATCTGGTGACCGCTTCTAAACAGGTGAAAGGCTAGTTCCGCGCCGACGCGGCCGCATCCGACGACGATGAAATTCATAGGTCTTGCTCCTTCTCTTCATGTACATGATAGGGCACGTCTGTGACAACGACCCCATGCCTTGATAATAATTCCTGGCGAAGCACATTCGCCGTGCGCATGTGCAGGGCATTATGCCAGCGTTTCGATGGGATAAACTCTGGAACGACGATGGTGATGGTCTCATTCGGCTGGCGATGATCGACGATCTCCTCGATGTATTCAAGCAAAGGTTCAACGAAGAGACGGAACGGAGAATCGAGAATGATCAAACGCGTCCCATCGCCCCAGGTCTTCCATTTTTTCTGGACCTTTTCTGTTTCTGATGGATCGAGTGAAATGTGGACGGCGGTCACATCATCGGAAAGAAGTTTGGCATACCGTAATGCCTCGAGCGTTCCCTGATGTACGCCACTGACAGGCATGATCACGCGGTGACGGGTCTGGCGGGCAGGTAAACCACTGAACTTGTCCAATGTAAGGTGTCCCGCCAGGTCTTTGTAGTGACGATGGATCGTAAAAAAAAGTGTAACGAGCACAGGGATGATGATGAGCACGATCCATGCGCCTTCGCGGAACTTTGTCACTGCGAACACGATCATGACAATTGCAGTACACACAGCGCCAAAACCGTTGACGAACATTTTGAAGCGCCAGTTTTTATCGTAGTGCAGGACCGACCCTGTTTCGACAACCTGCTCCCCTTCTTTCAGATCCCCGATCTTCTTCCAGCGTTTTGCCATTCCCGTTTGTGAAAGTGTAAAGGAAAGGAACACACCGATGGCATACAAAGGGATCAGTGAGGTCACACTGGCTTTGAAGATGACGATCAAGACGGATGCGATGATCGAAAGCGTGGCGATGCCGTTGGAGTAAACGAGTCGGCTTCCGCGAAATGTCAATTGGCGAGGCAGGAATCCATCTCCTGCGGCAAGTGCACTCAAGCGGGGAAAATCAGCAAAAGCTGTGTTGGCAGCCATGAGAAGGATAACTGTTGTGGCCGCAATCGTTGCGAGATACATGGGAACGCGCCCATCAAATATTGTGCGGGTCAATTGCGAGATGATGGTCTCCTCTTCAGAGAATACGCCACCGATCTTGCCTGTAAGAAAAGAGATGCTGATGAAGAGTGTCCCGAGGATCATGGACATCCAGATCAAAGTAATGCCTGCATTGCGACTGCGCGGTTCCTTGAACGCTGTAATGCCGTTTGAGATTGCCTCCACACCGGTTAATGCCGTAGTGCCGTTGGCAAAGGCATGCAGCAACAAAAACCACATGGCAGGTGCAACTGTGTTTGTAATATGTACCACCGGTGGTTCAACCACAGTTCCCAATGAACCGGTGAAATAACGGAACATGCCCATCCCCACAGTGATGAACATCATCACCACGAAGAAGTAGGTGGGGATAGCGAACGCCGTGCCGGATTCCTTTACCCCGCGTAAATTAATGAGCATGACGAGGAAAACCGCCGCCACAGCAACCTCGATACGGTATGGATCAAGCTTTGGATAGGCGGATACGATTTGGGCAACACCCGATGAAATGGATACTGCCACGGTTAGGATGTAATCCATCAGGAGCGACGCGCCAGCCACCTGTGCGTATGATTCGCCCAGGTTGTCCCGCGAAACAATATAAGCTCCACCGCCGCCCGGATAGGCATGAATGGTCTGCTCATAAGAGATCGTGACGATTGTTAGCAGGATGACAATGGCTATGGAAATGGGGAAAACGTAACCGTATGCAAGTGTTCCCAATACCACGAGGACACCTAAAATTTCCTGGGTGGCATAGGCGGTGGATGAAAGCGCATCGGATGCAAATACGGCGAGACCGACTGCCTTGCCAATAGTCTGGTGTGGCGCGTCGGCTGTGGATAAAGGTCGCCCAATGAGCCAGTGACTCAAAGAGCGCGGCGGTTTGTAATCGGATTCACGCCGCATGATCTCAGTTTGATTATTTTCAGGAGTTAACATCAATTTCTCTTGCTGTTTACAAAAATACACCCCCGCGAAAACGCGAGGAGTGATGACGATTATAGTCCAAATTATAAAAATAGGGATGTGCCTAAGGAATCTGATAAGGCACGTCGGTGATAACCACACCAGGTTTGGAGAGCAGTTCCTTGCGGAGCATGTCAGCAGTCTGCATGTGCAGGACGTTGAACGCTTTTTTGGAGGGAATGAATTGTGGCACCACGATCGTGATGGTCTCGTTGGCTTGTCGGTTGGATAAAATTTCCTCGATGTATGTCAGCAACGGTTCCAGGAAAAGACGGTAGGGGGATTCCACGATCACGAGGCGTGTGCCGCCTCCCCACGTATCCCATTTCCTTTGCACTTTTTCTGTCTCGGCAGGATCCATGGAAACGTGGACAGCGGTCACATCGTCGGACAACATACGCGCATAGCGGAGCGCAGCAAGTGTTCCTTGATGAACACTGCTCATGGGGACAATAACGCGATGTCGTCCCATATAAGGCGGAGGCTCACCATATTTTTCAAGCGAGAGACTATTCGCAAGTTTCCTATAATGTCTATGGATAAGCATAAACAATGTCACCAAAGCTGGAATGAGAAGTAAAACGACCCAGGCCCCCTCTTTAAATTTAGTGATCGCAAAGACCAACATAACGATGGCGGTTGCTGTTGCCCCCAAACCGTTCATGAACATCTTGGTTTTCCATTTTGGGTCAAAATGGAGAGGTGTGCCGTGGCGTTGAAAAGTTTCACTGGGTTTGAGACGACCCGAACGAAACCAGCGATATGCCATGCCACTTTGCGATAAAGTGAAGGAAAGATAAACGCCAATGGCGTACAGAGGGATCAGGGAATTTGTCTGCGCGCGAAAGATAATGATCAAAACACAGGCGATTCCTGCCAGCGCGATAATACCATTTGAGAAGGCTAAACGTCTGCCGCGAAATTGTAGTTGGCGCGGCAGGAAGGCATCTCCGGCAACCATGGCCGCCAGCAGCGGGAAGCCAGCATACGCTGTGTTTGCCGCCATGATGAGGATCAGGGTTGTTGAACCGAGCAGGGTTAAATAGAGAGGGGTTCCCAGTCCATATACTACACGCCCGATTTGTGAAAAGCCTGTTTCAAGATGGGATGGGAGCACACCGACTTGATGCGCAAGATAGGTAAGACCCAATAAATTGACCGCCAGGATCACGCTCATCCAGATCAATGTGATGCCAGCATTGCGACTACGCGGTTCCTTGAAAGCCATGATGCCATTGCTGATGGCTTCCACACCCGTGAGGGCGGTACAACCGCCGGAAAAAGCACGCAGGATCAAAAATAAAGTGATGACCTGAAGGGGTTCGCCTGCATGGGCTACTTCCACACTTTCCGGCGGTATGGTCCCTAGTGAGCCTGTGAAAAAACGGAAGAGGCCAGCCCCAATCGTCAAAAGTGTCATGCCGAGAAAGAAATAGGTCGGAATGGCAAACGCCTGTCCGGATTCTTTCACGCCCCGCAAATTGACAACCGTCATAAATACGACCAATGCCATGGCGATCGGAACCCGCAACTCATACAATTCAGGAAATGCAGAAGTGATCTGTGCCACACCTGAAGAAATGGATACGGCAACCGTCAGGATGTAATCCACCAGCAGGGATGCCCCGGCAACAAGGGCGGGGATTTCGCCTAAATTATCACGCGCCACAATATATGCGCCGCCGCCATTTGGGTATGTGTGAATCGTCTGCTCGTAAGAGACAGTGAGAATGATCAGCAGGCCGATGATGGAAAATGCAATGGGAAGCGATACATTCAACACCCCCGTGCCTGCCAGGATCAAAACGATGAGGATTTCATCGATCGCATAGGCGCTCGAAGAAAGCGCATCCGAAGCAAAGACAGCCAGACCAATCACTTTGTTTATAGTCTGGTGAGATGCGTCCGCTGTTGACAGGTGACGGCCAAAGAGAAAAAGCCCAAGGTCCTTTTTGGGCTCAAACACGGTTTTTCTATGTATAAAGGATGTATCGTGATTTTCTTCAGGATCGATCATGATGGCATTTGATGAAGGTTTGTATTATATACCAATTCAATGCCCAAAATGGTTAGGAATGTAATCCCCAGTTTGATTGAAGTCCGGAAAACAAAGTGCCTCACCCAGGGTGAGGGGGGCACCCTAAGTGAGGCACTTTTATTGTGACACAAACCCGACTTAAATACAACTTACAATTTCATAATTAAGTCCCTGCAAAACAGCGTTTGCCAGAGAGAGCATAAGGAAAGTTCGGACTATTCCTTTTGATATACGGATTTTTCTACATTGTCCATATCAAAAAAGATTTGTTAAATTAATTCAACCACCCTGTGTTTGCTTCGGTTGTGCCAGTGGCACCTGCAAATGGAAGGTACTTCCCTTGCTCAATTCACTTTCCACCCACACCTTTCCCCCGTGACGTTCCGCAATGGACTTGACGATGGCGAGACCCAGCCCGGTGCCGCGTTTGGCAAGCGCTTCGCGGTTCGTGCCGCGATAGAACTTTTCGAACAGACGCGGCAGGTCGCTGGCAGGGATGCCGATGCCGCTGTCCTTCACGGCGAAGGTCAACGCGGATTCGGACGTTTGCAGTTGAACGGTCACCTCTCCGCCGTCGGGCGTGTATTTCAACGCATTCTCCACAAGGTTGTATAAAGCCTGATGCAGTAGAGCCTGATCGGCTTCGATGGCATGCGGTAAATCCTTGGGGATCTCCACACCGAGCAAAATATTCTTTTGCTTCGCCTGCAATTGCAACGCGCCAGTGACGCGTTCGATGATGTCCAATACAGGGATGCTTTCCACCTGCAAGCCCACACCGAAATCGATGCGACCAAGATCGAGCAGATTGTTGACGAGCTTCGCCATGTTGTCCACGCCCTGCACGATCATCTTGGCGTAATTCTTCTGTTGGTCATTCAACGTGCCAGCCATCTCGAGCATCGTGGCATATCCGCGCATCAATGTCAGCGGCGAACGCAGGTCATGGCTGACCGTTGAAACGAAATCGGATTTCAACGTGTCGATCTCTTTGAGTTGTGACACGTCGCGCAGGATGCACACGCGTCCCACCGTTTTACCATCTGCGGTCATGGGCGATGCCATGGCGAGATATGTCTTCCCATCCGGCATGCGGATCTCCGCTGACCTCTTCTCCGTGAAGGAAGCCGTCAACAGATCGTTCAACGCCTTGACCTGGATCGTGCGCTCGATGTCCGGTCTTTCACCGCGGCGGATGACCACACCGAAGACATTCCCCGCCGCTGGATTCGCCAGGATCAGACGATCGGACGCGTCGGTCACCAACACCGGGTCTGGTGTCGAATTAAGGATCGCCTCCAGCTGACGGCGACTCACTTCGACCGTCAGGAACAATCGGATGTTCGCAACCGCCAGGGCAGACTGGCTCGCCAGCGTGCTCATGAAGCGGATATCCGATTCGGTGAAGATATGTTGTTTGTTATATGCCGCCCATAGCACACCGTAATATTTGTTCTCATGCCGCAGGGCGATGGCGACCAGCGATTCGGGGTGATGCAGGTTGGGGTCCAGGGTGAGGCGGGTGCGCGAAATGACCGCCATCACAAGCCGCTCCTGCTGTTCCGCCAGCGATAGGATCTGCTGGTCGAGATGCATGTATGTATCCTTCTCGGGTCCATACGCAAAACGGACGGGCATCTCCACAGAGGACGGGATCATGTCGCGCATCAGGATGATGCGTGCCGAACTGGCTCCACTTGCCACCACCGCTTCCAGCACCGGGCGCAAGGCATCGCCCATGCTGAGACTCGAGGCTACTCCCTGACTGGCTGTGAGCAGCCGGTTCAACTCATCGAGCCGTCCCTGCAGGCTGACGCGCATCTGTTCAAAGGCGCGTCGCAGTTCGGCAAGTTCATCCACTCCCTCGGTCGTGAGCGGACGGTCGAATTTGCCCGTCGCGATATATTTTGCTTCCGCCGCAAGGTTTTGCAGGGAACCGGTCACAGTGCGCAGGCTCACGCGCAACGAGATCAACGCGACCAATCCAAGCAGGATGATCAGCAACGAGATCGGGAAGGCGATGTCGATGGCGAGTTGTTGCGTCTCTTGCGCGGGGATCGTCAGCACGATCGCCCAGGGGTGGCCCGAAACCGGTTGGTAATAGACCAGCTGCCGGGTCCCGATGGAGGTGGTTTCGTCGAAAAAAGCGGGTTGGTCACTGCGTTGTCCCGCGTATTGGGTCATCACCTGTTCGGCTTGCGGATGATAAAGAATGGTTCCCTGATCGTCCACCAGCAAGCCAGCCCCGTTAAATTCCTGCATGCTGTTCAAATTCTCGACGAGCGCGCGCATGTATGGGTTGGCTTGGAAATCCGTCCGAGCCACCAGTACGCGTGTGGTTCCGGGAACAGCTGCGAAGAACGATACGCGTGCAGCTTCACCGGGTGCGAGCGGTGGGATGGCATAGATCTGGTTGGGCACTCCCTGTTGGACGAGGAGCAGTCCAGCCTCCTCCTGTTGTGTCAACTGGACAGGCAGGTCAGGGGGATAACTGGCAACAAGCGAAACAGACTGTGCGTCGAAGAGGGCTACTTGGTTGAAATATGGGATGGATTGAATCCGCTCGGAAAGATAGACAGACAGGTCACCATCCGCGGTTTGGGTCAACTGCGGGTCGGATGCCAGGCGTGAAGCAAGATTTTGTCCCGTTTCAAGAAAGAAGGGAACGCTCTGCGCCGCAGTATGTGCTGTGCTTTCGAGACGATCGCGTAAAAGATTCCGTGCCGCCGCGCCCGCCACCACCCAATCACCCAGTAGAAGTGTGACAAGCAGAAGTGAGATCACCGTCCCTGTGCCGGAGACGAAACGCGTTTCGATACTTTTTTCGGCAGGCGAGGGTTGCAACATCCCCAGTTCACCCCAATAGGGTGCAAAGATGGATGCGACGACCTGTGCCACCAAACCGGCGATGAGCATCTCGCCGCCGAAGGCAAAACTTACCATTCCCACGTTGCTCAAAGCGTAGTCCAGCCGCTCGGTGATGGATGCGGAAGATGCCACGGTAAAGATCGAGCTCAGCACAAAGAACAACGCGTGCACAACGATGAGACTCAACGCGCTCGCCAGCGGCTGTCGCATGATACGATAGATGGGGGTACGGTATCGCTGGCGGTTCGCCACCGAGAACATTGCTGCCATTAATCCCAGGTCGAGCACCGAGAACAGGCTGTGTGTATCCCAGACGCCGCGCAATAATCCGCTCAACATGCCCACGCCTGCCGCGGCAAACGGACCGAGCAACCCGCCCGCCAGGGTCCATGGCACAGCGGAGAAAAGCATCATGGTTGAGCCGGGCGGCTCCTCAGGCATGCCGGGAACGGGCAACGCCGAGCCGGTGGGAAAGTTAAGACCAATGAATAATGCTGTAACAGGTGTCAGGATGATCAGCGCCACAAATATTCCCCATGAACGCCCATTCCATTGAGGATGATATCCCCGCCAGTTCATCAGTGCAACGCCGAGCAACCCTGCGAACCCAAGCCACACCAGCCATCCTGCGATCTGAATGGGGTTGAGATATGCAAGATCAGTGATCAGCGTCGCTATGAACTGCATAGGGAGTGATTATAGCCCCAATGACTTGTCGTTGCGAGGAGACGTTAGTTTATAACCTGTTCAGAAAGTCTGCCGCGAATTGTGTTAATTGAAGCGAATTTTTAATCAGAAGCAACGGTCTCTTTATAAATTCCCCGATAGGACTCAGGCAGGAGAGTCGCCAACGACTCCATGATCTGACGTGTACCATCCCGCATCATTTTCTGGCGATCAACCTGCTCCCGTATAAGGAACGGTTTCCCCACTGACAGCGTGACGCGTGCGCGCCTCCACCATTTGCGCTCGTAAATATTCTGATTCTCCGTTCCCGTCATCGCCACTGGGAGGATGGGCGCGCCCGATTTCATTGCCAGGAACGCCGCGCCCTCCGTGCCTTCCTCCAACCCGCCAATGAGCGTCTGCCTGCCCTCTGGCGCAAGCGCGATCATGCGTCCCTCTGCGAGTCCGGTCAGCGCGGAACGAAGTGCTTTTCGGTCCGGTTTGCCGCGGTGTACACCGATGACCCCATACGCGCGGAACGTTGGTCCCACCAACCAATGCTCATCGTTTTCCACCTTGCCCATTCCATCAAAACTATAAGGGAGCGAGGCGGCCAGCAGGACCACATCGGCATCACCCAGGTGATTGATGACAATAAGGGCTGGTCCTTTTTGGGGGAGATTTTCCAGCCCTGAAATAGTTGCACGCATGGTTACAAATACGAGCAGTTTTGCAACTCCGCGTGCCAGCACACGAAAGATCCTGCGAGCAAGGGTTAAGCGAGGTAGTTCAGAAAGATCGGGCCGCCACCAATCGGTAACGGGTTTAGGCTGGGAAGATGGCTGATTCTGCATATACGCCGCGATATTCTTCAGGGAGGAGTCCAGCCAGATGGCGCATCACAAGGTCGGCATTGGCTTGCCGCATTTCGTGTTTTTCCGTACCTTTGGCTGTGATTGCCGGGAGTGTGATGGGCCTGCCGATGCAGATCTCAAGAGGAGGTCTCTGGCCGCGTTTGGCGCGTTGCCAGAAATCCTCAGTGGTGCCGATCAACGCGACCGGTACCACTGGCACATCCGTCTGTTCGACGACGTAGGCAATGCCAGGCATGGCGCGCTGCATGGCAGGAACATGGGAACGTCCACCCTCGGGGGCGATCAATAATGGATAACCAGCTTTGATGGTGGAAATTATTTTTGTGAAAAGGGGGCGATCATAATCCCCGCGATGAACGGGGATCACACCATAGGCCCTGAGCAACTGTCCCTGACCGGGTTTCTCGAACACATCTGATGCGCCGATGATCTCCAACTGTTCGGGCCAGAATGCCGCCGCCAGCGGAGGATCGTAGATAGAGACGTGGTTCATCGCGACCACATACGGTTTGCCGTAGGGAATATTTTCCCTGCCGCTGACCTGCACGCGCCCAAGCACCCGGAAGATACCGCGAAAGACGGTCTTTAAAACCGGGCGGCTGATCCTGAATCGAAATGGAACGTGATACACATTCGTGTCACTCATTTCACCAAACCCATCACACGCTTGAAAACTTCCTCGGCGTTGATGTTATCGGAGTCAAGCACAATGGCGTCGTCTGCTGCTTTTAACGGAGCCACGTCGCGGGTGGAGTCGATGCGGTCGCGTTCTATCACTTTGGCGAGGATCTCGTTATAGTCCACTGTCCCGCCGCGCGCGGTGATCTCATTGTAGCGTCGCCTGGCGCGTTCCTCGGCGGTGGCATCCAGATAGATTTTCAAGTCGGCTTCCGGAAGGACAACTGTCCCGATATCGCGTCCCACCATCACGACCTTGCCGCGCTGACCGATGCGGCGTTGTTGCTGGCTCAACGCCGCGCGCACACCGCGATAAGCGGAGACGACGGATACGTTCTCGTCCACTTCGGGGAGACGCGTTTCCCAGGTGATGTCCCGGCCAGCGATCAGAACGTCGCAGGCGCGTCCATCGGACTTGGAAGCTGGTGTGATATCGATCTGCGTTTGTTCGGCGAGGGCTGTGATCTTCGCTTCGTCGCGCAAGTTCAGGTCGAGTTTCAACGCCAGCCAGGTGACGGCACGATACATGACGCCGGTGTCGAAGAACAAATAACCGAGCGAGTTGGCGATGCTCAACCCGAGCGTGGATTTACCCGACGCGGCGGGTCCATCGATGGCGATAATGGAGGGGATTTTATTGGAAGATGTCATTGTTTTTCAATTATATATGAGGATGAAAAACATCCCAACGGTCTTTTGATCTGGCAGAACACTGCAAAGAAACCGTTGGGATGTTTGATATTGCTGCATTATTTATCCGCCCATCTCAAGGCGTGATGACATTCTCACGTGCATCGGGGAACAGGTCATCGCGCGCCCAAAGGATGATGGTTTCATTTTCCAGGGGTACTTTATGGAACACGAACCAGCTTAATCGGTCGGAGGGCTGGAGGTTTCCCCATGGCGTTCCCTGCCTCCAGGTGAAATCCTGTCCACGATACGCGGAGGGGAGTCCGAGATCGTCCATGAGCGGGGTGATCACGAGCGG
>Ga0210377_10001580_pt1 | contig 20732 bp, 14 predicted proteins | sample PLM4_65_b1redo_FD_155480 | JGI IMG/M metagenome (GOLD analysis project Ga0210377, IMG submission 155480) | Groundwater sediment microbial communities from an aquifer in East River, Colorado, USA - PLM4_65_b1 redo | ecosystem: Environmental > Terrestrial > Soil > Riparian zone | place: USA: East...
ACCGACGTCCCAGATGTCCGTGCCGGAGGCGGTCATCGTGTAAGTGCCGGCCGGAGCCTCAACGAAGCTACCGACTGACCCTGGAAGACCCCTGAACCAGATCGACAGCTCGCCGACGCCTTCCTCAGTCCAGTCGCGAGGAGCCGTCAGCTTGAACTCCGCCTCGGAATACTTGGCGAAGCCCTGCTTGTTGTTGTCATACGACAGCGGCATTGACTTGCGTCCGCCGTGAACAATCATCTCCTCAGTAAACGAGGCCGTGGTCTCATCGCCGACTGCTGCTCCGGTCCCGTTGCCCGCGAAGTATGGCGGCGTACCCGGTGCACCATAGCCCAGGCCATCGTGCCACGCGTACCAAATCTGATTGTCGCCGGTGTCGTAGGACTCAAAGTCCTCGATCAGCAGGAAATCACCCGTTGTAAAGCTCCAGACGTTGCCGACCCACGGGCTATTGGCGTTGACGTTATTGACCTCATCGACGCGCCAATAATACGTCGTGTACCAGGCGAGTTTGCCGGGACTATAGCTCTCGGCGCCCTTCGCTTTACTACCCTTGTACTCGGCCGAAGTCTTGGTGGCGTTCCTCACGGCGTCGGCTGCTGTGCCGAAATAGACGTCGTGTGAAGCGGCGAAATCACCCGGACTCCAGGTCAGCACCGGCGTCAGCGACGTGCCGGTGGCGCCATTGCCCGGGTTCGGGCCGCTGGCCTTGACAGGCGGTGACAAGGCAGCCTGCGGTATGAGCTGTTTGGGTGTGCGAGGACTCGACCATCGCAATTCCGCCACCGCCCCGCCGCCGTTCTCATAATACTCCATCTGGAGGCTGTATGTATTGCCGGCGACAAGGTTAATCGTGCCCCTGTACTCGGTTGTACCCTGGTCGATCCAGGCATCAACAAGCTGCTGACCGTCAATCCACAGGCGTACACCATCGTCGGCGCTGGCGTAGAAGGTGTAGGTCTCCGTAAAGGCCGCCTCGACTTCGCCGGTCCATCGGGCTGAGAACTGATCATTGCCGACCACCGGATCCGGTCCGCCCGGATCGCCCCAGTTAAAGTTGATCTGGGGATCCGTACGGGTCAGGACCAGCGTGTTGAAGTCCATGCCCTTGTAATACTGCCCTTTGACGCCTCCGCCGACCTTTGCCGTCGTAAAGCTCCAGACGTCGCCCTTGTGTGTTGCCGGGCCTTCAAACTCATCGACGCGCCAGTAGTACGTCTTTTCTGCTTCAAGAACTCCCGGCTTGTACGTCGTGGCTCCCTGGGGCGGGCCGCCAACGGCATTCGCTACGGTGTCGCGATTGCTGCCGAAATAGACCGTATGCAGCTTGGACCCGAAACCAGCGGTCCAGCTCAGCGTCAGGTCCGTCGTGGCAATGAACTTGGACCCGTCTGCGGGACTGGGATTATAGGCCTTCTTGGGCGGGACCGAGAAGCTCCAGACGGGGCCTCTCCACGGGCTGTTCGCATTGGCTGTGTTGACCTCATCGATTCGCCAATAGTAGGTCGTGCCCGGAACCAGGCCGTCGGGATAGGCAAATCCGGGGAAGCCGGCCACATAATACGCCAAGGCCTGGTTGCCCCGGAACGTGCTGGCGGCACCGCTGTTCACGTCCGCAAAACTCTCACCCATATACACGTCGTGTGAGGCGGCAAAATCACCAGCGGTCCACGAAAGGGTCACCCACGTGTCCGAATGCATAGCACCGTCTTTGGGATTCGGACGCCGGGCGTACGGATTGCCACCAGCAACAAATTGGAGAAACCAGTTGTTAATCCATTCGCTGATAACCTCGCCGCGAGGCGGGGTATCGCTGTTCCACTGAAAAAAAACGCCCAAGCGACCATCCGTGACTGTATTGTGCAGAATTGCAGGATGTACCTGTGTGCCAGTACTATTTTGAGCAAGAATCAGTTCAACTTCCCAATTCGTGCCTGCAAATTGAGCTGGGAACCACGGTCGATTCGAGGGCAAAGTCAGTAAAGATGGAGTATACAACTGACCGTCGGCTGTGGGAGCAAAAGTAGTGGCGAGAGAATCATCTCCCCACATGGCAGCGCCGGGAACGTCCATCATATTCGTTAGACCGCCTGCATCGTTATTGCCACTACTTCCGACGTAGAATATGTAGTCGCCGGTGTTGATAATGGTATTGCCGTCATCGAGGAAGGCTTCGGCTATTGAGCCGTCAGGTTGCGCATTGCCGGCAGGATAAATAGTGGATGGAAAATTCCCGAACATAATCAGAAGATCCACCGTGCCATCGCCTGTGTGGTCCTTCACCCAGGTTGCAAGGGCATCCAGTTGAGTAGGAGTGAAGACTTCAATAGAAATGTTCTTGACGTTGTTGACAATTTCTTGCGATTCGGCGTCGGCCGTACCTTGCGACATCCAGCCCGCTTGTGTTGAAATCGCTATGTCAGAAGCCATAGCCGTCGCGCAGAATGCCAATGCAACGACGAATATCAACATTAGATTCCTCATTTTCGTATCTCCTTTTTTCAGATGAAAAATGATGTTAAATCTCGCTTTGGCCACGCGCCAAAGCAGCCAACATTAGTCCCGACCTTCCTCGCTACCCCATTCAGCCAGGACAGCTTATTTTAACTCGATTCCACCTCCTTCCTTCCACCGCCCTGCAAAAGGACGGTCCATTAGAGCCAGAATCCACAACTAACGACAGAAATTCCTCTGCAAAACTACCCGATAAAACCGCGAATCCTTACTATTTTATTATTAACAGATTATCCCCTTCGGCGTCAAGGGAATTCTTTTCAAATTCCCCGGCCTGCCTATCTATCCCGGCTCAGAATATCTTTCGGTAAACGTGACAATACGGGGTCTTTCCGTTGTTTTTGTAGTAATCCTGGTGGTACTGCTCGGCGGGCCAGAACTTGCCGGCGGCCGTAATCTCGGTTTTCACGTCAAAACCCTTCTTTTTCAGGGTCTGAACCAGGCTGGTAGCGATTTGCTTCTGCTTTTCATCCAGATAGAAGATGGCGGAGCGGTATTGCGTGCCGATGTCCGGCCCCTGGCGGTTCAACTGCGTGAAGTCGTGGGTCTCGAAAAACAGCCGGGCCAACTGCTCGTAGCTCGTCTTCGAGGGGTCATAAGTCACTTCCACCGCCTCGGCGTGACCTGTTTTGTCCGTGCAGACCTGTTTGTAGGTCGGATTGTCAACGTGCCCGCCCGTGTAGCCAACGGTTGTCGATAAGACGCCGGGGGCTTTCTGTAAGTAGTACTCCGTGCCCCAAAAGCAGCCCGAAGCGAAAATCGCCCGTTCCGTCGTTTGGGTGGCATCCTCAAGCGCAGCTTGGGGATGGCTTTTCGCAACTGAGTCATGCCTCCCTGAGGGAAGCATGCCACCCACTGGCCTCTCATCCTGCGCACCGGAGCCGGCGGGGACAAAATTCATCGAAATCGAGTTGACGCAGTAGCGGGTATCCTTGGGCGTAAGATGCTCTCCCGTGAACACATGGCCGAGATGGGCGCCGCAGTTGCTGCAGGTGATTTCCGTCCGAACACCATCGGCATCCGGCTGCATGGTCACGGCCCCTTTTATCTGGTCGTCGAAGCTCGGCCAGCCGCACGTGGTCGGGAATTTACTCGAAGACTCGAAGAGCTTCGCGCCGCAGCGTTTGCACGTATAGGCGCCCTTTTCGAAATGGTTGTAATACTCGCCCGTGAAAGGCCGCTCGGTTCCCTTGCGAACAATCACCCGTTCTTCTTCGGGGGTGAGCTTTTTGAGCATGGTCGTGCTCCTGTAGAAAGCAATTTCGTCAACAAAGATGTCTCTGTCGAGTTCTTTCCCCGCCGCCACGATGGCAACGCTTTTCAATGTCCTCGGGTTCAAAGGGATTCTGAGAGCACTCGCCGTGAACCGCGTAAAGGGAATCTCAATCTCCTGCCACGTTCCATCCGTCGCAAACGAAGCCTCATAGAATTGCCCGGCCAATCGCGTATCGTTTGTTCGCAGACGCACAGCGCACGGCTGCCCGTTGCCCTTCACTGACAGCCTGAGGCCCTTGAAATTACGAGCATCGAAGGGCCTGCCTCTGGGGCCGAGGCCGGCGACGGCCTGGATGGAACCGCCATTATTCGCAAGAGACACCAAGCCGCTCAGGTGCAGACACGAGCGGCCGTCGTACTGGACGTATTCCATTCTGCCGCCGCCTATCGGCTGGCCGGGGATGTACTCCCATTGGGCGGCGAGTTTCCTGCTCGAACCCTGAGGCGAAAAATCATCTATCAGGATCGCGCCGGGCGGACTTTCCACATTCGCCCCTGGGCGATTAGACTCTGCCCCGATGCTGCCCTTCAAAATGATGACCAAAAGAAGCAGACCCGGAAACCACACCAGAGCGCTCACACGTTTTTTGCGGTTCATGATCATTCATCTTGACCTTTTAAACCTCTGTCTCTCTGTAATAATACTGGAAGCCAGGCGAGTTTGTTTGCCCGGGGGACTCCTGACGGAGAACAAATGTGGAAGATATTCAGTCTGCTCTGTTCGTGCGGAGCAGCTTGCCGCTTTTCTTGTCCCAGATGACCGTGCGCACCTTCATTCGGTGCTCGCCGTGGCAATTGGTGCAAATGGTTCTGTCGGGACCGGGCTTGTCGATCTCCCCCTCCTTCCGGGAGGCGTCGTCCTTTGGGGGAGCTTTATGGCAGCCGCGACAGAAAGGACCGATTTCGTCAGTTGAGTACATGATCTCCGGAGGCGTGGTATTGTTTTCGTCGTTCTTGTGCGCCAGAGATTCGCCGTGGCATCGGGCGCAGCCGATGTCCGCCGCCGCATGCCAGCTGACGAGCAACTCAGCCCTGTAATTGGCGTGGCACACCAAACAGGCCGTGTTTTCGGCGGCCGCCCGCGTATCCGCGACAGCAGAGGCTTCTTGTTCTTCGTCCGGCTCCTCAAGCAGCAGCGGCGTGCTGGTGTCAACGACAAGAGGCGGGGGTCCCCCGCCAGCCCGATCCTTATTGTCCGCAACGGGACGGGTATCAATTTCAGCCGGTTCTGAGTCGGTCGTGGGTGTGCAACTGAGAAGACTCAAGACGGCAAGCACCAGAACCACAATGCCTGTCCCGGCGAGAGCATTATCTGTTTTCATGCGTCGTCCCTGGAGAGCGAATCTTAGACGTATTCCCAATCCTTGAGCCATTGATAGTTAGCCGGCAGCGACGCCCAGGCGCGATCCATCGCCTGGTCCAGCTCAGCTTGTTCCTTGACGTCGAGCTGGCGGCGCTCTTTGACGGCCAGCGCGATGTTATCGACCTGCTGGACGCTGATCATCCCCGGCATCGGCGCCGTAATGGCCGGGTTGCAGAGGATGTAGCGAATAGCCAGGCGAGCGATATTGTTGTCCTGCTCGGCGAACGGACTATCCGGCGAGCTGTCGCCCCTGAATACCGAGTTGCTGGCGAAGGGCTTGATTCCAAACCAGCCGACATCGTATTTCTTCAGCGCGGCCCACAGACCCGATTCGTCGTCGACGACTTTGGTCTTGGCGGTGTAAGGCGTTAGGAGGACCTCGACGTGGTCCGAGTATTTTTCGAGGATTTGTTTCAGATGCGGCCGGTCGTGCGACGAGAAACCGACGAATCGGGCGCGGCCGGTCTTCTTCGCCCAGTCGAGGGCCTTGACGGCCTCTTCGATTTCGCCTTCGGTGTGCTGGTGGCTATCGACAAGCAGGCTGTTCCGCCACAGGTCCACGTAGTCCAGGCCGGCCTCTTTCATCCCCTCGTCGAGGCCCTGTTTGAGGTTCTCGGCCGAACGCCATTCCTCGAAGCGGCTCTCTTTGATGTGCCACGAATAGCCGAAGTACATCTTGTCCCGGCGGCCCTTGAGGGCCTTGGCGTAGGCGAGGATTTCCTCCCGGCAGCAGGCGTCCACGTAGTTGATTCCGCGCTCGATACAGCGGGTGACCACGTCATAGCGGTTCTGCTGGAAGCCGCCGTTGTCGATGTCCGTGGTCATCCAGCCCTCCGGCTCGCTGCCGCCGATGATCTTGACGAGGCGCTTCCAGTGACCGCCGAGAGCTACGGCGGAAATCATCAGGCCCGTCCGGCCGCACCGGCGATATTCCATATCCGGGTTGTAGTTCAGGATTTTGCCCGTCTCAACATTGCGACCCTGTGGCACGGCCATCCTGGCCGTGTTTGCGTTCACGGGCTGGAAGCCCGTGCCACACAGCGCAGCGCCGGCGATGGCGCTATCCCTCATGAACTGGCGGCGTGTAAGTTTGTCTGCCATCTTTGCGAACCTCCTAATGATAATTTCCGATTTGCGATTTGGGATTTGCGATTTTCTGCCCTCGGCATGGCAAGGCCAGATTTGAAATCGGCAATCAGCAATCGCAAATCCCAAATCTCAATTCGTAAACCTTCTGTTCATATGCTCATGGTATTAAAGAGTCCGCCCCAGTTCAAGACAAAAAGACGTGATTCCAATTCAGGATGTGGGGCGATAAAGGGTCCGGCATTCCCGCTCAATATCCATAATCTGTTGCATCTTTTCGTCAAAGCTGCTAACATCCGTCGATAAACTGTCGGGACTCTTGAAGAAAATAGTGAATTGGCCTATCGTATTGGCTATTGACCAATGAAAGGATCGTACGTAGCCGCCGGTTGTACCCATGCCAATAGCCAATAGCCAATAGTCATTTGTCAATAGCCAATTCCATTGGGAGGTACTGGCCGCAGATGAAAACGACACGCCGAATCGCAGTTATCTATGTATCCTCGCTGGTTGTTTTTGGAACAATCCAGGCCAACGCCGAGAACTGGCCCGGCTTTCGAGGACCGGGCCGCCAGGGCATGTCACAGGAAAAAGACGTTCCTTTGGAATGGAGCCAAACCTCGAATATCGCCTGGAAGACGCCCGTTCCGGGTGAGGGCTGGTCGTCGCCCATCGTGTTCGAGGACAGCATATTCGTGACGACCGCCACCGACGGCGGCGTCTCGTTCCGCCTGCTGCGCATCGAGCGCAAAAGCGGGACCATCCTCTGGGATAAAGAAATCTTCCAGCAAAAGGCCGGCCACAAACAGCAGTTCAACTCGTATGCCTCCTCCACGCCCGTGACCGACGGTCAAAAGGTCTTCGTCGTAGCCGCCGATGGGAGTATTGCCGCCGTCTCGATAGAGGGCAACGTCGTCTGGACGAATCACGACGTTGATTTCTACAGCGAGCACGGGCTGGCCGTCTCGCCCGTTCTTTACGAAGACCTTGTGATCATCGCCTTTGACGGCAGCAGCTCCGGCTCGGACCCAAAACTCGGCTGGCAGAAACCCTGGGACCAGGCGGTCATCAAGGCGCTCGACAAGAACACCGGGAAAGTCCGCTGGGAAGGCAAGCGAGGTCTTTCCCGCGTCTCCCACGTCTGCCCGCAAATCCTTCGCCAGGACGGCAAGGACCAGCTCATCAGCTCGGCGGGTAACGTCGTGCAGGGCTTCGATCTCGAAACCGGCCGCAGAATTTGGACGGTCTCAAGCTCCGGCGAAGGCGTCGTCCCCTCGGTCGTCATCGGTGAGGGCCTTGTCTTTACGGCGTCGGGCTTCGGCGAGTCAACAATCCGCGCCGTCCGCACGGGCGGCCAGGGTGACGTCACGGCTACGCACATCGCATGGGAATCAACCGAGGACGTGCCGAAGGTCCCCTCCATGCTCTACGCCAGACCCTTCCTTTTCCTGATCACCGAAGGAGGCGTCGCCAAGTGCCTTCGAGCGCAAACGGGCGAAGTCCTCTGGCGCGAGCGACTGGACCCGAAATACTCCGCCTCGCCCGTCTGGGCGGAGGGCAGGATCTATTTCCTCTCCGAGAAAGGTACAACCACGGTAATCCAAGCAGGACCGGAATTCAAAGTCATCGCCCGAAACGAGCTCGACGAAAAGTGCTGCGCCAGCCCGGCCATCTCGCAAAAGCAGATTTTCATCCGCTCGGAGCACAACCTCTTCTGCATCGGCGCCAACTGAGACAGACAAAACGGAGTCAGTCGCTATGGTCAAGAACGTAATGTCATCATCGAGAATCCTGTCCGTGGTTGTAACAGCAGCCCTTACTTTCGCCGCGACCGGTACGAGCTCTGCTCAGACGTACAACGTATGGGAGAAAGTCGAGATTACCCTGCACGGGAGCAAACCATACGAGAATCCATACACGCAGGTGGAGGTCTGGGCCGACCTCAAAGGCCCCGGCTTCGACAGGCGATGCTACGGATTCTGGGATGGTGGCAGTACATTTCGCATCCGCGTCCTGGCCACGGCTCTCGGATCGTGGACGTGGAGCACAGGCTCCAATCAGGACGACTCCGGCCTGAACGGCAAGACCGGCAGCTTTACAGCGACGGCATGGGACGACGCGGCAAAAAAAGAGAATTCCTGCCGGCGCGGCATGATCAAAGCATCTGCAAACGGTCACGCCTTCGAATACGCCGACGGCACGCCCTTCTTCCTCGTCGGCGACACCTGGTGGGCGACCCCAACTTTTCGATTCCCGTGGTACGATGACGATAAGCCGCGTCCTATGGGTCCTGGCGTTGGATTCAAGGATTACGTCAGATTCCGCAAAGACCAGGGCTTCAATTGCGTCGCCATGATCGCGGCGTTTCCAAACTGGGCCAACGACGGCAAGCCGGCAACGCTGAAAACCGACGATGGCACCATCCTGCGCGCCGCATGGCAGCAGCCCGGCACGAACAGTGCAAAGGACATGCAGGACGAAGACGGCAACCGCGCGTTCTTGTTCCCGGGCAAAGTGACGGGCTATGAAAATATCTTTCCCGACCTGAATCACATCAATCCTGAGTATTTTCAAAATCTCGACAGGAAAATCGACTACTTGAATGCGAACGGCTTCGTTCCCTTTATCGAGGTCTCCCGCCGTGACATCGGCCAGGGCTGGAAGAAATACTACCAGTGGCCAGAGTCGTACGTTCGGTACATCCAATACGCCTGGGCACGTTACCAGGCCAACATCTGCCTGTTCAGCCCGATTCATTTCGACACTCCCAGCGGCACAATCCCCGCGGCCGACTATAACGAAGCCGCCAATAAGCTCATCGAGCAGTACGGCCCCCCCGCCTTCGGCACCCCGGCCGGGACTAACTCCAATCCCTCCACGCTGCGTAACTTCGGCCACGTCGATAAGGCCAAATGGCTCACGTTCCACCAGATCGGCAACCGGCGAACGCACAACAACTATGCGTACCTGACGGAAATCTTCAACGCCTCCCCTGCCGTGCCGGGTATTAACGGCGAGCCATATTACGCCGGGATGAACGACGCGCCGGGCGGCACGCCGACCTCGGCGCTGTACTGCCGCTGCGGGATGTACGGCAGCGTCCTGTCGGGCGGATTCGGCGGCCATATCTACGGCGCCGGCGGCTGGGACGGCGGACTCTGGGGCGGCAACGTCGAAGAGGCGGCCGAAAATCATATTTGGGACGCGATGAAATGGCCCTCCGGCGGCCAGATGCGACACCTGGCGGCGTTCATTTTATCCGAAGGGCGCCGATACCAGGACCTTATCCCGAGCAGAGAGCTGCTCCAGCCGAACGAATCAGGCGCTGCGGAAGGTTTTACCGGCTGGGCCTATTGCACCCGCACCGCCAAGAAAGACCTTTTCCTTTTATATTTCGAGAAAGACTGCCCGAAAGCCGTGCTCTCAGGAGCTGTGCCGGAGGGCAAATACAGGGCCAGATGGTTCAACACGCAAACCGGCGACTGGATCGATGCAGGCGTCCTGACCGCCGATTCCACCGGCAATATCTCTTTGCCCGATTTCCCGGATAATTCCAGTGTGTCCACGTCTGATCGGGCTCTGAAGCTCATATTACAGTCTCAGAGGAGTCAAAAATGAATTTTCGTCAAGCTTTGTTGTTAGCTGTATCTCTGTTTATTATACACATTGCGAATCCGAACAGCCTCGCGGCACAGGACAAAGGCGTTCGCCTGGTCGTTCGCGGCGACGATATCGGCTCGTCCCACGCCGCCAACGTGGCGTGCATCCGGGCCTATAAAGAAGGAGTCATGAAGAGCGTCGAGCTGATGGTTCCGTGCGCCTGGTTCCCCGAGGCCGTCAAGATGCTCAATGAGAATCCAGGACTGGACGTCGGCGTTCACGTAACCCTGACGAGCGAATGGGACAACGTCAAATGGCGGCCGCTCACATCGGCCCCCAGCCTGACGGACGCAGACGGGTATTTCTATCCGACGATCTGGCCGCGCAAAGGCGCCCCGGCTGGGACGGCCTTGCGAGACGCCAACTGGAAAATCGAGGAGATTGAAAAGGAAATCCGCGCCCAGATCGAGTTAGCTAAGCGCAAAGTTCCCCACGTCAGTCACCTGAGCTTTCACATGGGCAGCTCCGATTGGGACCCCAAGGTCAAGGAGGTCTGCACGAAATTAGCGAAGGAGTACAACCTCTACGCTCCGTCCGGAGGTGACATGCGAACGGCCGGCGGATTCGGGAATGCAAAGACCACCGAAGAGCGAACCAGTAAATTCATCGAAATGCTCAGAGGGCTAAAACCGGGCACGTATCTTTTCGTCGATCACCCCGGCCAAGATACGCCGGAGATGCGCGCCATCGGCCATCCCGGATACGAGGACGTGGCCCAGGATCGCCAAGCCGTGACCGACGTCTTCACGAGCGACAACGTCAAGAAAGCGATTGACAGACTGGGGATCAAGCTCATTAGCTACGCAAACCTGAAAGTGGCACGGGCTTCCAGCCCGTGATAACACGGCCAGGATGGCCGTGCCACATTGAGCATCAAGAATTCAGAATGTCAAGGGCCTCGAACTGTTTGCCAAGCACGGATCGGCTCTCGAAGCCAAGCCATCGATCCAACACGGTTGCATAGACGCGACGAAAATCGGTGTGGAACTTCGGGGCATCGCCATCAAGGTCCGTGAGGCTCGGATGCGCCCCGACAAGCCCGCCTTTGAGCCTGCCGCCGGCCAGGAAGATGGGAGCCGCCGCTCCATGCCCGGTGCCGCGCCGGCCATTTTCCTTGACCGTCCGGCCGAATTCCGAGAACGTCATCAATAAGACCCGGTCCAGCAGTTTATCTCGCTTCAAATCATAGACGAACGCGGCCACCGACTCAGACAACTGGTGCAGCAGAGCGCAATGGTTGCCTAACTGATTGGCGTGGTTGTCGAAGCCCCCGATTCCACCGCCGCCAAGCTCGGTGAAGAATATCCTGATGCCGGTATCGGCCCGGATGAGCTGGGCAACTGTTCGCAGGGTTCCAGCAAGCCGAAATGATGGGTATTCGGCCGTGCCGGCTGCCGCGCCCGTCGTCACGGCTTCGATCCGCCGCGTGTTGGCATGGGCCTTCAACGTGCAGCGCTGTAAGAAGCCCAAAAGTGAGTTTTGCTGACCAGGACGCGGAAGCTCGGCCGCGTTCTTCCAGACAGATTGGCCGTCCGTACGGCCGGGCATTTCACGCGCCATCAGGTCATCAGGCGACTGGATGGAAGGAACGATTACACTTTCCGTATTCAGGGCAAAAGGCTGAGCAATGGGTCCGACAAACACAGCGGGCGCCTCGGTCGTATCCGCGCGCCAGACGTTGTCAACCGCCCGGCCCAGCCAACCTGTCTGGCGACTGGGTCGGTCGGGATCGGCGGTATGCCATATCCGCATCGCGCCGTCGTGATCGCGATCTGGATTTGGCGAGCCTACCCCCTGTACGATGCTCAAGTGCCCCTCGTCGTACAAACGCATGAATGCCCCCATCCGTGGATGGAAGCCGATCAACGAGTTGATCTTGTGCAACTCTTTAGGCGGCAACGCCAGCGTGGGGCGGTTTCGTGCGTATTCGTCGTCATGGTAAGGGACTACGGTATTCAGGCCATCGTTGCCGCCGGACAGTTGAAGCACCACAAGAACGGTCCGGCCATCATCGCGATGAGGATCGCCAGCTGTCGCCGTTCGAATCAGGAAATTCGGTGCAACCGACGAGAACGACAGTAACGTTGAGGTCCCCAGGGCGGTCTTTAAGAAATCACGTCGCGTACAGGACATGGCATTTTCTCCAAAATCTAAGCCAGGTTAAACTCAGGAAGCGTAACGACCGCATGGGCAAAACGACGCAGGCATTCATTCGAGTCGTCGGCCTCTACCTTCGCTGTTTTCAGCAATGTCTCGCAAACCGCAGGATCGAGATCGCCCTGCAGGAACAGCCCAAGCAAAAGCTGCGCAGCGGATTCAGGTGTTGAGCGCCCATATTTTTCGGAGACGACCCGGGGATTGAGCTTGTCATCGTAAGGTCCCGAGCCTTGCAGCAACGCCGAAGCAAGGTTGTAACGCCCGGTCATTGTAGCGATATTGACCCAGTGGCGCGCGCCGGCCCAGCCCTCGACCGTGGGCGGATGGTACAGATTTTGACCAAGCCCGGCCAGGTCTTGCGCAAGCTGCGTCGTCGAGACCATCTCTTCCAGACCTTTCACGATACCTATGGCAAATTCTACAGGGCATTTGATCCGCCGGCGATATGCCGCCGAAGAGAAGAACAGGTTGGATCGCAGCATTGTCTCAACGAGCCTCGAAACGTTGTAATCCTTTGCGAAGGACTCCGCCAAAGGGGCAATCAGAATGGCGTCTGGCTCCTCGACCTCGCCAATCAGCCAGTGGTACAGCTTACGGACCAGCCTCTGGGGCGTGGCCGGCTGTTCGAGTAGAATTTGCACCACGTCATCGCTCGTGAAGTTTCCTTCCCGACCGAGGATGTGCTTGGCGCCGCTATCGTGTTCGCGAGGGATATAACGAAGTTCACCCCTGAGCACGAACCAGCCGGTAAAGGCCCTGGAAGCCTCCTGAATGTCTCTGTCCGTAAAGCAGCCGGGGCCTACGGTGAAGGTTTCCACGAGTGGCCGGACGAAGCTGTCATTTGGAAGAGCTTTGCGATTGGCATCGGCGCCAAGCCAGACGAGCACAGCGGGATCCCGCGAAATGCCCTGCAAGAGACTCTCGAACGAGCCCAAGGCCTGGCTGCGCAGCAGCCGGATATGCTGGCGCATCACCCGGGCATCCTTGACTCCAGTGCCGCTGGTGGCGAAATGATTGTGCCAGAACAGCGTCATTTTCTCCAGAAGCGGGTGCGGGGTTTGAATCATCCGCCGCAGCCACCATGCTCGCAAGTCGTTCACGGAAGTGGCGGAAGTTTCATACTCGTCGTGCGCGGCGTTGAATGCTTCTACATCCGCCTGGGGTCTCAACAACGTGTCAACGGTTCGCTGCGGCCCGTCCGAGAGTGCGTGCTGCAGTTGCCCCCAGTTGGCGCCGAAAGCGGCGCGCCGGTAAAGGTGCCCGGCTTGAGCGAGCGTCCAGGGCCGCTCGGCGTCCGGCTCATACGCAGTCCAGGCCCAGCCGGGATCGCTCAATTTCTCAAGTTGCACGGCCATGAAGTCATCCTTTCTAAATTGACTATTGAACATTGACTATTGTCTAATGAAAGGCATGTTCGAAAGCCCGCCCAACGCCGTTCGCCCAAATAGTCAATAGTCATTTGTCATTAGTCAATCTCATTTAGTCAATATTCAGCTTCATTTCCAACCGCGCCTGCGTCAGACCCTCGTGCGTACCGATGCTCAGCTCGACGCGCTCGATGAGCTTGACCACCGTGATCAGCATGTCAATCCCGGCTTCGGCCTGCTCTTGCGTGCTGCCCTTTTTGACCATGTCCCCACGGACCAGCACGCCACGATTGGCTTCCAGAATCGAGGCCAGCCGGCCGCCTTCAATCTCGACCCGACTATGGATTTCGGCCAGCGGTTTGACCGCCTGCTCTTTCTCGTGGTTCAGAGCGTCAATCAAATCGCGGGCCAGACCGTCCGTCGAGCTAAGAATCAGGTAGTCACCCGGCATGGCTAACGCCGGGCGAAGATTAAATCGCGTATCCAGGTTTGTCTTATCCTCAATCTGCGCCGTCGAGAAATAGGCCATCGTGAACCGGGTATCACTTTGGACCTGACGGTCGATGATCAATCCGGGCAACGCCTGTTGCCCGCGTGTAAAGTTGATCAGACCCAGGGCCTTCTGCCACGCCTCCTCAGCGACTTCTCTGAACTGCTCCGGGTGGCGAAGCCGCAGAACGGCGGCAAAGGCAGGCAGCTTGATCTGCGGCGTACCAATCGCGGGATCGAACTGCTGCTCGGCCACCACAAAACGCAGGTCGGGCCTGGTTTCAGCCAGAACTTCATTCGTCAGGTCGCGTCCGCTAAAGAAGATACCCATCATGTTCTCGAAGAAGATCAAGCCGGACGTGCGATCGGGAAACAGCTCATCCTTTGCGGCGTAGAACTCGTGCAGGTCGCGATAGAGCGTCAGGGCGGCGATGCGACGCGGCACCGAGAGGTTCGGCAGAGCACCGTCGCCGGCCTCTTTCGGCAAGGCAAATGCCGCGGGACTTGTCTGGGCGACGGTCTTTCCATCTACCAGAGGTCGAAGGATAAGGGTGCTGTCCTGGATGTCCAATCCCAGGGCCAGCCAGTTCGAGTCGCGCACCGATTCGACAATTCCTGCAAAAGCCAACGATGCCAGAGGATTCTTGCGCTGCTGTTCGAAGAGCTGAGCAACCTGGGGAATTTGCATCAGAGGCTTAAGATCAGCAAAGACTGTCATGACGGCTTCAGACCCTACCTGTTGCTTTGCATTACGATAGGTGAGTTTCGAGGCCAGACTCGCGCCTCCGGCTTCGGCGCGCCGCTCCAGGACGGCCTTAAGCCCTTCCGGACGATTGGCCATGACCAGCCGGTTGCCGATAATCGCATGCGCCTCTTTTCCATCGAATGTCCATGCCGTGACGTCCTGGTATTGCTTGGATGCCACGCGGTCAGGTCGGCCCTGCTTGTCGGCTTCGGCTTTGGCAAAGTTGAGAAATACCTCGTGGAGCTGGTTGAGCATCTGCTCATCCTGGGCCTCGACGATTAGTATCACCGTATCCTCCGGGCATATCGCGAATGTTATACCCCTTCCGGTCAGCTTTGCCAGGCCGGTTCGCCAGTCCGTGCCTAATGTCGCCTCCAGGTAGCTGACCACGCCGAAAAATTCCTTGAACTTAGGACTCGACGCCTGCTTCTGGTACACCGGCAGCGAGGTAATAAACTTGATGGCTTTTTCCCCTGCAAAAAGGTCGAGCAGCGCTTTGGGACGAGACAGCTCAATTGAAATCACGGCATCCTGTGGAATCCACTGGATCGCCGGGGGTAAGGATTGCGCCGCCATCGCAGTCTGAAACATCAATAGAGCCAACATCGGGATTAGTATAGGTTTGAGTTTCTTGGACATAAAGTGCCTCCAGGTCTAATCGCAGTAATCACTGCTGTTCTATGCACACGTGGATAATGATGCCAGCCGGATGTTACCGTTTTGTTACGGTTCTGTTACGGTTTTGTTTTTTCCAGTGATTATTTCGTCTTTCTCCGCCCTCTATGTTTCTTCTCCTACAGATCGCGCCAATAGAAACACAGGCTCGCTAAAAAAACCGCTGCCAGGGTCGGCAGCCCGTATCCCAAAGTCACGCGGAGCAACGAAAAGTCCTCGAATTTCCCGCCCTCGAAGAAGTCCGGATTGGCCGCCTTTGGCTTCGGCTGGACGCCGGAGAAGACACTGAAGAAATGCGACATCTGATCGGTGACCCCATCGGCGGCTTGCACATCTGGTTTGCCTTTTGGATTTGTGTCAGGCTCTCGCCATGACTGGCGGAGCTGCGTGGAGATCGCGCGGCTCAGACTGATCGGCGAGAACTCCTCCAATGAAAAGACGCTCAAAATAAGGCCGATGGGGTACCAGATGAAAATAAGCACAACCACGGCCAACAGCGGCTTTCGCAGCAACGTGCCCATGAGAAATCCGAGCGAGACGAGGAAGGTGAGCACAAGCCCCACCACGCCCAGGGCCGTGACAATTCCATAAATAGTCACCGTGTCCCCGGGTACCGGGCGCTTCGCAAGCATGACCAGAATAATCGACGGAACAGTCACGATGAGGTATATGCCCAATACAAGCACGACCCGGGCCGACCAGGTGGCCAATAGGTACTCGCAACGGCTCACCGGGCGGCTCAGGATTCCGTCAGCCAACGTTTCGCTTCGGGAGCCCGACACCGGGCTGACACCGAGCACTACAACAACAAAAAACCAGGGAAACACCAGATAGGGAAACAACAGCGACGCGATGAGTGTCCCATCTCTGAACTGAGACCAGTTCGCGCCCACCAGCATGAACGTCAAAAGCGCGGTGCCCCCGAGCCAGAGACGAACCAGCCAGCTCTGCCACAAAGATCTCAGGTCAAGCCGGAGAATCGCCATGTAGGGCATCATCCGCGTGCCGAGTTTTCTCGTTTCGGTGAAGGCAGACGCCGGAGCGGGGGAAGCCTTAGCGCTGGAATCCATGGGCCTCGTCCTCCTGCAATAATTGGAGATATGCGTTCTCGGTGGCATTCTGACCGGAATGGACATCCTGGAGCGAAAGACGGCTCGCATCGATAAGTTTCAGGACATCAGCCAGGGTGCGGGAGCGGCTGTGACCGTCGGCAATCCGCACGAGCAACGCCGGGCCGGTATCGGCGACCGCTTCGACGCCTTCCACGTTGTTGGCCTGCTGGGCCAGATGGCGGATGTCCTCGGCAGCGCCGTCCAGCTCCAGCGTAAAATCATTTCGGCGAAGACGCTGCTTCACGTCCTGCATTGAGCCGGTAAAAATCATACGTCCTTCGTGCATCACGCCCAGGTGATCGCATATCTGATCGATGTCGCCGAGGATGTGCGTGGCGACAACAACGGTCTTTGTCTTTCCCAGCTCGCGAATGAGATCCAGCGTAAACCGCCGCGCTGAAGGGTCCAGACCGGCGGTGGGTTCGTCCCAGAGCAGCAGAGGCGGGTCGGCGACCAGCGAGGCGGCGATTCCAAGCCGAGTGCACATCCCGGTGGAGAAAGTCTGGATCCGCTGGCCGGTCGCCCCAAGCAATCCCACGGCGCGAAGCAAAGCGGAAATCCGCGGCTTGCGAATCTCGCCAGGCAGTCGAGACAGCTTGCCGAGAAGATCCAGATATTCGATGGGCCGCAGGTTACCGGGTAATTTGGGATTTGTGGGCAGATAGCCAATCATCGAACGGACGGCGACCGCGTTGGGCCCGCACGGTCTGCCAAAAACCTCTGCCCGGCCGGCTGTGGGACGTTGCAATCCCAACAAGAGACGCAGCGTTGTTGTCTTGCCGGCCCCGTTGGGACCCAGCAGCCCGAAGATAGAGCCTCGCGGCACATCCAGGTTCATATCGTTGACCGCAATGAGCCGTTGGCCGTATATCTTCGTCAGATGCTCTGTACGAATCGCCGGTTCCATCTATATCATTGTAGAGGCTTATTCGGCGCAAGCAAGCAATTCCCGATAAGGAATTCCCGTGATGGCTCTGATTCTGTATAATGTGAGACGCCGTGTTATGAAGAAGAGCCTCCGGCTCAATAATGATCTCGTATATTGAGGGGTATGTAGAAAACCTCTGTTATCGCAAGGAGAAGCGAATGAGAAAGGCATTGACTTTTGCTCTGCTGTGCACGCTCGTTTTCTGTGCTGAAGCAACAAACGCCCAGGGACAAGCCTCTGCCCAAGTGTACGACGTGGTCATCTATGGCGGGACTTCGGCGGGCGTGGCGGCGGCGGTGCAGGCCAGGCGCATGAGTAAGACGGTCGTCATTGTCTGCCCCGAAAAGCACCTGGGCGGACTGACCGCCGGCGGGCTGGGCTTCACCGACTCCGGCAACAAAGAAGCCGTCGGCGGCATCTCACGCGAGTTTTACCGCCGCGTCAAAAAACATTACGATAAGCCCGAGGCTTGGGTCCATCAAAAGCCACAGGAGTATTCCCACTACCGCCGGGCCGACGATGCTATATGGGTCTTTGAGCCGCACGTCGCTGAGCGAACCTTCGAAGAGCTTGTGACGGAATACGAGATTCCCGTGCATCGGGACCAGTGGCTCAAGCGCGAAGGCGGCGTCGAAAAAGACGGCCCACGCATCGTCTCTATCACCATGCTCAGCGGCAAAACGTATCAAGGCAGGATATTTATCGACGCGAGTTATGAAGGCGACCTGATGGCTGAGGCCGGCGTCGGTTTCCACGTCGGCCGTGAGGGTAACGACGTTTACGGCGAGACGCTCAACGGCGTCCAGACGCGAAACGCCACCAAGCACCAGTTTGAAAAGCCGGTTGATCCGTATATCAAACCCGGCGAGCCGGCCAGCGGGCTGCTGCCTCGAATCCACGGCGGCGGTCCCGGCCAGGAAGGCCGCGGCGACCATCGCATTCAGGCGTATAACTATCGCATGTGCCTGACAACGGCGCCCGCCAACCGCGTGCCCTTTCCTAAGCCGGACAATTACGACCCGATGCAGTACGAGCTGCTGGGCCGGTATCTCGACCAGGGCTGGCGCGCCTTTTTTGCCAAGTTCGACCCGGCGCCGAACGCAAAAACCGACACGAACAATCACGGCGCGTTCTCAACCGACAATATCGGCATGAATTACGATTACCCGGAAGCTTCTTATGAGCGCCGGCGGGAGATTCTCAAGGAGCACGAGGACTACCAGAAAGGGCTTATGTGGTTTCTCGCTTACGACCCGCGCACCCCGGCGGAGGTACGCCAGAAAATGAGCCAATGGGGCCTGGCGAAGGACGAATTCACCGACAACGGCGGCTGGCCCCACCAGATTTACGTGCGTGAGTCCCGGCGAATGGTCAGCGACTTCGTCACAACCGAGCCGCACCTGCGACGGACGAAACCGACGCCGAAGCCCATCGGCATGGGTTCGTACAACATGGACTCGCACAACATCCAGCGCTACGTCGATGACACCGGCCACGCCCGCAACGAAGGCGACATCCAGGTCAATCCCGGCGGCCCCTATCCGATCTCCTACGGCGCGGTCGTGCCAAAGGCCGCCGAATGTACGAATCTGCTCGTGCCCGTTTGCGTTTCGTCGTCGCACATTGCATACGGCTCGATCCGTATGGAGCCGGTCTTTATGGTCCTCGGCCAATCCGCCGCGACCGCCGCAGCCTTTGCCATAGACGACAATATAAATGTTCAGGCCGTCGATTACGCCAGGCTGCAAGCACGGCTGCTTGCCGACGGCCAGGTGCTGGAATTGCGTTGAAGTACGGCCGTATGAAACACGCCGCACATGGGCTTGATTGAAACGCACATTATTGGCTGACGCGCGCGAGCAATTTCCTGAAATCGGCGGCCTTCAGCTCGCCGAGGCTCTCGGCGATCATGTCCGCTCGTGAAAGGGCCGACCGGTCTCGGGTCGTTGTCAGCGCAATGACCGGCATCCCGGCGGCCTTGCCCGCCTCAACGCCCTGGACCGCGTCTTCAACCACGACGCAGCAGCGAGGCGCCAGCGACAATTTTTGAGCGGCCGCCAGAAAGGTATCCGGCGCCGGCTTGCCGTTAGTAACGTCTTCCTTCGTCACGCAGGCGGTGAAATAGCGACGCAGGGCCAATCGCTCCAGGACAAGGTCCAGGTTGGCCCTCGGCGCCGAAGTGCCGATAGCCAACAGAAAACCCGCGTCCCTGAGCTCATCGAGCAGCCGGGTCCCTCCCGGCGGCAGGGCCAGCTTCGCAGCGATAAGCTCACGATACCGCTGCTCCTTCCAATCAGCCATTCGGTCAATCTCTTCGCAAGACAAATCGCGTCCGGCGAGCATCGGAAGTATCTGGTAATTCTGCATGCCGAAGGTGACGGTGAAGAACTCATCCGACATGCGAAAACCTTCCCGGTCGGCCAGGTCGCACCATGCCTGCCTGTGCGCCCAGCCGGAATCGACGAGCACCCCGTCCAAATCGAAAATCACACCCATGCGGCCATTCACTTGTGTCATACTTGTCATCCGACTTGTAGTTTTTGTCTAAGCACCTGAAGATTGACAACGTCTTCGCGGTTATATTCCAGCAGCGTCGCGAGCGCCCACCGGTCGTGGTTATTCACGTATTCGTACCAGAGCTTCACGGCCATGAATCCATCGACGCCCTTCAAACGCCGGTCTATACCCAACTGCCGCTCGACGGCCTTGAGCCCCCCTTTGAGCTTGTTCCGCCAGCAATCGTACATCAGGTCGGTGTGCCTGAAGCAGACCCTCAAATCCACGCCGAGCCTGGCCGCAATAAAGGGCAGGTCAAACCGGCTGCCGTTGTAGCTGTAAATCTCTTCAACGCCGCGAAGGGCTTCCAGCAGCCGGCTTTCGGATAGCCCCGCTTCGAGAAGCTGAATGACACAGCACTGCTGCCCCTTTTCGAGGGCGATTCCCACGACGGTCAGCTCGGCGCTATGCCTGCTCAGTCCGGTCGTCTCTATGTCAATGTAGGCGCGGTATTTCATCTGTCACGATATTTCAATTCGCCGGCCCGGTTCCAGTACCACTTTTGTAAATCAACACTCGATACACACGAGGATTGTAAAGGAACGGCCATCCCGAAGAAAGACGTTTTCTGCATGCACGACTACGTCCGCCGCCTTGAAACGCCTTGAACAGGCGGGACCTTGAAAGCAAAAAAGAGTCGGGTGCATGTCACAAATGTAGGTGAAACCATCCCCAAAGCCTGCGGCTTTGAGGCTGCCACCCGTTTTTCGCCAATCCTGATTGGGTGGCAGCCTCATCCCGATTGCCGTTATCGGGATGGGGATGGCTCTTTCTGTTCTTTACCTACAAAGATGACATGCACCCG
>Ga0210377_10001581_pt1 | contig 20724 bp, 19 predicted proteins | sample PLM4_65_b1redo_FD_155480 | JGI IMG/M metagenome (GOLD analysis project Ga0210377, IMG submission 155480) | Groundwater sediment microbial communities from an aquifer in East River, Colorado, USA - PLM4_65_b1 redo | ecosystem: Environmental > Terrestrial > Soil > Riparian zone | place: USA: East...
GCAGGAGGTGCCCCCGCGGGGCGTCTCCCTGGACGTACAGGATGTGCGGCAGCGTCCCCCGCAGCGCCTCCGTCAGCGCCGAGAGCGTCCTGTAGCTCGTGCATAGAACCAGCGCGCCGCCGCCCGAGCACGCCAGAATCTCCCGCGTCTCCTCCGCCGCCGCCGCCGGAAACGCGGCGTCCGACGGGTCGGGAAGGCCCTGCGGGACGTAGAAGAGCGCCCGCCCCGCGAAGTCGAACTCATTATCCACGATGAGTTCCCGGGCATCAACCCGTGCGAGTCCCACCCGTTCCCGGAAATACGACAGGTCGCCCGAGACGGAGAGGGTCGCCGAGGTGAGCAGGAACGGAATCGGCTCCCCCCACAGCGCTCCGGAGAGGACCGGGGAGACCTCGACCGGCGTCCGGTGCAGGGAGACGGCCGCGCCGCGCCGCTCCGCCCACGCCACGGCGGAAGCGGAATCGGAGGCGAGGACCGAGCCGAGATCGTCCAGGAAAGAGCGGACCCGCCGGAGCAAGGGGTCCCGGTCCGTCCCCGGGTCCGTGCCCGCCGCGCCGGAGCTCCTCCCCCCGAAAGGTACGCCGTCCGAGAGCGACAGGGCGAGCTCCTCCCCCGCGCGGAGCAGGGCCGACGCCTTCCGCCCGAACGGGGTATCGCCGGTGGGCGCGGGCAGCGCGAAACGGGCTTCCCCGTCCCCCACCGCGTCGAAGGCCGATTCGGCGACGAGGCGGAACCGCTCGGCCATCGGAAGGAGGGCGTCCAGCCCGCCGCCCGCCTTCGCGGCGGAACGCTTCACGTCCCGGGCGAGCTCCCGCGCGCGACCGATGGAGACGGTCACGCCGAAGAAGACGGAGGCGGTTTCCTCGACGCCGTGCGCCTCGTCGAACACCACGGCGTCGGCGCGGGGAAGCACCTCACCGAACCGCCCCTCCTCGCCTCCGCGGCCGGGGCCGAGACGCTCGCGCAGCGCGAGATCCGCGAAGAAAAGGTGGTGGTTCACCACGACGAGATCGGCGTCCGCCGCCCGCCGCCGGGCCGCCGCGAGATGGCACCGCTCGGTCTCCCCGCACGTCGACGAATCGCACATCTCGCTGCGGGCGTTCACCTCTCCCCAGACGCGCGCGTCCTCGGGGACCCCCGAGCACTCGGAGACGTCCCCCGTCCGGGTCGTCTCCGCGAACGCCTGCATCGCGGAGAAGTAGCCCGCCTCCCGGGCGAACTCGAACAACGGCTCGGCCCGGAACCGCTTCCAGCGGCGCATGCAGAGGTAGTTGCCGCGGCCTTTGAGGACGGCGCACGAAAAGGGGTAGTGGAGGATGTCCCGCACGAGGGGGATGTCGTTTTCCATCAGCTGCTGCTGGAGGGTCCGCGTTCCGGTGGAGACGATCGTCTTGCGGCCGGAGAGGATCGCGGGGACGAGGTACGCCAGCGTCTTGCCGATCCCGGTGGCCGCCTCGGCGACCAGCACGCGGGGCGTCTCAAGCGTCTCCGCCCACGCGAGCGCCATCCGGAGCTGCCCCGGGCGCGACTCGAACCCCGGCATCGCCGCCGCGATCGGACCGCCGGGGGAGAGCGCCATCCCCACTTTTCGGGCGAGATCTCCGGGCATGCGCTTTACGGGGTGGGGACGGGGACGAAGTTCCCCAGCTCGACCTGCAGGAGAGGGACTTTCCGGCGCAGATCCCCCGCCGGGGTGAACTGGAACGTTCCCGTCACGCCGGGGTAATTTTTCAGCCGGGGGATCTTCTCGCGCATCGATTCCCCGAAAGTGCGCCCGGAGCCTCCCTCGAGCGCAAACGCCTCGGAGAGAAACAGGGCGCCGTCGTACCCCATCGCCTCGAACCGCGTGGGGGAATCGCGCATCGTCTCCTGGAACGCCTTCCGGAACCGGTCGCCCTGGAATCCCGGGATCACGTCGGAGTAGTCCACCGGGAAGACCGCCCCGGAAACGGAACCGACCGCCTTCCTCAGCAGTTCGGGGTCGTTCCACCCCGAGAACCCGGCGAGCGGGAGATAGACGTTGTAGTAGCGCAACTGGGACGCAAGGAGGAAGACCCGGTCCCACCGGTCGGCGATGATGATCCCCCCAAGCGGAAGCTTCATCGCCTTCCCCTTCTCTTTCGACCGCGACTGGCGCTGGAAGGTCGCGTTTCCGACCGCCCTCTTGATCACCTCCGTGAAGTCCTGCGTCTCCGGGGAGTACGACACGGTCTTCGCGATCCGGACCCCCGCCCCGGCGGCGGCGGCGGCGGCCGCCGTGGCGAAGCCATCCCCGTAGCCGTTCTCCGGGTGGAACAGGAGCAGGTCGGAAACTCCCGCTCTCGCCAGGTGCGCGAGAAGGGCTCGCGCCTCCTGGGCCGGGGAGAGTCCGAACCCGTAGAGGAACGGCTTTTCGAGGACCTGCTTCTGGCCGAGGTACAGCGTGGGCGGCGATTTCTGCGTGAACGCGGCCCCGACCGATCGGCCCTCCTCCCCGGTGACCGGACCGAGAACGCCGAGCACCATCCTGTCGGCCGCGGCGGCGACGAACTCCTTCCGCGCCTTCTCGGGCTGCCCCGCCGTGTCCACCCACCGGATGACCGGCGTCGCGCTGTTCTCCCCGATCCCATGGAGGGACCCGACGGCCACTTCCGCCCCGGTGAGGACCGCGTACCCGATGTCGGAGAGCTTTCCCGTGAGGGGGACGAGGCCGACGATCCTGGGCCGCGAGGCGATGATCTTCTCCGCCCGGAACAGGTGCTCCGCGGCCGCCTGGGATCCTTTCCCCCCGGCCCGCGCCGATTGCTCGAACGCGTGGGCCGCCATCCCGAGAAACCCTTTCCGTATCGCCGCGTTCCCCATCGCGAGATACAGGTGGGCGCGGACCTCCGGGTCCTCCTCCCCCTCCGCGGCTTCCCGGAGCACGGAGAGGTCGGTCGTCCCCTCGATGAGCGAATCCCGCTCGGCCGTCAGCCGCCGGGATGCCTGCGGATCCGCGGCGGCGGCGCGACGGTAGAGCGCAAGCGCGCTGCCCAGTTTCCCCGCCCCGGCGTCCACGCGCGCCATCAGGGTCAGGAGCGCGGGGAGGTCCGCGTCCACGAATTTCCGGTCGAGGAGGTACGCCGCCATCTGCCGCGCCTCGTTGTTCCACTTCATCCGCTGGAAAATCCGCAGCTTGAGGTCGGCGGCCGAGAGGGAGAGGTACGGTGCCCGCGAGAGGAGCACCGCTTTGTCCGCCGCCTCCAGCGCCTTGTCGAGTTCCCCGCGGACCAGCAGCAGCTCGCCGACGCGCCACCAGATGAACCCCTTCCGCTCGTCGTCCGGGGCGGAGTACGCGAGATCGAGGAACCGCGAGAGGGCAGTGTCGGTCTTCCCCGCGGCGTAATCGCTCTCCGCTTGAAGGAAGAGGGCGATCGGCGCCGTCCGTCCGGACTCGCGGGCCCCCGGGCGGGGAACGGGGACCGCTTCGGCCCCGCCGACCAGCGGCCGCGGAGCCTCCGCGGCGCCGCCGGAAACCGGAAGAACGGCGAGCAGGAACGCGAACAGGCAGGCGATGGCCATGGATGGCCAAGTGCCGGGACAGGCAGGGATGCCACCGGTTCTGTCGTCCCGGCCATTCTCGTGTATTCCCCGGGGATAGGTCACCCGAAGATCTCCTTCACCTTCTCGATGAAGCTTCGCGAGATGGGACCGGGGGACTCCTCGGACAGTTCCTGGTACTCCGTGAGGATCTCTTTCTGCCGCTTCGTCAGTTTCCTTGGCACCTCGATCAGCACGCGGATCACGAGATTCCCCCGCCGGCCGGAGTTGAGCGCGGCGACCCCCTCCCCGCGCAGCACGAAGTCGTGGCCGGACGGCGTGCCGGGGGGGATGGAGAGATTCTTCTTCCCGGAAAGGGTGGGCACCTCGATCGTCGCGCCCAGGGCGGCCTGCGGGAAGGTGACCGGCACCTCGCAGAAAAGGTCGGCCCCATCCCGGACGAAGAACGGGTGCTCCTTCACGGTGATGACGACGTACAGATCGCCGCCGGCGCCGCCGGCGGGACCGGCCTCCCCCTCGCCGCGCAGCTTCAGGCGTATGCCGCTGTCGACGCCGGGAGGGATCTTCACCTTGAGCGTGCGGTTTTCCCGGACGTTGCCGGTGCCGGCGCAGCTTCCGCACGGGTCCTTGACGACCTGGCCCGTCCCCCCGCAGCGGCCGCAGGTGCGGCGGATCGCGAAGAACCCCTGCTGCATCGTGACCTGGCCCTGGCCGTTGCAGGCCCCGCACCGCTCCGGGCGGGTCCCCTTCCGCGCGCCCGTCCCCGAGCAGTCGCGGCACATCCCCGTCCTCGGGACAACGATCTCCTTCTCGGCGCCGAAGACCGCCTCGTCGAAGGCGACCGTCAGGTTGAATCGGAGATCCGCGCCGCGGCGGGAACGGCCGCCTCCCCCGCCCCCCCCGAATATACCGCCGAAGAAGTCGTTGATGATGTCCTCGACGCCGAACCCCGAAAAATCGCCGGAGGCGCCGAACCCGTGCCCCGCGGGCCCCGCATGCCCGAAGCGGTCGTACTGCTGCCGTTTTTCCGGGTCGGAGAGGACCGAGTACGCCTCGTTGATCTCCTTGAACCGATCCTCCGCGGACTTGTCGCCGGAGTTCCGGTCGGGGTGGTATTGAAGGGCGAGCTGGCGGAACGCCTTCTTGATGTCGTCGGGTGCGGTCTCCCGGGGAACGCCGAGGACATCGTAATAGTCGCGCTTCGTTGCCACTTAGGGTCTCTCCCCCGATCCGCTGGCGGGGTCCCCGCCGCCGTTCTCCGGAGGGGCGGCGGCCACCGTCACCTGGGCGGGACGCAGCAGGCGCCCGTGGAGAAGGTACCCCTTGCGGGCCTCGGCGAGGATGGTCCCCCCGGGCATCCCCGTGGCGGGCACGCTCGCGATCGCCTCGTGCCGGGACGGGTCGAACGTCCCGCCGTGCGCGGGGAGCTGCTCAAGTCCGAATTTGCGCAATTCCGAGAGAAACTGGTCGTACGTCATCCGGACGCCGGAGAGGAGGGCCTCGGAGGAAGCCGTCGCCTGGCCCATCGCCCGCTCGAGGTTGTCGAGGAACGGCAGGACGGCGAGCAGCAGCCGCTCGTTCCCGAAGACCGCCTGCGCCTCCCGCTCCCGCGCGACGCGCTTCCGGAAATTCTCGAACTCCGCGGCGAGGTACGCCAGCTGTTCCTTCAGCTTCGCGGCGTCGCCCGTCTCCCCGGGGTCCCCGACGCCCGCCGGCCCCGATTCGACATCCTCTCCCTCGGTTCCTTCCGCCTCGACTTCCGCCAACGGCGATTCTTTCTCCCTGTCTTCCATCCATTCCCTCTCTAGGTGAAATCGCGCGGGAAACCCGGGTGGACTATCGGTCCTCGAACATCGTGGTCAACAGGCTCGCGGCGTACTCGACCAGCGGGATCACCCGGGAGTAGTCCATCCGGACGGGCCCGATGAGGCCGATGCTCCCCACGGAGGAAACCCCCTGCCGGTACCCCGAGGCGACCACGGAGATGTCCGGAAGCTCTTCCACCGTGTTCTCGAGCCCGACGGACACCTGGATCGCCCGGCTCTCCATCGCCCGGTCGAGCAGGCGGAAGATCACGCTCTTCTCCTCGAAGGCGCGCAGAATCCGCTTCAGGCGGTGGACGTCCTCGGCGAACTCGGGCTGTTCGAGGATGTTGGCGCGCCCCTCGACGAAGACCTCGCCGGGAGCTGCGTCCGCGAGCGCCTTGGCGCCCATCGTGAGGGCACGCCCCATGACGCGGTCGTACCGGGCCTTCTCCTTGCCGAGCTCGGCGACGATCCGGGCGCGCAGCTGCAGCAACGTCTTCCCTTCCGCCAGCTCGTTGAGGTATGCGCTGATCTTCTCGAGCTCGTCGCCGGTGATATCCGGCTCGCCCTCGATCAGGCGGTGCTGGACCCATCCTCCGCGCATCACGGTGACCAGAAGGATCCTCTCCACGCCCGCGCGCATGAGGCTCACGGAGCTTAAGACCTGCTGTTCCGGCGAGGAAACCACGACCACGCTCGCCTGGTGGGCCAGGTTCGACAGCAGGCGGCTGACCTGCCGCACCAGCTCGTCCGCCGGACCGTTCCCTTCGCCCGCCGCGCGGTGCAGCTGGTCCATCTCGCCGCGGGCGAGGGCTTGCCGCGACAGGAGGTGGTCGATGTAGTACCGGAACCCCGCGCCCGTGGGGACGCGCCCCGCGGAGGTGTGCGGCTGGGCGAGGAACCCGGCCTCCTCGAGGTCCGCCATGATGTTGCGGATCGTCGCGGGCGAGAGGGATTGCCCCATCTTCTTCGAGATGGTTCTTGACCCTACCGGTTCCGCCGTGGCGATGTAATCCTCGACGATATGGCGCAGAACCCGGGTCGTGCGGTCATCCATCCCGGCAGCCATTTCACCTTCTCCGCGAACGAGTTAGCACTCCTGCAAGGAGAGTGCTAACGGACAATGTACCAGCCGCCGGCCGGGGGTGTCAAGCCGGTCCGCCCTCTTCGAACTCCAGCCGGTCGCCGGGTGTGGTGCCGGTGGCGGCGAGGACCCCCGAGCGTAACTCCAGCGCCCCCCGGGCGTCCCGGAAGACGCGGCCGACCCGGTTCGGGGGAAGCCCCTCCAGGGTCCCGACCACGATTCCCCTCGCATCGAGGAACGCCACGTCGATCGGGTACCGCATCCCCAAGGTGTGCACGCTACGGCAGGGGACGATCCACAATCCCTCGCCCTCCCCGATCGCGGACGTTCCGAGCAATCCCACGAAGCGCGACCGGAAGGTTCCCGCCGTCCGCACCTTGTCCGCCAGGAGGATTCCCCGTGTCCGGTTGACGACGCGCACGGTATCTCCTCCCCCGCGGGTCATTGTACAAGGATACCAGACGGCGAGCCCCGGCACTTGGCCATCCATGGCCATCGGCCGGGACTACGGAACCCGTGGGCATCCCTGCCCGTCCCGGCACTTGGCCATCCATGGCCATCGCTTGACGGGTCCTCCCGCGCCTGCGAGGATAAAAAGATGAATTTCGTCTACCTCTCCCCGCATTTCCCGCCGAACTATTACCGCTTCTGCGTCCGCCTCCGGGAGGAAGGGGTGAACGTCCTCGGGCTGGCCGACGCCCCGTACGGGTCGCTGCGGCCGGAGCTCCGCGGGGCGCTCTCCGAATATTACCGCGTGGACGACATGAACTCGTACGACGCGCTGGTCCGGGCGCTCGGGCACTTCACCCACCGGCACGGGAAGCTCGACGGGATCGACTCCCACAGCGAGCATTGGCTGGAGACCGAGGCGCGCCTTCGGACGGATTTCAACATGGACGGGCTTCGGCAGGACCGGATCGGGATCGTGAAGCGGAAGTCCGCCATGAAGGAGATCTACCGGTCCGCCGGGATCCGGGTCGCCCGCGGCGCGGTGGTCCGGACCCTCGAGGAGGCGCGGCGGCTGGTCGCCGAAACCGGCTACCCGGTGGTCGCCAAGCCCGACGTGGGGGTGGGGGCGGCGGCGACCTTCAAGATCCGCGACGAAGGCGAGCTCTCCTTCTTCTTCGACCGGAAGCCGCCGGCGGACTACATCGTGGAGGAGTTCATCCAGGGAAATATCTTCTCCTTCGACGGCTTGACCGACCGGGACGGCAACCTCGTCTTCTTCACCGCGCACGCCTACAGCCAGGGGATCATGGAGACGGTGAACGAGGACAACCACGTCTTCTACTACTCGCTCCGCGAGATCCCGGCGGACCTGGAGGAGGCGGGGCGCCGCACGGCGCGGGCCTTCGACGTCCGCGGACGGTTCTTCCATTTCGAGTTCTTCCGCGCGGACGGCGACGGCGGGATCACCGCGCTCGAGGTGAACCTGCGGCCGCCGGGAGGCTTGACGACCGACATGTTCAACTACGCCAACGACATCGACATCTACCGGGAATGGGCGCGCGTGGTGGCGCACAACCGGTTCACGGCGGCCTGGTCCCGCGATTACCACGTGGCCTACATCGGCCGGAAGCGGAGCAAGCGGTACGCGCGGCCCCACGAGGAGGTCCTGCGATCCCTGGGTACCCTCGTCTGCCATCACGAGGAGATCGACTCGATCTTCCGCGCGGCGATCGGCGACTACGGGTATCTCGTCCGGTCGAAGGAACTTGCGGAGGTCATCGCCGCCGCCCGGTACATCCACGAGACCGCGTGACGGCGCGGGGAAGGAACCGCCGATGAACGTCGAGTACCACCGGTGGTGGAGCCGGAACCTGGGGCAGGACATGGAGCTCAAGGTGTACGGCCAGGCGGGGAAGCCGGTGGTGGTGTTCCCCTGCCAGGGCGGGCGGTTCCACGAGTACGAGGATTTCGGGATGGTCGAGGCGTGCCGGCCGTTCATCGACGCGGGCGCCGTCACCCTCTTCACCCTGGACAGCGTGGACCGGCAGTCGTGGCTGAACGAGGGAGCTCCCCCCGCGGACCGCGCGCGAAGACACAACGACTACAACCGGTACGTCGTCTCGGAGGCCGTCCCGTTCATCCGGGGGCGATTCCCCAACGCATCGGGGATTCTCGCGACGGGGTGCAGCATGGGGGGGTACCACTCCGCGAACTTCTTCTTCCGCCATCCCGACGTCTTCGACGCCCTGATCGCCCTGTCCGGCGTGTACAAGCTCACCCGGTTCATCGGGGAGTACATGGACGAGAACGTCTACTTCAACGCGCCTCTCGCCTACTTGCCGGCGCTGTCCGATCCATGGTACCTCGACCGGTACCGGCGAAGCCGGATCGTGGTGTGCGTCGGGCAGGGGGCGTGGGAGGACGAGATGGTGGCGGACACCCGCGCCCTGCAGGCGGTCCTCGCGTCGAAGGGGATCCCCGCGTGGATCGACTTCTGGGGGCACGACGTCAACCACGACTGGCCGTGGTGGCGCCGCCAGATGCCGTACTTTCTCGAACTCATCAACCTGTAGCCAATGTGAACGGAGGCGCTTATCTCCGCGTGATACCCCTTCCGATGCGCCTCCGTTTATTTCGTTTTCCGCTCGAGTTTCGCCTTTAGGGCTTCCCCCAGGGAACCGAGGGCCGGGGCGGCGGGCGGCGGGGCGAGATACTTCGCGTACTCCTCCGCTTCCTCTTCGGGCGTTTCCTGACTCTCCGTCGCCGGAAGGGAGAGCGCGACGCGACGCTTCACGGGGTCGACCGAGTCCACCTTCACTTCGATCTCCTGCCCCGTCCGGAGGACCTCGCCCGCGCTCCGGATCCGCTTCCCCCCGCCGAGCTTCGATATGTGGAGCAGGCCGTCGATTCCCCCGCCGAGGGAGACGAAGGCGCCGAAGGCGGCCAGGCGGGCGACCTTGCCCACGTGGAGCGATCCCGCCGGGAACCGGTCGACGGCGGTATCCCACGGGTCCGCGAGAGTCTTCTTGAGGCTGAAGGAGAAGCGCTTGTTCGCCCAGTCGAGGCGCGTGATCGCGACCTCGACCTCCTGCCCCACGGAGAGAACGCTCTGGATATCCTCCACCCTTTCATACCCGATCTCCGAAATGGGGAGCAGCCCCTCGATCGGGCCGATGGAGACGAAGGCGCCGAACTCCCGGACCGCGGTGACGGTCCCCGTCATCACCATCCCCTCCGTGAGCGTCGCCATCACCTCCCGCGTTTTCCGCTCCTCCTCCTCTTCCAGCAAGACCCGGCGGGAGACGACGATGTTGCGGCCCTTTTCCCCGTACTTCGTGATCCGGAACGCGGCGTGCTTCCCGATGCGCTCCTCCTGACTTCCGGACCGCGGAAGGTCCATCTGCGAGTGGGGGCAGAACGCCCGCGCCCCGCCCGCAAGCCGGATTTCGTATCCCCCCTTGATCTCCTTCACCACGACCCCGTCCACGGGGATCCCCGAGTTCGACGCCTCCTCGAGCTGCGTCGACCCGGCGGCCCCCCCGGCGACGCGGGTGGTAAAGAGCATCTCGCTGCTGTCCGAGGAGACGAAGTACGCCTCGAGGGCGTCCCCCTCCTTGACGGCGACGGTTCCCGCCTCGTCCAGCAGCTCCTTCGCCGCAAGGACACCCTCTCCCTTCCGGCCCAGGTCGAGGAACACCCACTCCGAAGTCACCTTGACGACCCGGGCGGACACCTTCCTCCCGGGCTCGTACCGCGTCGGGGCGACGAAGCTCTTGTCGAGCATCTCCCCGAAACTCTCCTCTTCCGGCTCTCCCGGCGTTACCGTCTTCTCCTCGCCCGACTTCACGTGTTTCCTCCGTCCTGTTTTTTTCCGCCGCCTCCGATGCCTTGACGAGACGCTACCCCAGCAATTTCGCGAGCCGGTCCCGTTGCTTTCCCAGGCGCTCCTGCCCCTCGCTCAGGGCGGCGAGCACCGCCTCCAGGGATTCCCTGGAAAGGTCCTTCCCCTTCTCGAGGAACTCTTCCGCTTTTTCCTCCACGGCGTCGGCCATCCCGGCCACGCTCCCGGCGACCTCCCCCGCCACGCCTTCCACCATCTTGCCCGTCTTCCGGGCGTACCGGGAGATGTCCCTGCGCGTTCTGGTTCCCGATTGCGGCGCGAACAGCAAGGCGGCGCCGGCACCGAGAATCACTCCCACCAGCACCAACATCGCCCCCATCACCACACCGTCGTTCCTCTCGTCCATGGGTCCCCTCCGGTTTCGTTTCTCCGCTCCCTGGGATCTGGTAGTAGTGTACCCCGGAGACGACCCGCGAAACAGCGGGCGCGCGCGAGGCATCCCATCGGTTACAATCCCCGAAGGAGGAGACCTGGATGAAAGCGATCCGTGTTCGCGAATTCGGCCCGCCGGAAGTGATGCGATTGGAGGAAACCCCGGACCCGTCGCCGGGACCCGGCCAGGTGCTGGTCCGCATCCGGGCCGCGGGGGTGAACCCGGTGGAGACGTATATCCGCACCGGGACGTACGGCCGGCGCCCGGCGCTCCCCTACACCCCCGGGCACGATGCCGCCGGCATCGTCGAGGCGGTGGGGGACAGCGTCTTGGGGGTCGCTGTGGGCGACCGCGTGTACACCTCCGAGACGGTGACCGGCGCCTACGCGGAGCTTGCGCTGTGCAACGCGACACGGGTCCACCCGCTTCCCGGCAGCGTCTCGTACGCGCAGGGGGCCGCGGTCGGCGTACCGTACGCCACCGCCTGGCGCGCCCTCTTCCAGCGGATTCGATCCGTGCCGGGAGAGACGCTCCTGGTCCACGGAGCGAGCGGCGGCGTGGGGATCGCGGCGGTCCAGATCGCCCGGGCCGCGGGACTGCGCGTCTTCGGCACGGCGGGGACCGCCGAGGGGATCGCCCTGGTCCGGCGGGAGAAGGCGCACGCCGTCTTCGACCACCGTTCGGAGGGGTACCTGGAAGAAGCGGTGGCGGCGACAGGGGGCCGGGGGTTCGACGTCATCCTGGAAATGCTCGCCAACGTGAACCTGCCGCGGGATCTAAAGGCCCTCGCGATGGGCGGGCGAGTCGTCGTGATCGGCAACCGGGGGACCGTGGAGATCGACGCGCGGGATGCGATGGCGCGGGACGCCTCGGTCGTCGGCATGTCCCTCTTCAATATACCGGACGCCGATCGGACCGTCGTCCACGCCGCCCTCGTCGCGGGGCTCGAGAACGGGACGCTTCGGCCCGTCATCGGCCGGGAGCTGCCGCTGTCCGCGGCGCCGGAGAGCCACGTGGCCGTGATGTCGCCCGGCGCCAGGGGTAAGATCGTCCTCCTTCCTTGACCCGGAGCGGCGCGGAAAGGGGGCGCATGGAAACGAGAAACCGGTCGACGCTCTTTTCCGGGCTGGTCGTGGACATCGAGCAGTTCGAGGTCCGGATCGGGGAGAAGGGGTGGCACACCTACCAGGTCGTGCGGCACCCCGGCGGCGTCGGCGTCCTCCCGCTTCACGATGACGGGACGGTCACGCTGATCCGGCAGCTGCGGCCGGCGGTGGGCGGCACTCTCCTCGAGATCCCGGCGGGCAGGCTTCACCCCGGCGAAGTCCCGGCGGCGTGCGGCGGCAGGGAGTTGTCCGAGGAGACGGGGCTCTCCGCCCGCGAACTGGTCCCCCTCGGCTACTTCTACCCCTCCCCCGGCGTCTTCGACGAGGTGATCCACCTGTTCCTCGGGACCGGGCTGTCGCAGGGGGACGCGGCGCCGGAGCATTACGAGGAGATCGCGACGGTGCGGATGCCGATCGGTGAAGCGCTTCGCCTGGCGGCATCGGGGGAGATCCGGGACGGGAAGACGATCGCGGCGCTGCTGCGGGCAGGGAACGTCGTCCGGTAAGATCCCCACAGGAGGATTCGCGCCTATGGCACGGGTCAACGAACATTATCTGAAGCTGAAAGCCGGGTACCTGTTCCCGGAGATCGGGCGCCGGGTCCGGGCCTTCGCCGCGGAGAACCCGTCCGCGAAGGTGATCCGCCTCGGGATCGGCGACGTCACCCGTCCCCTGCCGCCCGCGGTGCTGTCGGCGTTCCACGACGCCGTCTCCGAGCTCGGCGACGAGAAGACGTTCATGGGATACGGCCCCGAGCAGGGGTACGACTTCCTCATCGACACGCTGATCGAAAAGGCGTACGCGCCGCTGGGCGTCCGCCTCAAGCGGGGCGAAATCTTCATCTCGGACGGCTCCAAGTGCGACACGGCGAACATCCTCGACATCTTCGCCCTCGACAACAAGGTGGCGATCGGCGATCCGGTCTACCCGGTCTACAACGACACGAACGTGATGATCGGCCGCTCGGGACCGGCCGACGAGCGCGGATACTACCGGGGGATCGTCTACCTTCCGTGCACCGAGGCGAACGGCTTCTTCCCCGACGTTCCGAAGGAGAAGGTCGACATCGTCTACCTGTGCTCCCCGAACAACCCGACGGGCACGGTCGCGGCGAAGACCCAGCTCAAAGGGTGGGTCGACTACGCCCTCGCCAACGACGCGGTGATCTTCTTCGACGCCGCCTATGAGGCGTTCATCACGGAGCCCGGCTATCCCCGCTCGATCTACGAGATCGAAGGCGCGAAGCGCTGCGCCGTAGAGTTCCGCAGCTTCTCCAAGACCGCCGGCTTCACCGGCGTGCGGTGCGCGCTGACGGTGGTGCCGGAGGAGGTGACGGCGAACACTCCCGCGGGGGAGGGAGTGACGCTCAACAAGCTGTGGAACCGCCGGCAGACCACCAAGTTCAACGGCGTCTCCTACCCGGTTCAGAAGGCCGCGGCGGCGGTCTACTCCGGCGAGGGGTGGCGGCAGACGAAGGCGATCGTCGACTACTACATGCAAAACGCGCAGATCATCCGGGAGGGGCTTGCAAGCGCGGGGCTCACCGTGTACGGCGGCGTCAACGCCCCCTACATCTGGCTGAAGACCCCGGGCGGGATCTCCTCGTGGGATTTTTTCGACCGCCTTCTCACGGAGTGCAACGTGGTCGGGACGCCCGGCAGCGGGTTCGGGCCGTCGGGAGAGGGATTCTTCCGGCTGTCGGCCTTCGGCAACCGCAACGATGTGGCGGAGGCGGTGGAGCGGATCCGAAAAAACCTGCGGTAACCGGGGGGCCCTCAGCCCTTGCCGGGTTTCGTTCCGAGGCTCCCGGGCGGCAACGGGAAATGGGTGACGTTCCCCTGGGGCGCGGCGAGGGAGACGATCTTGTTCGTCCCCTCCTTCTCGACCTCGTCGATGCGCACGACGGCCTGCAGCGGGATGTAGGTGCGCTTGACGCCGGCGAACTCGGACTTCAGCCGCTCTTCCGACGGGTCGACGAGAACGCCGCCCCGGTTGCCGAAGAGGATATCCTCGACCTCGACGAAGGCGAACAGCGTCCCCTGCCCCACCTTCCGCGCGTAAAGTTCGTACAGGCTCTCCTGGTTCCGGAAGAGCACCCTGTAGACGGACTTCGTCTTCACGAGGGGTCGGGGGCCGTCAGTTCTTGTGGCGGTAGAGGATGAGGCCGTGGGTCGGATCGTAGGGGGAGACGCCGATCGTCACGCGGTCCCCCGAGATGACGCGGATCCTGAACCGGCGCATGGCGCCGCCGAGCTTCGCCGTGAGGGTATGTCCGTTTTCCAGCTTGACGACGAAATTTCCGCCGCCGCGGGCCTCGGTCACGGTTCCTTCGAGATTCGCCAGATCGTCCTTCGCCAAGGCTCTCTCACCTTCCCTTTTTGGACAATTTACCACACCTTGACCGGGAAAACCCGGAGGATCCGCGGGATCCCGGGCAACCGCTTCACCGGCGTGGGATATACTGAATCCACGGCACCCGTATGAAAATCCTTTCCCTCCCCAGGCCCGAAGCTGTCCTCTTGGATTTCGACGGGATTCTCGTCGACAGCGAACCGATGCATTACCGGGCGTTCACCGCGGTTCTCGACCCGCTCGGGATGGGCTTCCCGTGGAAGGAGTACGTCGAGACCTACATGGGGTTCGACGACCGCGACGCGTTCCGGGAGGCGTTCCGGGCGAAGGGGGTCGCCCTCGACGACGCGAACCTCGCGGACCTCGTCGCCGCGAAGTCCCGGGCGTTCCAGGACGGCATACGCAACGGGGTGGCCTCCTATCCGGGTGCCGTCCCCATGATCGCGTCCCTGCATGCGGCCGGACGGCCGCTGGCACTGTGCAGCGGCGCCCTCCGCTCCGACATCGACCCGATCCTCGCGCAACTGGGCGTCGCCCGCCGCTTCGACGTGATCGTTTCGGCCGACGACGTGCGCAGGAGCAAGCCCGACCCGGAAAGCTACGCGCTCGCCTTCGCGAGATTGTCGGAGAGGTACCCCGTGTTGCTGACGCTTCCGGGGAAATCGGTCGCCGTTGAGGACACCCCCGCCGGGATCCGGTCCGCGAAGGGAGCGGGCCTCCGGGTGCTCGCCGTCACCAACAGCTACGGCGCGGGAGAGCTCGCCGAAGCCGACTGGATCGTGGAATCGCTGGAGAACGTTCGCGTCGCTGAGAATCGGTAGGAAGATCCTTTTCATCTCACCTGGTAGCAGCGACCGGGAGAGGATGGAAGGTTCCTTCGGAGAAGCCGATGACGGACCACCCGTTGAAGCACCGCAGCACCCTGCTCACCGGCACGCCGGGAGGGGCGGACTGGGCCCGGAGGGCGGCCGCCCGGGCCATGCTTCGGGCCGTCGATTTTTCGGAGGACGACTTCTCGAAGCCGATCGTCACGGTGGCGTGCCCCTTCACGAACGCGACCCCCTGCAACGACCACATCAGGAAGGTGGGCGACATCCTTTTCCGGGAGATCGTCGCGGGCGGCGGCAAGCCGTTCCTGTTCGGGACGCCCGTCATCAGCGACGGGGAGACGATGGGGATGGAAGGGATGAAGTACTCCCTGATGTCGCGGGACCTCATCGCGGACTGCATCGAGACCATGCACGAAGGGTACGCCGCGGACGGGATCGTCACGCTATCCGGTTGCGATAAAAGCATTCCCGGCGCGCTCATGCCCATCCTTCGGAACAACGGCATCGGCGTGACGCTGTACGGGGGGACGATCCTGCCGGGACGGTACAAGGGGGAAGACCTCACGATCGTCAGCGCGTTCGAGGCGATCGGGGCCCACGCCGCGGGAAGGATGACGGACGAGGAGCTGCGGCAGGTGGAGTGCCGCTCCTGCCCCGGCGCGGGCGCGTGCGGGGGGATGTACACGGCCAACACGATGGCGTCGGTGATCGAGGCGATGGGGCTGAGCGTCCCGGGCTCGGCCTCCCACGCGGCGGTGGACCGGGGGAACCGGATTTCGCGGGAGAAGCGGAGGGATTGCGTCGACACCGTCCAGGCGCTGCTCCTGCTCCTCCGGCGCGGGATCCGCTCGCGCGACATCGCGACACGGGAGGCGTTCGAGAACGGCATCGCCGTAATGATGGCCATCGGGGGTTCGACAAACGGCGTCCTTCACCTCCTCGCGCTGGCACACGAGGCGCAGGTTCCCCTGGATCTGGACGATTTCCACGAGATCGGCCGGAAGGTCCCGTTGCTCGGCAACTTCAAGCCGTTCGGGAAGTACGTCATGGCGGACCTGGACCGGATCGGCGGCATCCCCATGGTGATGAGGACCTTGCTCGACGCCGGGCTTCTCCACGGGGGTTGCGCGACCGTCACGGGGAACACGGTGGCGGAGAACCTCTCGAACGTATCGCCCTGCCCCCGCGGGCAGGACATCTTCGCGTCGCCGGACCGCCCGTACGCGCCGCCCGGGCGGCACATCTCGGTCCTTCGCGGGAACCTCGCCCCGGAGGGGGCGGTCCTGAAGCTGAGCGGGAAGGAGCTTACCCGCCATGCAGGGCCGGCGCGCGTCTTCGACCGGGAGGAGGACGCGCTGGACGCGATCCTGGCCGGGCGGATCCGGAAGGGCGACGTGATCGTGATCCGGTACGAAGGGCCGAAAGGCGGCCCGGGGATGCGGGAGATGCTCTCCCCTTCGGCCGCGCTGATGGGCGCCGGGCTGGGGAAGGACGTCGCGCTGGTCACCGACGGGCGGTTTTCGGGCGGCACGCACGGGATCATGGTCGGGCACGTCGCCCCGGAGGCGCAGGCGGGTGGAGCGATCGCCATCGTCCGCGAAGGCGACCGGATCACCATCGACCCGGAGGGACGGTCGATCTCCCTCGACGCGGGCGAGGCGGAGATCGCGGCCCGTCTCGCGTTGTGGAACGCGCCGGAGCCGAAATACCCGAGAGGCGTCCTGGGGAAATATACCCGGCTCGTCGGAAGCGCGGCGAAGGGAGCGGTTACGAGCTAGGGAAAGACCGAGGGCGGAAAACCCGGCTCTTTGCGCTTCCCGCTTCACCCGCCAAGTTTGTGCTTCCCGAACCGCGGGTCGGTCTCCGTGGCGCTCCCGCCCGCCGCCGCCCCGCCGGAGAACGTGCCGCCGGGTGGAGCCAGGAACACGGGCTGGCGCACGTCCAGATGGTTGTCGAACGGGGAGGTGTCCTCCCATACGAACGCCTCTCCCCGGATCCGGTACTCCCCGGGGGCGGCGCCGCGCGTATCCCAATCGAAGGAAAGACGGTACAGCCGATCGCCCGAGGACATCCCCCAATTGAAGAGATGACGGCCCACCACCTTCCCGTTGGCACGCACTTCCGCGCTGGTGGTGCTCATCCCCTCCGCCTTGTTCTCGATCAGCACCTCAATGCGGATTACGTCCCCCACATGGGCCCGCACCGGCGTCACGGTCACCTGCCGCACCGCAAGGTCGATGTTGACGTCGCCCTTGTCCGCCATCCGGCCCATCCGGGCCGGACCCGCGGAAACCGCTTCGCCGGGGAGGCCGAACGCCCACAGCAGACCCGCCGCGAGAACCATGGTCGTTTTCCTGAATCGCATCGGCACACCTCCTTCGGACATATATTATTAGATGCCCGAACCCCTGGTCCGTCCGCATTGGAAACGTGATCTTCGTGGTTGAATCGCACCGGTTCATAAACCTTGGGCAAACTCCCGATCATGAGAACCTTGAGGGGGCAAAGCGGTTACGAACCGAGCGGGCAGTTGACGTTGAATCGCTCTAAGGTGTTGATTTAAGATGGCGCGCCATACCGGACGAAACTGGGCACTACTGGGAGGAGAGGCTCTCTATCCTCTGACTATTTCGCGTAATGCTCTGGTTTGGGCCAGATCCTGCTCGCAACCGAGCCTTCTTCGCCGGTCGGCAGGGCGTTCGTACCCCTTGCTGTATTTTCCCGCCCCGTTCATTTTCCAGTTCTTGCACATAAGGCAACCGGCACGCTGATTCTTGGGACGTCCGCGTTTATGATTCACGGTTCCTCCTGTTTGAGAATGATCCTGGCGGCGATTTTCAGAGTCATTTCAGGATAGACAGCGGCCTTCACTCACCGAGGCGCCGTGGAGATTCTTTAACTTGCCTTTGACGGGACGAGATGCACTTCCAACTTGCATCCCACGGCCCGGGCGTACTTCTTCAACGTGGCTAGCGTGGGGGAATGCATGTTGGCAGAGAGGCCCGTCTCCAGCCGGGTGACGGCAGGAGGCCTGGTTCCCATTTTCGCCGCCACGCCGGCCTGCGTCAGACCCGCCTTTCTTCGCGCCGCGAGCAACTGGCGTAGCAGCGCGAACTCCGTATCAAGCTCCTCATACGCCGCCTTGAATTCGGGATCCTTCTTCCACGCTGCGACCATCTGGCGGTGCGTCCTGGTCGGTGCTTGTCTCTTCATGGATTGCATACCTCTTTTTGCCGAGCCCGGGCGATGTCGATTTCCCTTTGCGGCGTCTTGTCCGTCTTTTTGATGAACGAGTGAAGGATGATGATCCTCCGTCCGACTCTCGTACAGTAGAAAACTCTTGCGATTCCTTCCCGCCCTCTCGGTCGCAGTTCGAAAAGTCCCTGCCCCATCGCTCGGGAATGCGGCATGCGGAGTTCAAGACCGAATTCCTCGAGAAGTTCGGTCAGTCTTGCATACGAAGCACGTATCCCGGCGGGGAGCGCCTCGATTCCCAGCCGCACATCCTCACTGTAATAGTCGATCGTCCACACCGTGATGCCAACATAACATAGATGTTATGTGCCGGCAAGAGGATTCCGGCAATATCCGCAACCCCCGCGCAACCAGAAGGAGGTCCCGGTCTTGGGGCGAAAATGTCGACTTGTATATGCTTGATTAATAAAGAGAAGATTGGCGCGCCCCATCGGAAAGAATTCGAACCGCATCGGAGATCCCCATCGAGGTGGGCTTGACGGAAGAAGATGCCGTTCCGCACTGCTTGAATATCCATGCAAGCGCCACCCGGTCGTCCACGGGGATCGCCCCGTCTTTTGCGGGGCGCAGCATCTCCCGGAACCCCTTTCCGATCTCGCCGTTTTCCGAACCGACCACCCCGTTTGCGGCATCGGATACTCACGGTATCCTAGGCGGTCCCCCAAGCCCGAGGCGGAAGGGGATCCTTTCCACCCCCCGGTCGCCGACCGGGGTATCCAGGAGGCGGCCATGAAGGATTTCGAGAAAAAGCGACAGGAGGAGATCGTTTCCCTGCAGAAGTCGTGGAAGGAAGATCCACGGTGGAAGGACATCGTGCGGCCCTACCGGGCCGAAGAGGTCGTACGTCTCCGCGGCTCCCTCCGGATCCGGCACACCTTCGCCGAAATGGGCGCGCACCGCCTGTGGGACCTCCTTCATTCGGAGCCCTACGTTCCCGCCCTGGGTGCCATGACCGGCAATCAGGCGGTCCAGCAGGTCCATGCGGGCCTGAAGGCGATCTACGTGAGCGGCTGGCAGGTGGCGGGCGACGCCAACTCCGCGGGGCACATGTACCCGGACCAGAGCCTCTATCCCGTGGACAGCGTCCCCAAGCTGATCTCCCGCATCAACAACGCCCTGACCCGGGCGGACCAGATCCAGCACATGAACGGCGACGGCGACGGAACCTACTGGTTCGCGCCGCTGGTGGCCGATGCGGAAGCGGGGTTCGGCGGCCCGCTGAACACGTACGAGCTCATCAAGGCGATGATCGAGGCCGGGGCCGCCGCAGCCCATCTCGAGGACCAGCTCTCCTCGCTGAAGAAATGCGGGCACATGGGCGGCAAGGTCCTGGTTCCCTGCGGCGCCTTCGTCGAGAAGCTCGTAGCGGCACGGCTTGCCGCCGACGTCCTCGGCGTGCCGACGCTGATCGTCGCCCGGACCGACGCCCGCGGGGCGCAGCTCATCCGCAGCGACTACGAGGATATCGACAAGCCGTATCTCACGGGAGAGAGAACCGTCGATGGATACTTCCGCGTGAAGGGGGGCCTGGAGTTCGCCATCGCCCGGGCGCTGGAGTACGCCCCGTACGCGGACATCGTCTGGTGCGAGACTTCCACGCCGGACATCGGAGAGGCCGAGGAGTTCGCCCGGGCGATCCTGGGAAAGCATCCGGGGAAGATCCTCGCCTACAACTGCTCTCCGTCCTTCAACTGGAAGCGGCACCTCGACGACGCCACGATCGCCGATTTCCAGAAACGGCTGGGCGAGATGGGATACAAGTTCCAGTTCGTGACCCTGGCGGGGTTCCACTCGCTGAACGCGGGTATGTTCGAGCTCGCGAAGGGCTACAGGGAGGAAGGGATGACCGCCTATTGCCGGCTCCAGGAACGCGAATTCGAGCTCGAGAGGGAGCAGGGGTATGCGGCGGTCAAGCATCAGAGCTTCGTCGGGGCGGGATACTTCGACGCCCTGCAGATGACGATCTCCGGAGGACAGGCGTCCACCGCCGCGCTCAAGGGGTCCACGGAAGAAGAGCAGTTCGGGAAGGCCGGGCCGGTGGAACTCGTCAGGCGGCGGGCCGCCTCCGGCCGCCGGTCCCACGGGTGACGGGGGATCCCAGGCAGGTGCCCTCGCGGGAACCACGGCGGCGTTCCGGCTCCCGCGGTTCCTGCGCCAAGGCGAACTCGACGGGCGCCGCCCGGAGTCCGCGGCCCTCGGGATAGCGGCCTGGATGTCCTTCGGGCCGGCGACCCGCGTCCCCGCCCCGGTCTGCCGCGTCGATCCATCGCAAGGAGCGGGAAACGATGCTCTTCCCGCCGCTATTGTCTCCATCCGGACGGCCGGCGAGTTTTTCACTGGCATGAGGAAATGGCGACACTTCTCGGCCATCCGCGGCCGGCGGCGGGTTCGCTTCGAATCCTCGCAATGCGCGATGGGAGAAAAAATGGCGCGCCCTGAGGGATTCGAACCCCCGGCCGCTTGATCCGAAGTCAAGCGCTCTATCCAGCTGAGCTAAGGGCGCGTCCGTGAGGAAAGTCATCGTACTATAAAGGAAATCCAGCGTCAACA
>Ga0210377_10001582_pt1 | contig 20722 bp, 19 predicted proteins | sample PLM4_65_b1redo_FD_155480 | JGI IMG/M metagenome (GOLD analysis project Ga0210377, IMG submission 155480) | Groundwater sediment microbial communities from an aquifer in East River, Colorado, USA - PLM4_65_b1 redo | ecosystem: Environmental > Terrestrial > Soil > Riparian zone | place: USA: East...
ATCCTCTGCAACAGGTTTAACGAACAGGTCACGTTTTCGAAGCGATGTTGCAAGCGCAGAGCTGTCTGCAATCGTGACCAGTCATCTGTTTGATCGTCCATGCTGGGCTGGGTGAGTTCCAAATGTATGCGGCGTACCGTTTGGTCTTGTAGATATTCGTACCCATCGGGGACAGTGACTTCAGCGACAACGCGGTCAGTAGTTAGCCGCCGCTCGATCTTCTCCTGCGGCGGGACATAAATTGAAACATCGCCTTCAACAACGGTTTGGCAGGCGAGCGCGTAGCCCTGTTCGATATCAGCAGGGGAAAGGCGTAAAGTGCTTCTTCGCCTGACAGTTCCACCGGTCACCTGAATGGCGCAACGACCGCAACGTCCCTGGCCGCCGCAAGGCTGACCGATATCGATGCCCACGAGATGCGCGGCATCTGCCAGCAATGTGTTGGTGGTGACTTGCACAACGACGGGCGTTGGCTGGTCGGGTTGAGCGAAGGAAACGGTGTGTTGCATTTGTTATCACCGTCATTGCGAGGAGGATGTTCTTCCCGACGAAGCAATCTCCATCATTGTGTGAGAGATTACTTCGGGCAAAGAGCGCCCTCGCAATGACGATTAGTTAAGCACTTGCTTCATGAACGCAGGCAGATCCACGGCCTCGCGTGGACCGACACGGACTTCCCAGCCGGGTAATTCCTCTTCCACTTCACCAGAGAGCACTGCGACATGGCCCGGCAGGACGATCCGTTTCCTGCTGACCTTGTCCGCAACGTTGAAGCCCTTAATGGCTTTTGCGATCCGCTCTGCATCGAACTTGCCTGCGGCCCACGCGGTCAGTACGGACATGCCTTCCGCGTCCGTGACGACCAGCCAGGCGGGTAAGCCGCTTCCTTCCACTTCGTTTGCAACGGCAAAGTACGTGATACTGAAATTGGTGGTGACCAAGACTGGGCTTTCAGGTTTCGGCGAGTTGATCTCGTAAACGCCAGGTTGGACCTGGATCGGTTTCTGCGGATCGGTGTAAATGTTCTCGCGCAAGACGAGCAATGGATAGATCATTTCCGGTGCGAAGGTATCAAGCACCACAAAACCCGCGTATTTGGAAATCGCCTGCGCGGCGTAGATGGCTTCCTTATCGAGTCCGTTCTGAGCCGCGAAGAAAATAGTTGGATATCCCAATGGTTTGAAATTGGATTTCAACGCGAGTCGTCGGGCTTGCGTGGAACGCGTCAGCCATTCGCCCAGGTTCTTACCGCCGAGATCAAGTACCATATCATCTACGCCTTTGGCATGGACTTTTTGAGTCAAATCCGCGAGGGCATCGAGTGAATCAGCTTTGACAACGAGCGCGGCTTTGTGCTTTTTCGCGACATCCGCCAGGGATTCGTAGTTGGATGAATCTGCAGCGTAGATCAAAGTCCCTTCACCGGCGAGCAGGCTGAGGCTTGAGTCTAGAATCGCCGCGTCGTTTCCGATCAACATGAGCGGACGTTTTGTCACCTCCCGCACTGCTTTCACGGCGGCAGGCAGATCCCCGTCCGCTTCAATTGCAAAGCCATTAAGGGTGAAATCCATGCCCACGTAGTTGACTTTGTATGCGTCGGCAGTCGCAACTTTCTTTGTGATGTCCGGGTCACTGGCTTTGACGCGCAGGAAGAGGCCGGGCTTGTTGTAAAAAGTTTTCTCGTGGCGGAACATCACGACTTCGTTACCGACCTTGAGCTCGGTGCCATTAGCTTTGAGCGTGATGAGACGAATGGGCGGCGCAGCAGATTCGGCCAGTTGTTTCTTTGAAGCCTCACTGACGTAAGGACATGAGCCGAGTTCAACCTGTTTGGCGGCGAGTTTCATCGCGAACGCGAGACAGGTGGGAAAGCCGCATTCCTTGCAATTGGTCTGCGGGAGCATTTTGTAAATTTGGATTCCTGAGAGTGCCATGTTGATCTCCTTATGCCGGGACCATTAATTCTTCGATGGCTTCTTTGATGCGTTTGACCGATTCGGGATGGCGAAGCACAACGATGTCCGCGCCCGATTCGATGAGCGACATCGCGGTGAGCGTTTCCCAGTTAATGGCGCGGTTTTTCCAATCACCCCAGGCTTCGGGCACGCCTTCACCAACCTTGGCTTCCTTTGTTTTCCAGGCTTCGAAACCGGGTGTGACGATCATCGGAAGTTGGGTCATCGTGTCGCCTTGCAATGCCGCGAGTCGCAGGCGCTCCATCACGGAGTAGCCATACTCAATTCCATAACCGAGCGCGCCTGTGGTCGGGTCCATAATGATGCGGTCCTTGGGCATGCCCATGTCGCTGATGAGGATGTTCAACTGCTTCGATAGGTTCACATCCATCGGCGCACGCGCCTGCACGAGGTGTCCGTTCGCCATGGCAGTCGCGACGATGGTGCGGTAGTTCTTGTCTTCGCAAATGCCAAGCACAAGTTTCTCACCCTTCGTCGCTTCGGAGACGGGCACCAGCAGTTCGTTATCTTTTTCCGCCTGACCGGGACCCCAGACAATGAGCGGCAATCCCGTCGCGCCCAATACGGATTTGACGACTCTCACCGCGTCTTCAGTAGAATCTTCAACGATCAATGCCAGGACGATGAGATCTGCTCCCGCTTCATCGGCTTTCTTCGCCCATTGAGCGGGATCTGCCATCGCTTCGCCCCAGGCCTCTGCCAGCAACGCCGACCAATCTTCGGGCTTGCGCGATTTGATCTCGATGGCGATGACAGGTTTGTTCGGTGTCGGGGCTTCGAATTGCAGATACGGCATAGTGGTTTGCCCACCGATGGTGATGCTCTTCGTGCGCGTACCGCCATCTGCACTCGTCGCGCCGATGGTAATGGCTTTGATGCTTCCGGGCCATTTGTCTTTTGGTATTTCAATTGGCATAATGATTCTCCTTTTCAAACCGCAAAGCACGCTGAGAGCGCCAAGAAAAAAACAGAGATTTTCTTAGCGACCTTCGCGGTCCTAGCAGTTAAATTAATCCTGCTTTTCTTCTTGCTTCATCTCTTCTTTCAATGAACTGCTCGATCGGTGACTTCCGTTCCGCGGCGAGGCCTAAATCCTTCAAATCACTTTCATCCTTTGCCGCCATGTGACGAAGAATATGACGGTATGAAATAAAAGCCGCAGGATAGATGATCCCTGCGGAGTTGTGCATCATATAAGCAATACGGATCCCCTTATCTTTCATCATCTGCGCCGCTACAGTAAGCGGAATATCGGCTCCCAACTCTGGTACACCTTCACTCATCATGTCTTCGGCTTTGAGTGAAACAAGATCCTCTCTGCCATACGCCGCGACCAATTCCTGTTCACCAACCACACCAATGCCATGACCTTCCGCATCGAGCACGCACATTGCTTCAACGTGATGCTCCAGCAGGAAGCGCGCGATATCAACGATGGGTGAGTCCCATTTGCAGGTTGGCACGCCAACGGTCATCAGGTCACGGACTAAAAATACTTTCACAATGTTATTTTCCTGTGCTCATGTTTTCTCTTGCCTTTACCAAAGGTAGAACAATGCTGAAGATGATGGCAAGGCGAAAGGATATTTCCCAATCCACAAGGGTGCTGGCATGAGCAAGAAAATTCCAAAGAAACGTTACAACAACTGCCACCACCAAGGTAACGGTGAAAACAATCACAAAATCAACAAGTGACTTTTTGATGTTCATCGTCAATTCTTTCTGAATTTGCAGGTTGGCACGCCAACGATCATGAGATCATGGGTGAATTTTGTTGTAGTCATGTTTTTGATAATGAAAAAATCAAGATAACTATTTATCTGCCAGACCTGACATGTCTTCGGGAGGAGTTGGTTGGTGATGACCATTATCCCCGCGAGAAGCGAGGAAGTGTACGGCGCGAATGAGACATGTCAGGCTCTGTTGTTTAGTGCTGATGTTCTCCTGCTTTCTCGTGCGCTCCTGCTATCGCGGCGAGATAGATTTTGTGCGACCACACTTGAAGTCCAAGCATGGATTCGACATATTCGCGTGCATCGTCCACGCTTTCTTCGGCATGCTGTTTCAAATGTTGCATGTGATCGAATCGTCTCTCGACCTCGATACCGATGATGTCCATGAGCGTGTTTTTCAAATCCTCGACAGAACCCGTTTCGATGGCTCTTTCGGCTATCGGGATAACGGGACCTTCATCCAATCCTGCGGGTTTGAGTCCCGTGTATGGCGCGCCTTCGCCCGCACGGTGCAGGCGGACAACGGTCTCGAAAAAGAATGAGTCGGCGATTTCGTGCGCGCCGTCGGGCTGGTTATGCAAAGGCAATACCTTGTTGAACGCCGCGATGACTTCACCTTCGCTTTCCTTCGGAACGTACGGAAGGATGAACTTGACATTTCCAGTCTCAAGCGCTTTCTTTGCCATCTTGACAACTGGCCCACTGAGTGAGTCACAATGTGGGGGCATGACGAACTCCTTTCTTCTGTACTGCCCTCGCCAGATTGATTTTTCTGGCTATAAAAGTTTTCAAGGTACTTGTATTACAGAATGCAATCAACTCCTTTCGTGCAATTCTTATACTTGTCTACTTGTGACCTGTACACCTGTCTACCTAAAACATAGGCTCCATCGCCATTGCAGGATGGTTGTGTGCCTCGAGCCAGGCAAGCAGATCATCCACTGTTGTCACATTGCGTTCATCGGCGATCTTGTCGAGCAGGTCGGGGTCGCCTTCACGTTCGCAGACGGTTTTAAATTCATCGGACATGGTCTGCTTCAACACGGACGACATCCATACCACGCGTTTGAAGCCGCCATCGGCGGAGATGAACTTGGGGCTGATGAGGTAGAACTTGCCCACGCCCATCACACCTGGAGTTTGCATCCCACCGCCAGCGATGCCTGCCAGTGTGGAGAAGGTCATGCCTGCGGGGGTCATGGAGGTATCTTCGCGCGAAACGACCATCACACCATTGGCTTCGGGGATGAGCATCACAATGCACTCGAAACATCCACATGCCGTCATCGGGTTTTCCATGATGGAGTACATCGAGACTTCCTCCACCACGCCATGCGACCCGATCTTGGCGTAATCGTTTGTGCCTTGCCAGTAACCCTTTCTATCGTCAATCTGTTTGCCCAGTTTGATGGGTTGATTTGGTCCCGTGGGATTAATGCTGAACGAAGCCTTGCAGTCGAGCCAGTTGTATGCACCGCACAGACCAAGCCTTTCAGGTGACACCACGCACACGTGGTTGGGTGCGAACGATTGACAGAGTGTGCAGGAGTAGAACTCATCCACTTTGTTATCGGTGAGATCGGCAAGACGTTTGTTGCGGAAGTCGTACGCGAGGCGCGCCTTCTCCAGCCACTCGGCATGGAGCGCGGGTTCGGTGACAATGGTCACCTGGACTTTATCCACGATCGCGCCGAAATCCTCGTGGAAGCGCGCATGCAGGATTTTTCCAAACGATTCGAGACTAAAGCCTTTGTCTGCCGCGGCATTCGAGATGCGGATCCACGCGATATCGCGTTGACCGACATGCTGTATCCCGCTCGCACCGTTTACAAAGTAATGGACTTGCCGTTCCAACACAGGCTCGAAGTCCTGCTGCATTTGCCTGCCTGCAACCTTCATGATGATGCCCATGTCCATCGAACCTTGCGCGGGGATGGATGAGAAATCGGGTCCGATGACCTCGATCTTTCCATCGGTGACTTCATCGAGTTTTGCCATGTGCAGGTATTCGAAAGCACGCGAGTGTTTACCGCCGAATTCCACACGCAGATCCGCCTTGCGGACGACTTCACCTTCAAAGGCGGAACCGTACGGCACAGGTACATCCACATTCGAGACTTTTACTTTTACGCCGCGCACTTCAATACATTTCTGAACGAGTTGTTCGGCGCGCTCGAGGTCGTCCTTGCCTTGGATCTGATTGAACGGCATGGAAACAACGTGCTCATAAGTCGTCACACCTGTCGGCAAAATTTCTGGAATGACTGTATCTGCAATCACCGGGAATCCAAAATTGATCGCGCCTGCCGCGGCGGCATATTTCAAATCGTCCACTTCGCCGAGGGCGAGCACGAACGCAAATACGCGTTCCTTGTTGTAAAGCAAAATCTCGCGTGACATGCCGGGTTTCATTCCACCGAATGTCAATGCTGAGCGCGTCGCGAAACCTAACGCATAGATCGCGGAGATGGTGTCCGTCCCAAATGGAACGGTGTACGTATCGTAACCTAACTCAACGCCTTCTTCTTGAAGTTGGTGAATGATGCTTCGTCCATTGACGTTGCCGCTCAAGAAGCACAGAATATTTCGCCGCTGTAACTCACGCACGATCTTGACCGCGACTTCATTCGACTTTGCACATCCAACGATGGCAGCAAAGCCAGGCATGCGGCCGTCCACCAGTTGGATTCCCCACGAGCGGAGTTGAATGTCGTCGATCGGACCATTCAGATGCCCATCTCCGTTCGATGCCTCTTTTGCATCGGGACTAGTAAAGGATGTGCCGCCCGCGAGTTTGAATCCCGGCATGGGTTCAGGCTGAAGCCCATAAGCGAAGCGCACCGCTTCAATCGTCTCTGCCGCGAGAAGCGTCGCCATTCCTGAGTCAAGCGTCTCACCAAGATAAGGAGTCCATTTTGCAAAAGCGGGGATCGGGTGAAGCAAATCCCGCGCATATTTGATGATGGGTCCCAGGTCGCCGAGTTTCTCAACCGACTTGCCGGTCATGCCTAGGATGGTGGGGAGGTAGTACGCCGTATTGGGGAACGAAACAGGTGTGTCCGCGCCTTTCTCATTCAACGCTCTATTAAGCATGAGTTCGGCTTCGGTAACCAGCGCATTTGCGCCGCGCATCGCACGAGTAGCAATGTATTTTGACATGTCAGCCTCCTAGTCCGCCGCAACGCCGTAAATTGCTTCCCGCTTTTGCGCGAGAGGCAACTTTTCCAACTCAATCATCTTCGTATCACCAGAGCGACCGAATTTGTTCGGGTCATATTCAGGCAAGCCGAGTGCGGCGCGTTTCTTATCAATATGTGCCAGCGTGGCTTCGATCATCTTTTGCGGGTCGGGGATGAACTCCAGCTTGCCGCCGTAGATTTTCTCCCAACCTTCGCTGATGTACTTCAACACTTCATCGCTATCAGACACACGATCAGGCATGCCGCTCACAGGCGACGCGCCGCCGAAGATCACATATGCACCTGATGCAACGCAATAGGCTGCAATTGCCAGTGCCTTCTCGCTCATCCATTCGGGCGCGAGACCAACGGCGGGGATTTGATCGATGTCATCGCCGAGCCCACCCTCTTCAACCATTTGCGTGAGCACGGTCAGGATGCGCGTGTTATCAACGCATGAACCCATATGGAGGACTGGCGGGATTCCCACCGTTTCGCAGATCTCTCTCAGGCCGCTTCCGACTTCGCTCAAACCTGCCTCTCCTAACATGAGTCCCAGCTTGCCCGCGGCGATCGCGCCACACCCCGTCTGCACAACGAGCACATCCTGCTTGAGTAATTCCTTTACAACTTTATTGTGCAGATAATCCTGCGAGGATCGCGGATTGTTGCATCCCACAATTGCCGCCACGCCGCGGATGCGACCCGTCATGATGGCGTCATTCAACGGACGGAACGATGCACGATACGAACCGCCCAGCATGTAGTTGATATATTCGTGCGAAAAGCCTGGGATCAAATCTTCCTTGATCTGTGGGATTCGCATCTTTGATATTTCACGGTTCTTAAAGTTGTCTATCGCAACTTTCAAAATTTGTTTTGCGATGGTCAACGCTTTATGCTCGTCAAACTCGATATGCGTCGCGCCCTTGATCTTGACCTTCGGCGAGGTTGTGATGATCGCTGTATGGAAATTCTGTGCAAGTCCGACCAATGCCTGCATGATGCACTGCACATCCACCACCATCGCTTCGACTGCGCCGGTCATGATCGCAAGCTCCTGATGCAGGAAGTTGCCTGCCGCCGGGATGCCTTGTCTCATGAGAATTTCATTGGCTGTACAACAGATCCCTGAAAGGTTGACGCCGCGTGACCCCGCGGCTTTTGCATATTCGATGATCTCAGGGTCTTGTGACGCGGCAACGAGCATCTCGCTCATGCTTGGCTCGTGTCCATGCACGACCACGTTGACCATGTCTTCTTTAATAACGCCGAGATTGGCCTGTCCCAGAATGGGGGCGGGTGTTCCAAAGAGAATATCCGAGATGTCCGTGGCGATCATCGAACCGCCCCAGCCATCGGCTAGCGCAGTGCGCATCGCATGATTCAAGATGTGCGCCGGGTCCTGGTCGTCACCAATATGCGTTCTATGCAAAGCCTCAACGACTTCGCGATCCACGCCGCGCGGCCAGACGTTTTGTTCGCGCCAAATCTGCTGCCTCTTCTTCGGCGCGCGGTTGGCTGGTACCACTTCCCCGCGTTGTTGTCCGAATTGCGCGATATACAGATCAGCCAGTTCATTGGCGATCTCTTCGGGCGCGCGACCCTCAATCTTGATGTCATACTTCGACGCGACGATTCGTAACTTGGCAACATCGCGAATGGAATATCCTTCTGCTTCTCGGTTGGCAGTTGCCTTCAAAAGGAAAGCCATATCGCGTCCATGATCAGAGTGTGCCGCGCTGCCCGCTGCGATGGCGCGTGTCAGGTTACGCGCCTGGATGGTATCCAGTGTCGCACCGCATACACCGACCTCACCGCTTTTGGTTAAACGGCAGGGTCCCATACCGCATTGTTTACAGCACATCCCTGCGCCGCCGATGTTGCATGGCACCATGTTGTCGGCGCGTGTGAACGCCGTGCCAATGCCCAACTCTTCCGCGCGGATCAGCATTTGCTGCGCGGCGGGGTCGGTCGAATACTCGTTGATCGCCCGTTTCTTAGCCATGGTTTGCCTCCTCGTCCATCTTGACCGTACCAATGCCCGGGCATTGCCAGAGCGGGCGGCCCTGATAGTTCACCCTCTGCGCAAAACTAACTGTCTGTTTGGTTGTTTCGTATGTGGCAGTGTGCCGGAAGAAGGGTTTTTGTCCATCACCTTGTTGAGCCGCAGTCCCCAACTCAATCGGTATTGTCCATTCTCCCAGATAACCGGCTTCATCCAGCTTGATGGCAATTTGCAGGTCGTTGATCTTTGTCTCGTCGTAGGTCACTTCAACGATCTGAAATGCACTGCTGGCATAAACTTCCGTGACCCCCTCCAATTCCAGTAAAATTCTCCGCACCTCTGTGACGTGATGATCGGCATAGAGCGCGGGCACATCAAAAGACTTGGTCTCCATTGAGACACCTCCTGTAATATGGATGATGACTCTGAACGAAGACACCTCTAAAGGTATAGACTCTTCCTTATGAGTATTCTAGCATTTTGACTGTCCTTGAAGTTGTGCAGATTGTCATTATAAAATCGGATAAATGTACCTAACACGGGCAAAATATTAATGATTCCATTCTCCAAAAAGATATAATAATGAAGAGCGTATATGATGTCTAACTTTGGAAAGGATTGGAGGCCCTCCTGCTCTGAGTCGGCTTCCGCACCATTGGCGGAGCGCGTGGATGAGTTGCGGTCAACGCTTCGGTTCCAGGATCCAAGCCTGGTCGCCGCGCGAAGCGGTGTATCCTATCTGGAAGTGGGTCCCGATCGCGGCGAGTACCATTTTCCGTTTTGGGAAAATGTCTGTATCCTGTCCTTCCCGGAATTGACAGGCTACAGCAATCACGATGACCAACTCTCCGATTTTCAACAAGCCTTTTTGTTGTATTACCTGATCACTGCCGATGGCCAGCCATTGACCGGCAGGTGGGTCTCGTTCGCAGACCTGCCCAATGGTCGCATGTATAACGCGGCGTTTCAGGGATATAGCGGTGATGAAATTGTGAAAGCATTTGAGAACGTGGGGCGGGATGGAATCCCGCCAAAGCAGATTAACAATCCGCTCCACGAATTCAAACAAGCTTGTCTTTTCTGTGGTGGAAATCCTGTTGAAATTGGCAGTGCCTCTTTCATCTTTCAAGCCCTGCCGCGCGTGCCGTTGATGGTGACCTACTGGCTCGGCGATGAAGACTTTCCATCATCGTGCAAAATTTTGTTTGATGAGTCCGCCTGTCATTATCTACCAATCGACGCCTGTGCCATTCTGGGGAGCATGCTCACTCATAGGTTGATCGCTATTCACTAATATTCAAAATTCGGCTAAAAAGAGGAATTCTGTCACTATTCTGTGGGATGGGTGGAATGTAGAATAATTGTGAACATTGCGAATGTGTGGAATCTTCGCAAGGATAGGAAAGATAACTATGAAAATTGCCATTACAGGAAAAGGTGGCGTGGGGAAAACCACGCTCACAGCTTTGCTTGCCCAATCCTACGCGGACATGGGTCGCCAGGTTCTTGCCGTGGATGCGGACCCAAGTCCCTGTCTCGCGGGCGCGTTGGGATTCCCGCCAGAACTGCGCGCCCAACTTCATCCCATCGCCGAAATGGACGCGCTCATCGAAGAACGGACGGGCGCGAAGCCTGGAACAGTGGGCGGCTTCTTCACCCTCAACCCGCGTGTGGATGATATCCCTGACCGTTTCAGCGTTCTCCATCGCGGCGTGCGCCTGCTTGAAATGGGTAGTGTGGAGTTGGGTGGCTCGGGTTGTATCTGTCCCGAGTCTGCGATGCTCAAAACTTTATTCACACATCTGCTCTTCCGCCAAGATGACATCTTATTGTTGGATATGTACGCCGGTGTGGAACATCTCGGCCGCGCCACCGTTGATTTCGTGGATGCCATGCTCGTTGTCGTCGAACCGACGCGGCGCAGTCTTGGCACTGCCGCGCAGATCAGGAAGCTGGCAAATGACATCGGCTTACAGCGTTTGTATCTTGCAGGAAATAAAGTTCGTAATGAAGAGGAAGCAAAATTTCTTGAGGCTGAAATGCCTGATATCCCATTGCTTGGTTATTTGCCCGCCGATCTGAAGGTGCAGGAGGCGGACAGACTTGGTGTGCCCGTTTATGATTATGTTGAAAGTCTAAAGTCCTCGGCGGAACAGATCATCAAAATGATCAATGAGTTGACGAACGATGAGGTAATGGAATGACAACAACCATCGCGCTTGCAGGGAAAGGGGGCGTTGGCAAAACCACTGTTGCTGGCATGATCATCAAATATCTTGCCCAGAATCAAACGGACAGTATTCTTGCCATTGACGCCGATCCCTCCTCCAACCTGAACATGGTGCTGGGCCTCGATCTCGAATGGACGGTTGGCGACATCCGCGAAGATATGCTGGAGCAGGTCAAATCCTCTTTGGCGCAAGGCGGCGCGGCGATGGGGACAATGCCCGGTGGAGTGAACAAGCGCGATTATCTCGATTACCAGATCCGTTCGTCATTGGCAGAAGGTTCACGCTTTGACTTGATTGCCATGGGACGCGGGGAGGGGCAGGGATGTTATTGCGCGGTCAATCATAATCTGCGCGAAGTGATCGATGGCATGAGCAAACATTATGCATATGTTGTGATCGATAATGAAGCGGGCATGGAACATCTCTCACGCCGTACGACGCGCGATGTCCAGCATCTTTTCATCATCAGCGACCCGACCCAGCGCGGACTGGTCGCGGCGCAACGCATTGCAGACATGCGCAAGGAACTCAATATCAATATCGAAAACGCTTATCTCATCGTCAATCGTCTGCGCGGGGAGTTGCCTCCTGAACTCCAAGCCTTCACTGGTAAAATGGATGTGCCGCTGCTTGGAACGATCCCTGCGGATGATGACCTCTCCGCATTTGAATTTTCCGGTCGCCCGTTGGTGGAACTCGGAGATGAGTCGCCAGTCTTTCAAGCCATAGCGAAGATGATGGGACAAATAATCAAGGTTTGATAACCCAAGGCAATTTGTAGAATAAAAAACGCAGGTGAAGTAAACCGGCGTTTTGCTTATTTATTCCCAAATTTCACCCTCAATTCATCTATCACCTCATATACTTCCCTATGAATTTCTTTGTGTTATTACGTGAGTCTACTGAAAAAACTCTTTCAACCACAAAGTGCACAAAGGAAAATTCAAGACGAATTAAGAGTATTTGACTTTTCCATAGATTTTCTTTTCGGAATTCATTCGCGAGGTTAATTTTTTCTTCGCGATCTTCGCGTCTTCGCGGTGAAAAGACCTTTTTGCAGTGCAGTTTTCCGTTGTTGCTGAACTATTTGATGATTTCCTTCGCCGTTTTTACGATTACATCGCGGACATCGTACCCATCAAACTTTGCCTGTTCCATGCCGAGGATGACCGCACCCACGACGGGCGGGCCATCGAGACGGATCAACCTTGCTTTGGGACAATATTTGAGAACGAGATCGCGCATGGGATCCGTGATGATTTCGCCCGCTTCAAAGACACTGCCCGATTGAATGATCTCAACGTCGTCATTTTCCATTTCGATCTGGCGCGCAACAGACACAGCCAGCCAGCCAAGTTCTTCCCCCATCCAATGGACGACCTCATGCGCGGCTCTGTCTCCTTCACGCGCAGTCTCGACAACCTTCATGGCGAGATAGGGAAACAAATGGTATTGCCCGCTCGATAATCCCTCCATCAAATCCATTTCATCTTTCGCGCCAAGGGCATCGACATAAATCTTGGTCAGCGAAGTCGGGGGAATGCGTTTGATCCACGCGTAATTCACCATTTGAAGCCCTCTCGCGGCGATCTCATACGCGCCGCCATATTCGCCGAATACAACGCCGTTGCCAACGACGCGTCCTTCCATTCCATTTCTGCCGCGCCCGCGGCAATTATTGGATGACCCGGCTGTGACATTGACCCCGATGCCACGCGTCGCACCGGCCAGCAATCCGTTCATGCCATCATTGACGACTTCCACGGGACACGGTAATCCCAGCGACGCGATGGCTTGCAGATGTGGCTCTCTATCGGAGGGAAAGTCGTATCCCGCCACGCCGAACCCTGCTCCCGCTATATCGGCCACATCCACACCGGACATTTCCCGTGCCCGCGCAAAAGACTCTTGCAGGACCTCAGCCAACCTCTCATAGCCGACGTTCTGGTGATTGCCTCCGCCTGATTTACCAAACCCAACACATTGACCCGTTTCATCAACGATCAGCGCGTGCGTTTTGGATGAACCGACATCTATTCCCAGAAAATACTTCATGAATTCTCGGTCTTTTCGATTAATTCCGGTGTCCATTCCTGTGGAACAGGTTGGACCATACCGAATGCCCGAAACCCATCCTCGATCATCATCTGTATCGCAGATTGCATTTCGATCTCTCCGCGTGCGGATGGCTTTATCCTCGGAAGATATTCCCAAATTTCTGAGGGCAGAATAAACAGTATCGAAGCCGCGTAGGGACTCATGATCTCCTCACGTTTTGGTTTCTCAATAATGCTCTTCACGCGCCAATCCGAATCCACATCCACGCTGGAGCGCGCCATCAACTCATCAATGGGACATTCCTTCAGGCTCATCGTGATGTCTGCATTTTGTTTGATGTGAGTTTCAACCAGATCAAGCAAACAATTTTCTTCGAGAATGTAATCCGTTGCAATGACCATCACAGGCTCGTCCCGAATCCATTCGCGCGGCACACTTTTGAGCGCGTCACCATTGCCATGCAATTCATTTTGATGAGCGAACGTCACTTTTAGGTTCCATTTTGAACCATCGCGGACAAATTCAAAAATCTTTTCCTCCAAATGATTAGTCACAATACAGACTCGTTCAATCCCTGCTTTTACAACTGCACTCAGGATGTAATCCAGTGTCGCACGTCCATTGACAGGCAACAACGGTTTGGGTATTTCATCGGTAAATGGGCGTTGACGTTTGCCGCGTCCCGCTGCGAGGAGAACTGCGGAGTGTATCATTCCCTCACCCCTGACCCCTCTCCCAGAGGGAGAGGGGAGAGTCCGTCTCCTGTTTCAGCGACAAATACTTGTGAAGGTAGTTCAGGATGAAGCGCAGAAAACTTCTCTGCAATTTCAGAGCACACATTTTCCGCTGAATCTCGTTTTGCCAGCGCGACGACGCATCCGCCAAATCCGCCGCCGCTGAAGCGACTGCCGTACACCCCGTCTGTCGAACTGGCGATTTCATGTAATTTGATCACAGCTTCGTGCCCAACCTCATACAAACGGATGGATGAGTCGCAGGATCGATCCATCAAATGCCCGAATAATTCCAAGTTCGACTCCTCCCAGGCCATCGCGCCTTGTTGGACGCGTTCCACTTCGCTGAAGAAGTGTTCCGCGCGGCGACGAAGATTCCCCGGCAAACGTACCTTCTTTTCTTCAAATAACTCATATGGCACGTCAGATAATTTCCATGCACCGTTTTGCATCAATGACGCGGCTTCATGACACTCGGCCACACGGACGTTGAATCCGCTTTTGGTAAGCTCGCGCGAGATGCCCGAATACGCCACGATCCACGCGGAATCACTTGAGGGTGAGTCAAAGATCGGGGTAATGGAGGCAGTCACAGTGTCCATGAAAAGAAGCGCATTTCTTTTTCCGTGAACAATGGTCAGCGGGTCGAGAAGTCCATTTTGCAGACCGAGTTGTTCGTGTTCGAGTTCATAATCCAAATGAATCAATTGCTCGTTCGACAGTTCGATGTCGTTCACGTCGGCCAATGCTTTGAGGTATGCCAATCCCACTGAAGCGGACGAGCTCAATCCCGTGCCGATGAGTGAACCGTTGACATGCGCCCTCATCCCGCGCCTGAGATTTGGCAGTCCATGTGCCGCGGCCTGTGCATAACGCGCCCAATGGGTTTTATCGATCTCATCGCTGATGCAAAATTTTGACTCGCCGAATTGATCGCTGGTGATGTGGATCTCTCTCGAATCGAGCGGCGAATATTCGAGGGTTGTCCCAATCTGGATCGTCCGTCCCAACACCGCGCCGCCTTGGTGATCAATGTGCGCGCCGATGGGACAGATGCGGTAGGGGGAAAAGATTTGCTTTGTCAATTACTGTCGCCCTCTCTTTTCTTTTTGAGTGTTTCTTTTGAGCGCGGCAATCGTTTGTGGCGCGCGTATATAATTCGGCGTGCTCACCACCAAAGCATCGACATTTCCATCGTTGAGCATGGTTTCCACAGTTCGATATTGTCTCACAATGTTGAATCGTTTTCCAAATTCGGCCGTCGAGTCTATTTGTAATTCGCAACCAAAACCACATCAAGCCGTATGTTCATTTCGGCTTGCACATGGACCTTGCTGGTATATCCCGTTCCTGAGAATCCAATTTTCATGACATCTCACTTATGTTACCTGATTGGATCGAATGATATCAGCATTCCATTCCCCGTTATCTTTAATCGTGCGTTTTTGTATCTCGTAATCCAGGTGGACAAAACCAAAGCGTTTGGTGTAGCCGTACTTCCACTCGAATTTGTCGAGCGAGGACCAGACAAAGTAGCGACGCACATTCACACAATCCTGCATGGAAGCCGGGTTTGGATAAAATGGTTCTTCGGGTAATCGAGCCTCTGCGGGTCGTGCACTTTGACATCGTGCGCTGTCTTTGAAAATCCTGCAAACCGAGCGACATAGGGATTTGATTTTTACTATCCTTTTATACCGGATACCACTACCCCTTGAATGAAAAGCTTTTGTGCAAAGAAGAAAAGCAACACAGGCGGAATGAGCATCAGTGCTGAAGCAGCCATCAGCAAATGGCCCTGTTTGGTAAAGACTGCGTTGAAGGCTTGCAAGCCCAGAGCCACCGTCCAATGGCTTTCACTTTGCAAATAGATCAATGGCGCGTAGAAATCATTCCAGGCGTAGAGCACGCTAAAAATGGTCACCGTGGCGATGACTGGATAAGATTGTGGCAGGATGACATGCCATAAGATCTGAAATGGCCCGGCACCATCGATGCGCGCCGCGTCATCCAGTTCTGTGGGCAAGGTCATGAAGAATTGACGTAAAAGGAAAACATCCCAGGCATTTGCAAAAAAAGCGGGGATGATCAAAGGGTAGAGAGTATCGTACCATCCGATTTTCTTGAATAAAATGAAAGTAGGGATAAGTGTTACCTGTGGAGGCAGCATAACAGTTGAGAGCAGGATCAGGAAAAGAATATTGAATCCCCTGGCGCGGAATCGGGAAAAACCGTAGGCAACCAGTACGCACGAAACCAATGTGCCGAGGGTGCCAAACACCACGATGATCATGGTGTTGAGAAAGTAATGAGCGAAGGGGACCTTGGTCATTGCCAGTACAAAATTTTCCCAGTGAAAATATACTCGTGTGGCGCGTGATCCTGATGCAACCGGAAGTTGGTATTGTTCTTCAGGGTTATCAGGGTTCACGAAAGTGCCAATGCTACCCTCTTTGTTTATCAGCGCCAATTGTCGTAGAACACCATCCGCTTCAATGTTATATAAGAATGCATCCTTTCCATTTATTTCAACCTTGATTTGCTCGGTCGGGATCCATTGAGGAGGATTCGTGTTGACAGCGTCCTGACTCTTAAGCGCTGATACCATCATCCAAACCAACGGCGTCACTACAACCACCATGCCTATAAATAACAGTATTAAGACCATGATCCTGTTTATGAGGTCCTGTGTATGTTTACCTATCATCGGATTCGTCTCCTGGCCAGGGTTCCGGGCAGCGGATTGAATACAGTTGATTCTTACCTTCGCAGTTCGCCTTCGTAATAAACCCACAAGGCCGAACTACGAAAGACGAGCAGGGTCAATACCAAAACGATAACAAACAATACCCAGGCGAGGGCGGATGCATAGCCCATGTTGAGGTAGCGAAAAGCATTGCTATAGAGATATACATTGTAGAAAAGCGTGGACTCCAGCGGCCCGCCCAGGCCGGTATCAGCCGTGGCTGTGATAACATAAACTTCTGTGAAATACTGGAATGTGCCAATGATGCCAATCACCAGGTTATAAAAGATGACAGGGGACATTAATGGGATAGTAATGTAAAACAATCGCTGCAAGGCATTGGCTCCGTCAAGCTCCGCAGCCTCGTAGAAGGCGGTTGGTATGCTCTGCAAGCCGGAGAGGTAAATAATCATCCCACCGCCTACGCTCCACAGGCTCATGATGATTAAGGCGGGTACAGCCCAATCTGGACTGGCAAGCCAGCCAGGTCCATCGATCCCAACCAGGCTTAGAAGCCAGTTCAGGATACCGAATCGTGGGTTGAAGATGAGACTCCACAGGATCGCCACCGCCACACCTGCGATCACGGACGGCAAATAATAGATCGTTCGCCAGAATGCAACACCAGGCACATTCTGATTGAGGAGAAGGGCTAATACAAAACCAAATACGAGATTAAGTGGGATTGCAATGAGGGCAAACTTCACAGTAACCCCGAGTGAATGCCAGAATCTGGGATCGCCGGTAAAGAGCTTGATATAGTTATCAAGCTGGATAAAAACAGGCGGTGTTGTGATGTTGTAGTTGGTTAGGGATAGGAGCAGTGACGCGATCATCGGCCCCAATGTAAAGATGACAAACCCGATTAGCCAGGGACTAATGAAGATATAGCCCCAGAGGGCCTCGCGCCGGCGCATACTCATCGGCTGGGATGCTGGTTTTGCCGAATTGTTCCTCAACTTGATGTTTTCAAGTTTCACCGTCTTGCTCCTTAGCTTCAGGGTTCGAGTTTCCCTTCCAGATAGGGAAGGGAAACTCGAATTGAACGTTACAATCCGTCTTTACTTCGAAGCCCAGTACTCGTCCAGGTAGCCTTGCACTTCCGTGTCCAGAGCATCCATTACAGCTTGAGGGTCCGCGTTTCCATCGGTTCTAAGGGTATCTGCTGCATTTTCAGTGGCATCCCAAACTTTCTGGTAGTTGGGCACCCACTCTTCGTTATTCGGTGACGCGTCCATATATTGGATTGAGTCCACGAATAATTGGAAATTCACATTTGGATACTCTGTTGACATATCCTTCACCCAGGTATCAGCCAGTGACTTGCGCGAAGGCATGCAACCCAGGATGCCGCAAATCCGCGACAGCATTTCGGGTTCAATCAGCCATTTTGCAACTTCCCAGGCTTGTTGAGGATTTTTGGAATGAGCTGAAATCGCAAACGTATCTGCATTGGTTGGAGACAAGATATCTCCGTTTGGTCCGGCTGGGATCGGCGCAACATTCCAGTTGAAATTATTGAACGTGGGATAGGCGTATGCTATCCAACTGAAGGATTCCCACATGGCCGAAAGCCCACCTTCGAAGGGATTATCCGCGCCGCCAAACGAGGAGTCTAAATCTTCACTTGTTGGGCTGACATGCGTCTTCCAGATCGCATCATGAATGGCTTGCGCCCCTTCCAGGTAACCTCCCGTGTTCATCTCCGCCGTCTTATATTCCGCATCCATGCCTAATGGATTGCCGCCGAACTTCCCCGGAATGGTGCGAAATGGGCCATCCCAACCAGCCCAACCCCATTGTGTGATCTTTGTGGGGTCAAAATCCGGCGAATTTGTATCGTTGCCGTTTTCATCCAGGGTCAGGGACTTAGCTAATTCAACCACTTGACCATAAGTCCAGTTTGGATCGCCATAAGCGGAAGGTGGGTAGTCGAGTCCTGCTTTGTCGAAGAGATCTTCATTATAAAAGATGACGGAAGTATAAACGCCGAGCGGCAGACCGATGGTTTTATCCGGGTACTGGAGTAGCTCCACCGCGGGACCAAAGAAGTCGCTGGTATCGTAGTTATCTTCCTTGATGTAAGGAGCCACATCTATCCACTCATCGTAGAATTCAGCGATTCCTTGAATGCCAATCGGAAACGCAAGATCAGGAGCCAGGTCTCCTGCAAGGAGGGTAGAGAACTTGGCTGAATGTTCCTCCCATGTTGAGAACGTAAACTCCAGCTGGATATCTTTGTGGCTGTCATTGAATTCCTGGGCAATTTTCTTTAACGCCTCCATGGAATCAGGATCGCTGCCCGCTCCAAAGCCTACAAAGGCCGTGATTTTGGTAGGCTCCTCTGCAGCCGGCGCCCCACCACAGGCGGCTAACAGTGTAGAAACTGCCACAAACAGAGCGATCATCTTGAATAGATTGTTTTTCATTTTCTCCTCCGAAAATGTGGAAATTGGTTTGGACTCTTATGAAAGTATTTATTATGTTTTTATTCACCTCCTTGTGGATGTAGGGAGCTCATCCTCTGCATCGTTCGATAATGGTAATTGGCATCCACACGATTCGCGGATAATCAGTTCCGTGCGCATCAAGGTCAGAGCCTCAGCCTGCTGGCCGTTCATCAAGCGCACCAGCTGGCGGACAGCTTCGCGTCCGACCTCCTCGATTGGAGCGCGTACCGTTGTCAGCGCGGGGGAGAGGTATCGGGCGAAGGGAACATCGTCGAAACCCACAACAGCCACATTCCCTGGAATGACGCGTCCCGCCGTTTTGAGGGCGCGCATCGCTCCAATGGCTGAGTCGTCATCTCCCGCAAAGACCGCGTCGAACTCGATCCCATCCGATAACATCTGTTGAATCGTGGCGAAGGCTTCCTCGTCGTCAAATCCACCGGATGCGATGAGCGCGGGATCAAATGGAATGTTGTGCGCTTCAAGCGCTTCGCGATAACCGCGTTCGCGCCAGACCGAATCTTCGTGCCCCGCCGGTCCGTGTAAAAAAACAATTCGGCGCCGATGATGCGTTTCAATCAGGTGATTGATAAGCATTACGGCGCCATCCTTATTTTCAATGGTGATCACTGGAATATTCAGCGAGTCGGGTGGAGATTGATGCAATAGCACGATCGGGAAATTCATGCTGTGCAGACGATGCAGGTCGCGGTGGTCGAGGCTATCAGTAAAGATCAGCAAGCCATCTGTGTTGTGCTCGCCAAGTGGTCTGCGTGATGGCCCTTCCTTCTTCGTGGAATGGATGAGCAGGTCATAACCAGCTTCATACGTGCCTGCTTCAATGCCCTTCAACATGGACGGAAAGAATTCTCCACTGATCTCGGATAGAAGCAAACCAATGGTGTTCGTCCGTTTGCTCGCGAGCACCCGCGCCGCAGTTCGCGGCACAAATTGTAATTCCTCCATTGCCAGTCGTACCCGTTCTGCTTTTTCAGGCTGGACGGGTGTTGTCCTATTGAGCACGCGGCTCACCGTGGCGATCGAAACCCCTGCGCGCCCGGCGACATCAGCGATTGTGGGTGGGTGATTTTTTGGTTGCATGCGGTGTAAAGTCTTGAAAGCGCTTTCAGAAAACGCTTTCAGAGTATACCGAGATTCTCTCGAGGAGTCAACAAAATTATGAAAGGATTTGCTCTATAATTCGATCAGGAGGCCGCCATGAAGGAACTCACCGCCCGCCAGGTCAACATTACTGATCCGTTCTGGTCGCCGCGTCTCGCGGTCAATGCGCAAAAAGCCATCTTCCACCAATGGAAGCAACTCGAAGAAACATGCTGTATCGATAATTTCCGTCTTGTGACAGGCGAGAAGGACGGATTTCGCGAAGGCTGGTTCTTCGCGGATTCGGATGCCTACAAATGGTTGGATGCCGCGTCACGGATCCATGCACTACACCAGGACCCTGAACTTGCCTCCCTCATGGATTCATTGATATCCCTGATCGCGCGTGCCCAGATGCCTGATGGATATATTTTCACCTACAACCAGATCCATTTTCCGGGACAGCGCTGGGTCAACTTGCAGGTGGAACATGAGCTCTATTGTCA
>Ga0210377_10001583_pt1 | contig 20712 bp, 38 predicted proteins | sample PLM4_65_b1redo_FD_155480 | JGI IMG/M metagenome (GOLD analysis project Ga0210377, IMG submission 155480) | Groundwater sediment microbial communities from an aquifer in East River, Colorado, USA - PLM4_65_b1 redo | ecosystem: Environmental > Terrestrial > Soil > Riparian zone | place: USA: East...
ACCAAGAAGGCCGGCCAGCTCCACATAGCGCGCCTACGTCTCGCAAACGTCCTCGGGGTCGAGGACTCGGTCATCGACCTCGACACCATCACCGAGCTGGCCGGAGGCAACGCCCGCGGGAAGAGCACGCACCTCTCGGCCATCCGCGCCTGCCTGGGCATCGACCGGACGTCTCTGGCCCGGCTGGTGCGCCTCGAGGACGGCCAGCCGGTGGAGGGCAAGCCGGAGGTCGAGGTGCTGCTGGTGGGCGACGACTGCGAGGCCAGGGTCACCCGCAAGGGCGACGGATCCCCAGAGGTCAAGCTCCGCATTGGCGAGACCTGGACGGTGCCGCCGCGACCGGGAGACTGGCTGCGCGAGCTTGTCGGCGCCGGGGCCAACCCCGCCCGCTGGCTGGCCATGCCCGACGAGGAGAAAGCGACCGAGGTCCTGGCGGCGATGCGGCTGCCGAACTACAGCCGGGCTGCAGCGCTCTCGGCCGCGGGCCTGCCGGACTTCCGCCTGCCGGCCATCCCGGACGGGCTGCACCCCCTAGAGGACCTCGAGCTGGTGGAAGCGGCCATCTTCTCCTCGCGCACCCAGGTGAACGCCGAGGAGCGCCGCGAGAAGGACGCCGCGACGAAGCTGCTGGCTGGCTTGCCCGCCGCGGCGCCGGCCGACGTCGCCGAAGAGTTGGGCGCCATCGAGGCCAGCGCCCAGGCCATGGCCTCGGAGCTGGCCGCCAAGGAGGTGGCGGTGCTGGCCGAGGAGCGCCGCGTCAGGCAGGAAACCGAGGCCACGCACGACGCAGGCGCGGAGAAGATCAAGGCCGACTTCAAGGCGAAATCGGCCAAGCTCCGGGCAGAGCACCAGGCCCAGGCCGCCGCAATCCGGGCGGATGCAGAGTGCCGAATCGCTGACCTGGCCGTCGAGACGGAACGCCAGGTGGGAGTCATGCGCGCGGCGGACGAGGAGGCCCTCGACCTACTCGGGGCGACGGTCGCCCGAGCCGAGGCCGAGGCGCGCCAGAGCCGAGAAGGGACCGTTGCGACGCTGGCCAAGGAGACGGAAGCGCTCGGCCAGGCCCGCGAGCGGATCGCTTCCCTCCGCGAGAGGCACACCAACAACCAGGCGGATCGGCGCCTACGCGAGACCGCGGCCGAGGCGCAGAGGGAGGCCGCCCGCCACGCCGAGCGATCCACGCTCCTGACGAAGGCGCTGGAGGCCATCAAACGCTATCGCCTGGAGCTGGCTTCGGCCTTGCCAATTTCAGGGCTCGCTGTGAAGTTCGACGAGAAGGGGAAGAAGAGCTTGACGTTGGATGGGGTACCGCTCTCCCAGATCAATGGTGCGCGGCGGGCCACCCTGGCGGTGGAGGTCTCGTTGCTCGGAGCCTCCGTGCCCGAGGACGGAAGGCCAAGCCTGCCGCTGGTGCTGCTCGACGACGCCGAGAAACTCGATGATGAGACGCGCGCCGCACTCTACCGTGAGGTGGCGTCTCGCGGGTCTCAGATCATCGCGGCCGTGGTGAGCAAGGGGCCGTTCCGTGTGCTGACCGGGGAGGCGCTCGCGTGATCGTCCCCTTCCCTGGCACGCCGCCCAGGACCCCGCGGCTGGACCCTGCCTACTACCGAGCCCGCGCGTCCGTGCGCCGACGGATGCGCTGGTGGGCTGCCAAGCGGTGGCTCGCGCAGCGCCCGGAGCTGGTCGCGTTCGGCGGCGTCTTCGCGCTCTGGCTCGTGCTCATGATCGTGGGGCTGTGGTGAAGCGCGAGGGCCAAGTGCGGCTGACCGTGGTGCCCTGCGAGCTGGCCGAGGCGAACGCTTTCGTGGCAGAGCATCACCGTCACCTTGGGCGAGTGCCGGGGCATCGCTTCTCGCTGGCGGTAGCCGACGAAGCCGGGGCCGTTCGCGGAGTCGCGATCGTCGGCCGTCCAATCGGGCGCCGAGATGATGATGGGTGGACGGTCCAGCTCGTCCGCAGCGCCACAGACGGCTGTCCTAACGCTCCCTCGGCTCTCAACGCTGCCTGTCGCCGCGTCGCCTTCGCTCTTGGCTATCGCCGCATCCTGAGTTTCAGCCTGCAAGACGAAAGCGGGGCCTCCTACCGCGCCTCTGGCTGGCGGCTGATAGGACTCGCGGGTAAGCCTGACGGTGCCGGCTGGTCCTGCCGCACGAGGCCGCGAGTAGATGTGGCCCCACGCCAGCGCAAACTGCGGTGGGAGGCCGCCTGCTGATGTACGCCTGCCCTGACTGCATCGGTGAGCACCTCATCCCGCCGCCGCAGGTGGCCTACAGCCCGCTGCTCTGCGCTCGGCACCGTGAGATGCGGGAGCAGGAAGGGACGCGCTGGACCACGAAGGGTGCGGGCGCGAGCGTCGCGGAGCTGTTGGACGTCTCAGGCGAGGGTGCGACGAACCCTGAGGAGCGGCACCTGATGACGGAGCTTCTGCTCACTGGGAAGCCGCTTAGCAAGCGTGATATGGCTCGCATCCAACACGCTATTCATACGACTCGTTCGGCGCTCAACCCACCATCCTGGCCGGTGAGGGGTGCAAGGTCATGAGTCGCGTTGTTCTCGGACAGCGATTCGGTCGGCTTGTTGTGCAAGGAAGGGTAGTCGCCCCGGGTCGCGCGTCGTGGAAATGCATCTGTGCTTGCGGAGCGACTTCGATAATCAGAGGCGACCACCTTCTGAGCGGAGCAACCGCGAGTTGTGGATGTCTCATGCGGGAGAGAGTGTCCAAGCGAAGACTCCGCGATTTGGTCGGCCAGAGATTTGGCCGCTTATTAGTCATTGGGCGCGCCGCCAACAAGGGATGCCATGTCGGGTGGCTCTGCCAATGTGACTGCGGAGAGATGAGGGAGGTGGTCTCATCGAACCTCTCGCGTCGGCATTCTATGAGTTGTGGGTGCTTGTGTTCCGAGATGCGCGGAACTTTCAATCTGACGCATGGCGCAACGAGAAACCGGCGCGTGACTCCGGAGTTCAAGTCGTGGTCCTCGGCGAAGCGTCGTTGCGGAAATCCTAAGGACGCGGCTTACGGCGCATATGGCGGCCGAGGCGTCACGTTCTGTGCTCACTGGCGCCACGACTTCTCGGCGTTCCTCAAGGACATGGGTCCACGCCCAGCCGGTACGACACTGGACAGGAAAGACAATGACGGGAACTACGAACCGGGGAACTGCCGGTGGGCGACTCGTCGAATGCAGGCTAATAACCGGAGATCTAGTCGCCGCCTGACATCGGGAGAACAGACGTTAACGGTTGCCCAGTGGTCGCGCGTCACTAGGATTCCGCAAGGCACCATCAGAAGCCGCCTTCGAATGGGCTGGACGGTGGAGCGAGCGTTGGCTGGGAAGAATCCGCCCGCCTGGCCAGGGAGGGGGAAGCCATGACGCCCGGGCGCCGCTGCACACCCGGCCACGGTAGCCGGCGCTGGACCGACGTGCCGACCGGAGCCGACCGCGCGCGGCTGTGGGTGGTGGTACTCGCGCTGGCGCTGCTCTTCGCTGGCTGCGTGATCGCGGCGGAGCGGGCGGCGCACGACTGCTCGTGGTGGATTCGGTGAGGAGGGAAAGGACGCATTGCCCGCGCGGTCACGAGTACACGGCCGCTAATCTCTACGGGCGGCAGTGCCGAGCTTGCCGAAAGGCGCGGATGGTGCAAGTGGCCGCAGAGCGGAGGAGCGCTCCCGAGCTAGCGGAGATCAGGCTGGCTCTCTACGCCGTGGCTCGCCGGCTGGCGGACGCCGCCCCATGAGCCGCCTACTGCGCCGCATCCTGTCCTGGTGGCGAGGTGAGCAGTACATGGCGCCCGCGTACCTGACGCGCCTGCTGCTGGCCGACGAGGAGCCGGAGCGGCGCCGCCTACACCGCCCCGAGCCGCAGCGCTCGGCGACGACCGCGTACCGCTACCCGTACCCAGGGAGGGAGCGATGAATGACGTATGGCTCGGGATTTGGGAATGCCCTATACACAGCCAGCCGGCGATCTGCGTTGATCCAATCGGGGTCGAGATGGCTGGTCAACGTCTGACTCCTGGGAAGTGCTGTGGGCGATGGGATCTCGTCAGGAGATGGCGGGTTAGTGCGAGCAGGTTGATAGAGCAGATTACCGAAGAAGCCACTGCGGAGGAAGAGGAGTGACGCGCGCGGCCTTCGCCCTCGGCCTCATCCTGGGCGTGCTGCTGGTCCTCGGCCCCGGGCCAGTGGTGGACTCACCCTGGCCAGCGCCTACGCCCAGCCCCACGCTGGCCGAGACGGAGCGCACCGTGGACCGGCTCACGTGCGAGGCGCTGGTCCAGTGGGCGGTGCTGCGGACGCACCTGCGCGACACGTGCCGCCCGAATCCTCCCGAGTGCGTACCATGAGCAAGAACAGAGAGACGCGCGCGTGCCTTGGCTGCCGCAAGCCGTCACGGGGGCAGGTAGCTGTCGGCCATGTCCATCGAGGCAAAGAGCTGGTGCTGACGACGTTCTGCTCACACCGATGCGCACGTAAGGTCGAGCGGTCAACGCGGCGTCTTTGTGGCGGCTGCGCCGGAGTCTATGAGTCGTGGATGGGCTTGATCGAAAGGATCGCCTGGCCATGAGCTGGCTCGATCTCATTCTGCGCTGGCTGTACCGCCGCGACTACGTGAGCGAGGCCACGCGCCGGAGCCTCGACCACTACCTGGAGCAGGACGCCGGCGCCGACGATGACGCGCTGACCGTAGCGCTTTCGCGCCCACCAGAGGAGTAAGCATGAAAACCATGCGCCTTGATGCGAGGGAATGATGGGCATCCCTGGAGGTCGCCGCCACACCGACGGGCCGATCGACCCCATCGACGCCTTCTGTTGCGCGATGGCGGCGTCGATGGGCAGCTCCGGCGCGCACCTTTGGCCTGCCAAGTACTGGCCCGTTCTCGCCTGGCACTTATCGGGCAGGCCCGGCCGGAGGTACACCGATGCCGTGTGAGCGCGTGGACGCCCCGCACGTTACCGCCTTCATTTGCAGCCGCGGGCGTCGCGCAAGGCCGTGCGCCTACTGCGGGAGCGCATCGAGCCGGCTCTGCGACTTCCCGGTGTTGCGCACCGTAGGCCGCAATCCCCAGCGGGTCAAGGGAACGTGCGACTCCCCGCTTTGCGACCGCTGCACCTCGAAGATAGCCGGCGACGGAGACCTCTGCCGGGCCCACGCCCCGCTCTGGGATGCGGCACTCGGCAAGCCGACGCTCGGACCAGGGGCCAAGTGAGCGACCCCCGCTATCACCCCGGCGTCGTCCAGGGGATCGCCCTCAGCCGCCACCACGGCGCGTTCCCTGAGGCGATCCCAGGCCTCGGGGGGCGTCGAGGGGCGCAGCCTGGAGGGTGCTGCGCCTTCTGCCCTCAGGGGACCCACCCGCAGTACTCCTACACGTGGGTCGTGTACGGGGACCGTCACGTCTGCGGCCGCTGCGCCAGACTGCTCGTGAGCGAGTCGGGCGACGAGGTGCGGACCATGATCGCGCGGTCTTTGGGGCAGACGGCATGAGCCAACTCGCTATCGCTCTGTATCCGATCGCCTGCGTCACGTGCGGGAAGGCCACCGGACGCCGCCACGCCCGCTACTGCGATGGCTGCCGGTGGAAGGTCCGCGGGAAGCCCCTCAAGTGGTTTTGGACGCCGGAGCGCGACGACGTGCTCAGACAGCGCTACGACCCCCACGTCAAGGGCCGCCCGGCGGAGGTGGCCGCCGCGCTCCAGATGCCTCGGTGGGCCGTCAATCACCGCGCCGCCTTCCTGGGCCTGGCGACTCTCGCCAAGGATCGGAAGGCCTGGACCCCAGAGGAAGACGCCATCATCGAGGAGAACGCCGGCTCCCGCCACGTCCACTGGCTGTCCCGCCGGCTCAAGCGGTCGACCAGCTCCGTGGTGAACAGGATCAAGCGCCTGAAGCTCAGCCGCCGCTGGCGCGAGGGATACACGCTCCGCGACCTCCAGCTCTGCTTCGGCATCGACCACGGTGGGATCGATAGGTGGATCCGCACCGGGAAGCTGACCGGTGGGCGACGCGGCACGGACTGCGCGCGCGACGCTTGGTGCTTCACCGACGAGGACTTGCTGCGCTTCATCCAGGACCACCCGACGGAGTTTTCTCTCGCCCGCGTGGACCAGGTCTGGTTCCTGGACCTGCTGCGGAGCGCGGGAGGTCCGCTCAGGCGAGCCCAGGGACGGCCGGCAGGAAACGGGAAGTCTCAACCAGCACAACAGGAGGTGTGATGAGGCAGCGGACCATCAGCCCAGGATTCTTCACCAACGAGGTCTTGGCTGGGCTACCTCCCATCGTCCGCTTGCTCTTCCAGGGACTCTGGTGCCTGGCCGACCGCGAGGGTCGGCTAGAGGACCGCCCGCCGCGGATCCGGGTCCTGCTTTTCCCCTACGGGACGGCCGGGCCGTGTAATTACACGGCTAGCAATGTAACTCCAGCCCAACGCGACGAACTGTCCGAAATGCTCGACCTGCTCGTCCAGGCGGGCTTCATCAGGCGTTACGAGGTCGATGGAAATTCATACCTGGCGGTGCTCAACTTCAAGAAGCACCAACACCCGCATCCTAAGGAGGCTCAGTCGGTTATACCGCCTCCACCGAAGGAGCCGTGTAATTACAAGGCTAGCCGTGTAAAGGACATGGCGAGCCGGGCGGGACCTTCTGTTCCTTCTGTTTCTTCGGGACCTTCGGGACCTTCGGATAACAGCAGTGCGGGCAGCGTAGTGGGGGGTCCTAGGGGGGAGACGGAAACGGAGCCCGCCCGCCCGCCTCACTCCGGGGTCTTCGCCGGCCCCGAGTACTTCCCACCAGGACACCCACGGCGAGAGAGCCCGCCCCCGATGACGGAACCCGAGGACCAAGGCGACCCGCAGGGCTGGATCGACCACGACCCGGAGGACCACGACCAAGCGGCCCTGGTGGCCAGGGTGCTGGAGCTGGAGCGAGCAGACGCCCTCGCCGATGGCCGGGCCCCAGAGCGGGAGTTCGCCAGGAACATCCTCGCGGCGGTGAGCGCGACGAAGGCCGGCGCTTGCATCGATGGCGACCTACGGAGCGTCAAACGAGAATGGCTGGTGGCAAGCCTCGCTGCGTGCGACCGGTTTGCCGAGGAAAACGACCTAACGGACACAAGCGGCACTGCCGCAGGAGGGTGAGATGAAGCGTGGAAGCAGGAAGCCGGAGAAGGCGAGCACGAAGCCGCCAGCACAGCCGAAGTCGTCGTTCCCGCGGAAGGACCCGAGGCCACCGAAGGACGTGAGGAAGCCGAAGGACAAGCCCGCCAAGGAGGGCATGAAGGCCCTCGAGAGGCGAACCCTCACCGACGCCGAAACACTCACCGCGGCCAGGCGCGGAGCCAAGCTGTCCCTCGAGGCCGACTCCCGGGAAAACCGGATGAAGGCCGCCGGCGCGGACGAGCGGAAGGAGATCAAGAGCCTCCGGGCCCAGGCCGCAGAACTCAACCTGCAGGTGGCTCAAGGCTACGAGTTCGTTCCCCAAGGCGACCTCTTCGCCGACAAGACCACCCACGAGTCGCGCGCGATCGAGGCGGCCGGCTCCAAGACGCCGACGCCGGGCCAGGCGGCCCAGGCGTTGGCCGAGGTGGCGAAGCACGTCGTCGCTCCCGGAGGCAACGGCGAGGAGAGGCCGGCTGGCCCCTTCGCGTTCGGCGCCGACGAGCCGAAGGTCGACCCCGTTCCGCCGGCGGGGCTCCACATCGTGCCGGCGCCAGAGCCCCAGGACGACCTCGCGCGCGCGGCCGCAGCCGAGGCGGCTGGTCAGGTGCGCACCTAACCGCCGCTAAGATTTCAGGAGGTGGACCCGCATGATGCCGGTGCTGAAGGTCGTGATCCCAGGGGAGCCGGTGGCGCAAGGTCGGCCGCGGGCCTTCCGGCTTCCCGGGGGAGGTGTGCGCATGTACGACCCCGCCAAGAGCCGCTCCTGGAAGGCGGAGGCGAGGGCGGCAATCGTCAACGCCTTGGACGACCAAGACCTAGCGATCGCTTTCCCTGACGGGGCCGTGATCGTGCTCGTGCGGGCCGTGTTCTCTTGCCCTAAGTCCGACTTCCGCAAGATCCCGCGCGTGCGCCGGCCTCATGCGAAGTTGCCTGACGCTGAGAACGTCGCCAAGGCTGCGTTAGACGCCGGGACGGGCGCCCTCTGGCGCGATGACTCTCAGGTGGCCCTGCTCACCGTGGAGAAGTGGATCGGGGCGCAGGGGGAGCGCCCGTATGTGCAGATCGAGGCCTCCCCCTGGTCATGAGCGCGGCTGCTGACCAGGACCTGCTGCAGCGCCTCGAGGCGCTCTACGGGCGGGCGTTTCTGCGCCGCCTGGTGGCCGCTGGCGAGGAGGTGCGCCGGCTGGCCACGGGCGGGGAGGCGCCCCCCGAGATCGTGGCCCGGATCAGGCTGCGCCGGGAGCGGGGCGGGATCACCTGGGTCGGGGCATGGCAGGAGATCTAGGGGGCGCTCCAGGATGCCCCAGGATCGACGATCGTGCGCTCGGACGCAGGATGAGGCACGGGCGATCTAGGCCCTCCTCTGGAGATGGCTCGTAAGTCGCTCACGCATAGGGGCTTATGTCACTAGCGCTCCGTGTGATGTGGTCGGCTGCTGATCCGCTCCTGTAAGTCGCTGAGCCATCACATACTATTCCTTTCCGATTTCCCTTGACAGCGCGCAGCGCTGTGCGTATATTGGAGGCATGGAAAACAAAGTCACACAGAATACCTGGACCAAGGGACGTAGCGGGGATTGGCTGGTCCGCGGGCCGGCGGGGCAGCTATCGGGCAACGTCGAGATCCTGACGGTAGTGAAGCGCGACGGGACGACGAAAGACACGCGGATCGCGCGGCAGATATGGACGGACGGCATCGTGGCTCTCTACGCGCCGTCGCACGACCAGCGGCTTGGTCGCTCTGGACGCGAGGCCGAGTGCCCGGCGTGCGAGCGCTTTTGCACCCATGGCCATGGGTTTTGCAACCACCATCACGACGGCTGCGAGCGCTGCGGCGCCGAGGGAGGTTGCTCATGACGCGGATCAAGGTCGACGAAAACCGTAGGTACGAAGTGGTAGCGGGCGGGATAGTCAGGACCATGCTGGCGCCATCGGCGACCATCGCCGCGACGCGGGCGAGAGACCAGGTGGCGAGCTGGAGGGGTTTCTTGGGCCGCCATGAGGGCCAGTGTGAAGCGGTGGCGACGGCTGTCGACGATCCGACTGATACCGCGACCGTTCGTTTCGGTCGCTGAGGGGGAGCTGCCGATGACGCGCCTAGCGCAGTATGGCGGCAGGCGGATCAAGGTCGACGGCCAGCCGGCCATCGAGATGCGCGACCCCAACGACAACGCCAAGCGGCGCTACCAGTACCGCGCGGCCGACGCCGGGATCGAGCGCCGGGTGCTGAGGGCGGACGGCTCACCGTACCTCGACACAGGCTCGCCGTGGGAGCCCATGACGGACGCTGATCTGGCCAGCCTCGAGGCCGCGCACGGCGCCTATCATCCGATCCTCGACGAGGTCAGCAAGGCCGCCGCGATCCTCGGCCGCAAGGGCGGCTCCGTGGTGGGCCGGGGGCGGGGTGCCAGCAAGCGCCGCGGAGGGCATGTCGTACAGTGGCTCAGCAGTGGCGACGTGTGGGAGTACCCGGGGTGCTCGCGCGAGGAGGCCACCTTTCCGACGCGCGCAGAGGCTGACGCCGCCGTCGCAGCGCTGCGATCAGATCCGGACTGGGCCGACGGTCGGTTCCGGGTCGAGCGGGATGCCGAGGCCGTGTCCGCCCACATGCGGGAGGTCCGGGCCAAGCGGCGCACGCCCCAGACGTACACCAGCGATGGCGAGCGGGGCGGCTACACCGCGCGGGAGGGGCTCCGGGGCTGGGTGGTCGAGGGCTGGTCCCGCGTCGCGGGCGAGCGAACCGGGTGGCGGTGCCTCGTGTCCTACGCGCCGCCATTCGAGCCCAGCTTGAGGCTGGATGGACTCGCGAGCGGGCCCGGGGGGGCCGTCGTCCACGCCGAGATGATCTACGAGGCCGCACGCCAGGCCATCGCCGCGGGCGCCCCCGTCGGCAAGCCGCTGATCCTGGGTGTGCGCGTCCTGCGCCGCGGCCACGTCGTGCGGTGAGGAGGAAATCATGACCCAAGGGACAAGAGATGCGCTGGCCGACGCGGCGACGCTCGCACTTGCGCGTGGTGAGGGCGGCAATCTCGATACCGATCATGCCGTGAGGACTCGTGGCGCCCTAGCAAGAGGCTGGGATTCGGCGGTCTGGATGGCGCAGGCCGCTGCTCACTCTGCCTTCCGCGCCGTCCCTGGCCTGCGAGGCGAGCAGTAAACCCTTGACAGCCGCGCCCCCATAGCGCACACTTCAGGCTGGCATGTGCCCCCCGGAAAGCGGGGGGCGCTCTCGGTCGGGTACGGCTCCCGGCCGTCAGTAGAGAGCGAGCCCCAGTTCCGTGTTCGGACTCACGGATGCTGGGGCTCTTTTTTTGTGGGGTGTGGTGATGGCGGCAAGCGCACCCAGCCACGTCTGCACACTACCAATCGACACCGGCACGTGCGGCTGTTTCTCGCCTGAGCCTGTGCAGTCCGTGGTGTGGCTGATAGGCGAGCCGCAGCCCGCAGCTCTGCAGCCCTACCGCTGTCCGGTCTGCGAGGGTCGCGGCACCGTCGCTGCTGGGTACTACGACGGCGCCATGCGGCAGGGCGCTGAGCCGTGTCGGTCCTGCGTCGGGACGGGAGTGATCTGGCGATGATCAACCACCAGGCGCTCGTGGACCAGGTCAGGGCGCACGAGGGTTGCGTGCTGACAGCCTATCAGGACTCGTTAGGCTTCTGGAGCATCGGCATCGGCCGACTGATCGACGCGCGCAAGGGCGGAGGCATCACGCTCGAAGAGGCGGAGTATCTGCTCGGCCACGACCTCGCCGCTGCGCACCACGACCTCGAGGTGACGCTGCCGTGGTGGGCTGAGCTGGACGAGGTACGCCAGCGCGCCCTGATAGAGCTGAGGTTCAACCTGGGGATGGCGGGCCTGCTGCTGTTTCGCTGGACGCTGGCGCACCTCCAAGCCCGTGAGTACACGCAGGCCGCAGAGTCGCTGCTCGTTTCGAAGTGGGCGCAGCAGGTCGGGCCGCGCCGCTCCGCACGGCTGGCCGAGATGCTGCGGGAGGGGCGCTAGTGGCTCGCGTCCACGGTGGGCGTCGCGGCGTGGATCGCTACCGCAAAGTGCGCAGGGCCATCCGCGAGGTACGCGACATCCCCAGGCTGGAGGAGTACGACGTCAATGGGGCGCTACGGAGGCGCCCGCGAGGCGTGAATGTCCCCGACTACCAGAAGCGGAACATCGTGCTCGCTGCCCGCCGTGCTGTCGGTGCGCATCGCTGGCCGAAGCTCTCGGCCAAGCTGGAGGCGTCGAAGTGAGAGCGGCGGGTCGAACGAACAGGCGCGGCGTGGAAGGACACGCATACGGCCCCGTTGAAGTCGGGGAGGCGCACGGAGCGGCACTGCCGGGTGTACGGCAAGCTCCGGCGCGAGGGGAAGGGTGGAGGCCCGGACCACAGGGCTGCCAGGCGACCAAGGGGGCTGGATATGTGGGATTGCCCCTGCGAAGGACTACACACGGTGCTCGCGAAATCCACCAAGCCGGCATGCCCGGCCGCCTGTTCGTTGGACTCGCAAGGGAGGCGTGATGCGCTCGCTACTCCGCGGCTCTACTGATCGCGTGCTGGGTGATCGCCCCGCGGCGCTGCTGATCTGGACGCTGGCGCCGCTGCGCTGGCCGAGGTGGGCACGATGACATGGCTCTTCGTCATCCTTGGCTGCGCGTGGTGTCTGCTGGCTATGGCAACGCTGGCAGCCCTAGGGAGAAAGGACCCATGAGATCCGCCCGCATCGCCTCGATCCTCCTGGCTGCGATGGCCGCGCTGCTCGCGTGCAAGATCACGCTGCCGCCCTGGCCCCCGCCGAGTCCGAGCCCATCGCCGAGCGCGTCGCCAACCCCAGCACCCACGCCTACACCGCAGCCGAGCGTCGAGCCGACGCTCCCACCCAGCCCGCCCCCGACTCCTGAGCCGAGCGCGCCCCCCACGCCTCCGCCCTGCGTCGAGACGCCGATCCCTGCAGAGCCGGTGCTGGTGGACCAGCCGGCGGGGGCCTGCGCTGGCGGTGCGTCTCGCTTCCCATTCTCCGGTGCGGCTGGTGGCACGGTCTGCCTCGTGCAGAGCGAGTGCCCATGGCCAGCCGAGCGCTGCATCATGGGCCCGCCCCTGGTCGTGCAGCCCCCGGGCGGTCCTGGCGTCTGTCAGACAGTGGAGAGCTCGGTCAACTACAACGCCAAGTACGACCGAGTCTCCCTCGATGCGTCTGGCCTCGCCCTGTACCACGACGGCTCTCGTCGCGTGTTTCTCCAGGACGCCTATGGGCGCGCGTACCCGCCGGACGGCCCTCCCGTGCGACCGTTCGGTGATTGGACGTGGGTCGGGCCAGGGCGTAACGGCCCACTCTGCCCGCCACGTCGCACCACCTGCCCGTCCCCGCTGCCGTCCACTCTGCCATCGCCGGGGCCGACTCCCATCCCGGGGCCGACTCCGGCCGCCTGCCCTGACCTCGTTTGCCTCTACGTCTGCGGGCACAACGGTTCGATGGACTCGGGGACGGGGACGTGCAACGGAGAGGCGCGCCTCCACAACATCGTGGTCAACGGGCAGCCGGCCGCGACCCCGCAAGCCTGCGAGCGTGGGTGCTGGGTAGTCGTGGACAGCACGCCCCTCTTTGGGGTCTGTCTCGCCCGCGGTCGCTGTAACGGGGAGCAAGTGCCCGATGGGTGCGGCGGCCGCGAGTGCGAGCAGCCTGACGGCTACGCCTGGAGCCAGGTCGGCGGGCCCAACGTTCACTGGCAGGTGCAGAACGGCGACAACGGGCGCGGCTACCAGATCAAGGTCGACACCACGCAGCCGGGGCGCTACGCCTTCCGCGAGTGCAAGAGCAATCCTCGGGACGCGCTAGGCGTCCCGGTCAACACGTCGGGTCCAGAGTGCTCCGTCGTCGAGTTCACGGTGAACTGATGGCCCTTCGCGTTCGTCGAGATGGCCGGATTCTCTGCGCGGCTTTTCACGGAGAAGAGCCAGGAGACACCTACCTCCACGACGGTATCAGCTACAGGCTCACCGTGGAACTGGGGGTCATCGTCACCGAGCCAATGGTCAGCGACACGGGTCGCGGTGGGCATCTCAAGCACGGCGAGTGGTGGTGGGCGAACCAGGTGCCTCCTGACGTTGTGCTGGAGCGCTGGCGCGACGCTGAGGGCTACGCGGTGCCGGTGCAGGCTGGCGCGTGCTCGGTGGTCGAGTTCGAGGTGCGGTGAATGGCTCTAGCTCCTGGACACGGTCAAGGGCCTGACGTAAGGGCCGTCCAAGGAGTGAACGATGCTCATGCGCCTGCTCAGTACCCTGGCGGCGCTGGCCTGCTCGCTCATCCTAGGTCTCGCGTTCGGCTTGCCTCTCGGCATGCCGGGCCTGGGGATCGGGATGCGGCTGGCCAGCGACTCCGGGCCGCCCATGGTCCTGTTCCGTTCAGCGGCGCCCACCGTGGCGCAGCAAGTGGCAGGACCCAATTTGAACTATACCTACCTGGCCCGCGAACGCAACCAGCGCAGCGGCACCAACTCCGAGCACGCCGTCTTGCTGGTGTGACTGACCGCTTCGCCGTACGAGGGGTAGGGCTCAAGTGGGTCCTACCTCTCCCCATCCCCGAGGCCCACCCATGAGCAAGACCAAGCACACCCACCACCTGGCCCTCGAGGTCGTGCCGCGCCCGCCGCTTCAGCGCGTGTACTGCCCCGGATGTGGCGAGCGGTTCTACACGGTCGAGACCCAGACTGGTGTGGAGGTCGAGCTGCGGAACGGTGCGGCCGTGGTCAGGACGCCGAAGAAGGGTAAGAGGGGCGCTGATGCCTGACCCAGGACTCGTCACCACATACCTCAACGGCCAGCGCATCGACCGCTTCGCCGACACCTCCATCCAGGCCGCGGCCAACGCCGTGCTCTCAAACATCCCGGTCGGTACCAACGGCGTCCTTCTCGGTGTGACCGCTACCCAGGAGGATGGCCAGCACCCCGTGTACAACGCGGCCTTCGCGGTGCGCCTCGGCGAGGACTGGACTATCGCCATGGCCGGACACAAGGAGTGGAAGAATCAAGGCGTAGGCGTTTGGGTCGGCTGGAGTCCCTAACGGAGGAAGTCATGCTGGCATTTTTGAAGTCTTTGACGGGCGTTCGTTCGGCGATCATGGCGCTGGTGCTGCTAGCCGAGGTGGTCGCCCGCGGCCTCGGATTCGACAGCGGGCCCGTGCTCTCCGTCGTCTATTCGATCTTCACCAGCATCGGCTGGGACCCGAAGGCGCCCGGCGCGCTGCTGTTCGACCCCGCTCTGGTAGGCACTGCGGTGCTGACGCTGTGGTTCACGTGGAAGCGCATTCAGGCGTGGTGGGTCGAGCGTCACGCAGAAAAGCCCACCGTCAGGTAGACCCGATGGACTGGGTGGCGCTTGCAGAGCAGACGGCCAAGATCGTAGGCGGAGGCTCGGCTGCGCTGGTGCCGCTGTACTTCGTCGGGCGCACCGGGAGGCGCTTATGGCGCGACGGCTCAGCCATCGTGGCGGACCTGCGAGAGGTCATCGTGCAGGTGAAGCCCAACGGCGGCACGTCCCTTCGCGACGCCGTGGACCGAGTAGAACGCCTGGTGGCAGAGAGCGCCCTACTCGGCTCCCAGAGGTGGCGCGCGATCAACGATCAGGCACCGATAGGCTACGCAGAGAGCGACGAATCCGGCGGGATCGTCTGGGCCAACCGCACTTTGCGCGAGATGGTAGGGCGCGACCAGGACGACATGGGGGGCTTCGGGTGGCTCAACGCCGTGACGCCCTCGATGCGCGACTGGGTGCGCGACTCATGGAGCGAGGCGGTGGCACAGGCCAGCGACTACGAAGAGATCGTCGTCTTCGAGCGCCACGACGGCAGAAGCGTCTGCTGCAAGGTCAGGGCTGCGCGGATCACTCGCCTTGACGGCTCGCTCAGCGGGCACGTGCTGACCGTAGTGCTCTGCGGCGACATGGTAGACGGTCGCCCATGCGGCCGGTGCTACACGGCGCATAGGTTCGGAGTCGAGGGATGAAGCTCGCCTACGCCTGCCCGTACTACGGGAACACGCCGCCTCTGCACGGCGACTCCGTGCGCGCCAACATCATCAACGCGCAGGAAGCCGGCCACACCTGGATCGATGACTACTCGGTGAGCGGTACGCAGCACCGGAACGCTTGCGAGGCCATCGCGTTCAAGGCCGCACACGACCCGCGCATCGACGCGGTGTTCTGGACGGAACATGACGTGGTGTTGCCGCCGGATGCCGTCGTTAGGCTGTGCGAATCCTTGGAGGCGATGCCAGAAGCCGACACGGTGACCGGCATCGCGTTCCGGCGCTCCGAGCCGTACAACCCCATGGTCGCGAAGCTGGACCGCTCGCTGACGCCCGAAGCCTACGAGAAGCTCAAGGAAAGCCCAGAGTACAACGTGCGCCGGGCCGCGACGCTCATGTCCTACGAGGAGATGCGCGAGAAGGTGTTGATGAGCATCCACGTGCTTGACTCTTCAGCTCCGCCCTTCGAGGTGGACACGGCATCGATGTGCTGCGCGCTGTTCCGTAAGAGCGTGTTCGAGAAGGTGTGGGAGATCCCCGATCTCTTCGCTGTGGACCCGATGGGCTTCTTCTCCATCGACAACGCCTTCTTCCTCCGCCTCAAGGATAAGGGCCTGCGCCTGTTCTGCGATCCCCGCGTCCTCTGTGGTCACCTGGGCGACCCAGAGATGATCGACGCGCGGAAGTGGATGGAGAACGTTGGGCGCCAGATCGACAAGTTCGATCTACGCAAGCAGCTTGAGATGCGGAAAGGAGGCAACACCGACAGAATTTATGGCGAGCTCACGCGTCTGGCGAACAAGTGCGGCACCGACAAGGGCACGTTAGACCACCGTCCCGATTCAGGCTGGCAGGGCTGGGTGCATAACTATTGCGACTTCTACGAGACCATGCTAGACCCGCTCCGGCTTAGCGCGCGTCGCGTGCTGGAGATCGGCGTTTGGCATGGCGCGTCGCTTCAGATGTGGGCCGAGTACTTCCCGAATGCGGAGGTCTACGGAATCGACGTCGACCTATCGCAGGTGCGAAAGGATCTTGGCGCGCGCATTCACGTCATCGAGGGCAACGTCATGGATCGCGGGCTCGACATCGGAGCGCACGGCCCGTTCGACCTGATCGTAGACGACGGCTCGCACGTGATGGAGGAGCAGCAGACAGCCCTGGCTCGCCTGTTCCCGTCCGTTCGCCCCGGAGGCTGGTACATCCTGGAGGACTTGCACACGTCGTTCCTGGCGCTTGCGAATGAGGCGGGCGGGCCATTCGGGCTCGACGATGATGCATCTAACGCCACCATCAAGGTGGTCGAGGACTTGGCGCACGGGCGGCCGATCCAGAGCCGATACATGAGCGCTGAAGAGGTCGCCTATCTGGAGCAGAACGTCGCATGGGCGCGCGTGTACGGCAAGCGAAGCATCACGTCGATGCTCCAGAAGCGAGGCTGAGATGTGCCCAGTCTGTAAGTCGGTACCGTGCTTATCGTCGTGCGAGCTTGAGTTCGTGCGGAGGCTGCGCGAAGCCCTGCGCGCCAAAGCCGAGCAGGCCGAGGCTCAAGCTAAGCGGCGGAAATGGTACGCGAAGCTATTCGAGAAGGTCGGCATCCAGGAGTAGAGCAGATGGACCTAGAACCGAAGCCGGGAGAGATCGTAACGGACGGGAAGTCGGTCACCATCGGCGCGCCTGTCGCCAAGGCCGAGGTGATCGTTAGTCGGGACGCCGAGACGCAGGACCCGCGCCCTCTTGAGTGGCGCAAGACTGAGGAGACAAGCACATGGCCGTAACAGCTTACTGGTATCCCGCCATTTTCCCGGTGATGGCCCAGGCTGGCGTCGGATCGGGCGCGACCTACAACTGGGTCGCGGACAGCGCCTCGATGAGGTGCGCGCTGATGGGGACGAACTTCACGGGCAGCTCGCAGTCGTTGAGCGTCGCCGACTACTGGAACGACGTCAGCGCCTACGAGATCGCCACGTTCACCGGCTACACCGCTGGCGGCAAGACCATCGGCACAACCGCGGTGGCCGTGGGTTCGACCTCGAACAAGACCGTGAAGTTCTCAGGTGGCGCAAGCACGGTGTGGACCGCCGCGACACTGACGGCCAGAGGTGCGGTCGTCTACAAGGCCGGCTCCAACGTGACGAACAGCAACGTGAAGTTCTTCCTCGACTTCGGCGCCGATGTGCCCTGCGGCGGTGGTGACTTCACGATCACGTGGAACACGGACGGGATGGCGACTGTTGTGACAGCGTAAGGCATGGTTAGGTGAATCCTCCAAGCTACATCCAGGAATCGGAGACCGCCTGGAACACCACGACCACGCCGAAGGATACCGCGTCATTCAACGTGCTGACCGGAGACATTCTCGTAGCTTTTGCCGTGATGGCTGACGAGAACGGGGCAGTGCTAGGCGCTCCCGTTGGGCTGAACGAGTCGGCGGGAGCGGTGACCTTTGCCCAGCAGCAGCTTTCCGCCCCTGCGTCCAACTGCCCCGTTGGGATCTGGACAGCAACCGTAGACGTAGACAAGTCCATGCAGGTGCGATTCTCACGGAGCGGCGCCAACCCGAAGAACTTCGGAGGAAATGTCCTCACCTGGCGAGACTCCGAAGGCATCGGAGCCACCTCAACCACCAACGCATCAGGTGCTCCGACGCTCAACCTGACGACGGCTGGAGATCACAGCGCAGCGGTTGTCATCTGCGGAGACTGGGCCGCTGTTGCCGGCGCTGAGACCTGGAGAGAGAACGCGGGCACGGCTACGCCCGCCTCCTATCTCAATGGCGACGGGCTGACGTATGCGGTGCATGGCGCGTATCACGCGGATGCTGGATTGGCCGGGTTGGATGCGCTAGGGCTCACGGCTCCAACTGGCGAAACCTACAACATCGCCGCAGTCGAGGTCAAGGGCGCAAGCGGGATTGCTCCCGGGGGCATTTCCGTAGCGGTATCAATGTGAGCTGATGGCGATCACGATTCGAGGTGTCGCCACACAGACGGCATGGTCGAGCGCGACCGCCTCGCCTACGCTTAACTTCCCAGCCGGCGTAGCCCAGGGAGACCTGCTCCTCGCGTTCTTCACGACGAACAGTGCGCATAACGGCAACTCGCCGATCACGTCGGGTTCGTGGACGTGGACGAAGATTCAGGAGGTAGACGACAGCGGAGCGGACAGCACCAGCTCACTCTACTGGGCCATCGCGCCGGCAACTCCGGGCACGTCGTTCGCCTTCACGAGCGTGTTTGCCGCCACCGAAACGGGCATGGGCGTCATCGTCGCCTACCAGGGCACATTCACCGCCAACAGCATTCACAAGTCCTCGGGTGTCGAGCGGACGGTAGCAGCGGCAGGCTTGGCGACCAGTACCGCCACGGTCCAGACCTCCGACAACTGCCTGATCGTTCAGTTCATCGGCTGCGATCCTGGGACGGGCACCTACACCGCAACGGCTGACGGGAGCCCGGTCGGAGCCGAACTCTTCGACTTGAAGGAGGCCACCGGGGGCAGCCTTGCGTACACGTACGTTCAGAGCTACCAGCAAACCACGGCAGCCTCACTCGCGCTAGATGCGACGATGGAAACGGCGGATGAATACCAAGTCATCCAGGTTGCGATCCTTCAGGAGTGGCTGACCACCGCGACGAGTGCCACTGCATCCGCCGCGGCTCTCGCGCCGACCCTGACGTACTCGGCAGCGATCTCTGCCGCCATTGCGACAGCCTCCGCTGAGGTCATCGACGCAGTCGGAACCCTAGGCTTTACGCTCGGCGCCGATACCGCCGAGGCCAGCGCCTCCATCCCACTGCACGCGGTGGAGGCTACAGGCAGCGGCGCCGCGAACGTCTCCGCCGAAATCGCGGCAGCGTCGGGAGCAGTCCTGGTTCCATCGGTGGCCGCTGGGGTCTCCCTTGCGGCGCCGGTAGCGACGGCCTCGGGCGTGGCCCAGGTCCCGACAGCAACCGGAGGCAGCCTGCTACAGGCGGTCCTCGCCGCCGCGTCTGGGCTCGCACAGGCGGCCGTGCTCATCGTCTCGGCCTCGGTCTCGCCGAGCCCTGCCTCCGCCTCTGCGGCCATCCCTACCCACGCTGCCGCGTCGACGGTGCAGGTCATCGCGGAGATCGCCGCGGCGTCTGGCGCGATCCAGGTGCCGACCATCGTCAGCGGCGTAGGGCTGGCGGCTGCCGGGGCCCAAGCTACCGGTGCAGTCCCGGTTCCGGCCGTCACCGCCGCCGGGGCAGTGGCTCCATCCATCGCATCGGCTACAGGCGAAGCCCTGGTCCCGACGCTCACCGCTGGCTCTGCGGTTGCCCCCCCGGTCGCGGTCGCGTCGGCTGCGGCTCTGAATCCGGCAACCGGCGGCACGGCCGACATCACCGCGCCCGCGGCGACAGCTTCAGCGGCCATTCCGGCGCCCAGCTTCGCTTCGGAGGTCCTGGCTACCACTGCTGCGGCCTCCGGCGTGGTCCCGGTTCCGGCTGTCACTGTGGCTAGCGGCGTGTCCGCTACCGTCGCAACCGCACAGGGGGCCGTCCTCATCCCGGAAGCTGGCGGAGCCACTGCGGTAGCGGCCGTCGTCGCCCAGTCTTCTGCGTCGATTCCCGTCCCCACACCGTCTACAGGAGTTGTCATCGGGGCCTCTACGGCAACAGCCCAGGGGGTGATTCCGTCCTCGGCAGCGAGCGCGTTCATGCTGCTTCACGGGGTGCCCAACACCGCCACCGAGGTCCCGATGCTGCGATTGATGACACAGCAGGAGGGGTCACGCCTGGCCACTGCGGAACAGCAGACAGCGACCAGCATGAGCGTCCTTGACTCAACGCGCGAAGCCGGGGCCGTAGTACTGGGCAGGGAAGTAAGCGAGGTCTGACATGGCCGAGGTCATTTGGATCGAGGGCGATACTGGAGATCGGCTGTTCGTCCTGTCTCAGGATGGGGTAGTGGTCGACCTGTCAGGCGCCACCGTGGAGACCGTGCTCCGCCCTGCGCCACGAATCGGCGGGGCCCTCAGGTTCTACCCGGCGGTGATCGTGTCGGCTGTGGACGGCAAAATCAGTTGGGCAGCCTCGGCGGCCAGCCTGAGTATCGCCGAATCGCCCTACTTCGCGCGGTTCCGGGTGACGCTGGGCGCCCTCAAGTCGTACTTCCCCTACCCCTACCCCGACACGTGGACGGTGATCGAGTGATGCCCTACGCTGCCCCCTCCGCCTGCACAGCACCACGCTGCCATGGGGTCTACCCCTGCCCACAGCACCCACCACTGCGCGTGCAGCCGTGGCCCCACAGCGTGCCCAGCCGCCATGCTAGGGGCTACGGGGCAAAGTGGGATGCCCTACGCCTTACCATCCTCGAGCGCGACCGCTACCGCTGCCACCTGTGTGGCTCAGCGGCCAAGCGCGTCGACCACGTCAAGCCAAAGGCTGAGGGAGGCACCGACCATCCGTCCAATCTGCGCGCGATCTGCCTTTACTGTGACCGTGCGAAGAGTTCGCGCGAGGGCGCAAGGGCTGCGCTGAAAAGTCTAGGAAGGCACGCCAAAGGAC